>Ga0315281_10000110_pt1 | contig 100686 bp, 95 predicted proteins | sample YL17G07_0_MG_FD_204540 | JGI IMG/M metagenome (GOLD analysis project Ga0315281, IMG submission 204540) | Sediment microbial communities from Yellowstone Lake, YNP, Wyoming, USA - YL17G07_0 | ecosystem: Environmental > Aquatic > Freshwater > Lake > Sediment | place: USA: Wyoming | collected...
TGGTCGGCCTTATAATGATCGGTCTCGCCCGCTGCATAGCCATGGTCATTGTCTGGAACGACCTCGCCTGCGGGGACCCCGAATATGCGGCCGGTCTCGTGGCGTTCAACTCGATTTTCCAGGTGCTCTTTTTTTCGGTTTATGCCTATGTGTTTATCACCGTTCTGCCGGGATGGTTCGGGCTCAAAGGAGTTGAGGTGAACGTCACCATCGGGCAGATAGCGGAAAGCGTCTTTATTTACCTCGGCATACCGTTCCTTGCGGGAATGATTACACGCTTCAGCCTCCTTAAGATCAAAAGCCGTGAATGGTATGAAAAGATCTTCATCCCCAGGATAAGCCCTATCACACTTATCTTTCTTCTATTCACGATCCTTGTCATGTTCTCCCTGAAGGGCAATTACATTGTAAGACTCCCCTTCGATGTTGTGCGTATAGCGGTGCCATTGCTGATCTATTTCGTGGTCATGTTCCTTGTGTCCTTCTATATGGGGAGAAAGATCGGAGCGGACTATCCGAAGACGGCCACCCTCTCCTTCACCGCCGCGAGCAATAACTTTGAGTTGGCAATAGCAGTAGCGGTAGCAGTGTTCGGAATCAACTCCGGAGCGGCCTTCGCCGCAGTCATCGGGCCGCTCGTGGAAGTGCCTGTCCTGATAGGTTTGGTAAATGTGGCCCTGTATTTCCAGAAAAGATATTTCAAGGTCAGATACTGCAGTGTGAAGGAAACAGAACCATTGTAAAAATAACCTCACATGCAATCAGCAGGGCTGTAGCAATCTGTCTTGAGCGTTTTGCCGTCCCATTTTGAGTCGTGTCTGAGAGAAGCTGATAGAGAAAAATATTGCAATCGGAGGATGAAATGAAGATCGAGGTGTGCGGTTCAGGTTGCAGCAAATGTGCGGAACTTGAGAAACGTGCAAAGGAAGCGGTTGCGATTGCAGGGGTAGACGCAACTGTCGAGCATATTTATGAAATGAGCAAAATTATAGAAAGAGGCATTTATATGACCCCTGCCCTGGTAATAGACGGCAAAACAGTGGCAAGCGGGAAGATACCGAGTGTTGAGGAAATAGTGACTTTCCTGAGGAGGTAACATGAACATCTCAATGTTGGTATCGTCGGGTCTTGCCGCAATCCACGATTATGTGCTTGCTCATACGCTTTTCTGCCTCGTCCCTGCCTTCTTCATTGCCGGGGCAATGGCAGCCCTTATTCCCAAGGATTTGCTTCCGCCCTATCTCGGGAAAAAATCTCCTAAACATGTCGCCTACCCAATTGCTGTTGTTACAGGTCTTCTACTTGCTGTCTGCTCCTGTACGGTGCTTCCGCTCTTTGCAGGAATACGCAAGGGAGGGGCCGGTATAGGCCCGGCAATCGCTTTCCTCTATACCGCTCCGGCAACAAACATAGTGGCGATTCTTTACACGGGCAGCCTTATCGGCTGGGACATGGCGTTTGCCAGGATATTCTTTTCCATATTGTTTGCCGTTGTCATTGGAATAATCATCAATGGGCTTTTCCGCGATAACGATGGGTCAAATACCGCTGATACCTTCGCAAAAAGCGATACCCAATATGATACAAGGCGCTTATGGTATTTCTTTTCCACCCTCATCGGCATCCTGCTGGCTGGGACACGGATAAGCGATCCCACGCTCAAATACGCGACGGTTGCGGCGCTTATCGCAATCACCGTCGTAGTCACAAAAAAGTATTTTACAAAAGATGAAGTCCATAGTTGGATGATGGAAAGCTGGGGCTTTGCTAAAACGATAGCGCCTCTGCTTCTGGCCGGGGTCTTTGTGTCGGGAATCGTCAAGGTGGTATTGCCGCAGGAGTTTGTCGCCAAATATGTGGGTTCAAATTCCCTTTCCAACATGTTTATTCCGGTCATCTTTGGAGTTCTATTGTATTTCCCGACACTCGTCGAAGTGCCTATGGCAAAGGCTTTCCTTGACCTCGGCACGGCAAAAGGACCGCTTTTGGCCTATCTCCTTTCCGATCCCGTACTTTCGCTTCCGAGCATCCTCGTTGTCAGCAGGATCATGGGGGCAAAGAGGACCGCAGTCTATGTAGCCTTAATAATCGTCTTTACCGTTTCCGGTGGATATTTGTTCGGGCTCATGCAGGGGAAATATTGAGGGTAGCACCAGTTGTGCGCTGCTTTTGACGGCGAATATCTATTTCGATTAATCCCGGCTCAAAGGAGGCCTTATGAAAGCAAACAGATTTACAGGTTTCGTGGTAATCGCAGTATTAGTATTAACCTCGTCGGTCGTACTTGCCGGTTGGAAGGGCTATCGCGGTAGCGGCGGGTGGGGTATGGGCTCGCAGTATCAGCGAATGTTTACGCCGACAACTGTTGAGACGCTTACCGGCACGGTCGAGTCTGTGGACAAGACCACTCCCATGAGGGGAATGCAGTTCGGCATTCACCTTGTTCTTAAGACCGATAAGGAGACCATACCCGTTCATCTCGGACCCTCCTGGTATATTGAGCGCCTTGATGCGAAGATAGAAAAGGGCGACAAAGTGGAGGTCAAAGGTTCTCGTGTGACGTTTGCGGGAAAGCCCGCCATTATTGCGTCTGAAGTGAAAAAGGGAGATAACATCCTGAAGCTCAGGGACGAGAACGGTATTCCCGCCTGGGCGGGGTGGAGAAGATAGAAGCGGAACGAAGGCCCCGCCTTGAGCCTGGGCGGGACCTTCAAAGTATCGGAGGACTTTATGAAATTCGCGGTACTGGGAGACATTCACGGGAACATCGAGGCCTTGAAAACCGCTTACAGGGCCGCTGTTAACGCCGGGGTTGAGAAGATATTCCACCTGGGCGACCTCGGCGGCTATGCCCCGTTTGTGAACGAGGTGGTAGATTTTCTTGTCGAACACGACATTCCGGGTGTGCAGGGTAACTATGACGATGCCGTCGGCAATGACAGGGAGCATTGTGGGTGCAAGTACGAAGACCCGCTGCAGGCGGAAATGGCCGATCTGTCCTTTAAGTGGACAAAAGAGAACTCCAGGGAGAAGAGCAAGTCTTACATGAGGTCCCTGCCCAACGAGATAACCTTTAGCGTTGAAGGTCGGAGGGCAAAGATATTCCATGCTTCGCCGCACAAGAATAACCTTTACTGGTATGAGGACCGACCTGAAAAGTTCTTCCGTGAAATGGCCGAAAAGGCGGATGCAGACATTATGATTTACGGACATACGCACAAGCCCTACCGAAGAGACCTCGACGGAAAGGTCTTTATAAACGCCGGGAGCGTAGGCAAACCCAAGGACGGCGATCCTCGCACCTGCACGACGGTCATTGAAATAAACCCGGGGAGCGTGATGGTGGATTTCATCAGGACCCCATATGACTTGGAGAAGGTTGCCTCAGCCATTGTAGAGAGCGGATTGCCGCGCCATTTCTCCGAACGGCTGAAGGCTGCCCTATAGGGTTCTCGTGGATAAGCCGTCAAGAACAACTCTTTTCTTCTCCTTCCTGAAACTGGGACTTACCGCCTTCGGCGGCCCCGCGATGGTCGCCTATATAAGGGAAATGTCCGTCGAACGCAAGCAGTGGCTCAGCGATGAGTCCTTCAGGGACGGCGTGGCATTGTGCCAGTCCATTCCGGGCGCGACGGCAATGCAGACGGCGGCCTATGTAGGACTTGAAACACGGGGCATAACCGGCGCGTTGTCCGCCTATATCGGCTTTGGCCTCCCGGCTTTTTTCCTGATGCTGGCGCTCTCGACGCTCTATATGGGGAAACCGTTCCATGCCGTGGGTCATATCACTCTTCAGCGGGCTCCAGGTGATCGTCACGGCCATAATTGCCCATGCCGCCTATTCCTTCGGACGGGGAATTGTTCAGAGTCGCTGGGGCCTAATGACCGCAATTGCATCTTCCGGCCTCCTCCTTGCCGGAGTCGAGCCCTTTGTCGTTATAATCGCATCCGCGGCGGCAGGGGCGTATTTCCTCCGTAAGGAAAAGCACGCCTCCGAGACATCCGGTGATAACCTTAAAAAATACGGAACAGCGAAAAATGCCCTACTGCCGCTGCTATTCTCTTTTGCCGCGCTGCTGATCCTTTCCCCGTCTTCACACAGCCTTTCCCAACTGGCCGTCACGATGTTCAAGGTGGACCTTTTCGCCTTCGGCGGCGGGTTCGCCTCCGTGCCGCTCATGCTCCACGAAATCGTAACCGTAAGGGGATGGATGGACGGCAAGACCTTCATGGACGGCATAGCGCTCGGACAGATAACCCCCGGCCCCATAGTTATTACGACGACGTTTGTTGGTTACGTGCTTTACGGCTTCTCGGGTGCTGTGGTAGCGACAATCGCCGTATTCACGCCCTCACTGCTCATACTGATCGCCGCAGCGCCGGTTTTTGAACGACTCAGGTCCTCGCCGCACTTCCAGGGAGCCATAAAGGGCACACTCGCGTCCTTTGTCGGTTTACTCCTTTTCGTCACCTTCAGGTTCGGGACAGCCGTACCCTGGGATATTGCCCGAGTGTTGTTGGCATGCGCGGCCTTGGCTGCGCTCGTGAAGAAAACCGATATTCTCTACGTAGTCCTTCTAGGTGCGGCTGTTTCGACAGTTCTTTTTTGACCGGGGCAATATGCTATACTCAGTTCCAATGAGAAGTTTAAAGATATTGGCTTTATTACTGGTATTGGCCCTTTCCGTCCAGAACACCTGCCCTCACGGTCTGGCCGCGAAGACAGGTTTCGCCTCCCCTCATACTCATTGTTGCTGCGCAAAAAAGGCGGCCGAGCACTCAAAAACATCGGACAAGACCTCCAAGCAAGTCCTTTCCGTAACAGGCCCTGCATTTGTGTTCATAGGTAGGGAAAGCGCAATGCCGCTCATTGCCGGATTTGGTTGACTACTAACAAAATATCAGGAGGAACTAACGAGATGAAACATAAACTGACGTCCGCAGTAGGCAGAATTAAAAAGAAAGGTTCTGTCTTACGGAATGTTTTACTGGTTGCCTTATGTGTCGTGACTCTTGCAGGTACGGCTATTGCCCTTAGCCCGATCAAAGAAGGATTGATCGAATACATCGGGGCGCAGAAGGATATATTCGTTAGCGGCAAGGCCGCGAGTGTCATATCCCTGGAGGAACTGGCGGGCCGCAAGGGCCTGTTCGCGGTTGGTCCTGTGGAGGGACTCGACGGGGAGATCACCATCTTCGATTCCAAGCCGTACATCACCAAGGTGCGCGGGTCCGATTTCGTGATGGATAACACATTCAAGCATAATGCGTTCTTTCTCGTCTGGTCTGAGCAAGCGAAGTGGCAGGATATAGCAGTCTCCGCTACCGTGAAAGGCTATGTGGATTTGCAGAAGTTCGTCAAAGCCCAGGCCCAGGCAGCGGGAATTGATACGACCAAACCTTTTCCGTTCCTTCTTGCCGGGACGCCGGTCGAGGTCAAATGGCACATCAACGTGGACAGGACGGAAGGGAAACCTATTACGAATGACCTGTTCGTCAAATCAAAGCAGTCGTTCATCACGAGAAACGAGCCGGTGGATATTCTCGGGTTCTATGCCGAACACCACACAGGGATATTCCTCCCCAAGTATACCCCGGCGATTAAGGAGGGCTCGGGCAATCAGAACGTGATCCACATCCATCTTGTTTCAAAAACCGGCAAGGCCGCCGGCCACATTGACGACCTGACGCTGGGAGAGAATATGGTACTTCGCCTGCCTGCGCGGTGAGGTGTTTCTCGTAACAACCGGCCTGGAACTGTAAAACGGTGTGCCTTCCCGGATTCTTTAGGGAAGGCACACCATATTTCTCTGTTTGCGGGAACAAAATCTTTCCATATTCGTTAAAATCATACATGCCTGAACTATCCGACGATCTTAACATCATAAACAGATTCAAGAACGGCGATGTGTCGGCCTTTGAAGTTGTAGTATTGAAATACCAAAACAGGATTTACAATCTCTGTCGTCATATGCTCGGCAATGCCCAGGACGCGGAGGATGCTGCGCAGGATTCATTCATCAAGGCCTACCGGAACTTACGGAATTTCACTCCCGACTCTTCACTCTATACGTGGCTTTATCGCATAGCCGTCAACACCTGTCTCGACTATAAAAAAAGACCGTTCTTTGAATCTTTATTCAAAAGTTCCGACGAAGGTGAGGAGTTCATTGCCTTGGATTTGCCGGATGAGTTGTCGCCTGAAAGGCTGTATGAATCAAAGCAGATCGGACAGGCCTTGCAGATGGCCTTGAAGAAATTATCACCAAAACTCAGGACGGTAATCATCCTTAAAGAAATGGAGGGGCTTTCCTACGAGGAGATCTCACAGGTCATGGACATTTCCATGGGAACTGTAAAATCAAGGATTTCACGGGCTCGGGATGAATTGAAAGTATTAATGAAAAAATTTACGGAACAAAAATGAATAGCTGTCGTTTAAATAATAGGAGGCCGAAATGAAATGCTCAAACGCGCATAAGCTTATGTCACCCTATCTTGACGGGGAACTATCGGCAGGGGAGCTGGAAGCGCTGGAATCCCATGTGCAAAAGTGCGCTTCATGCAGTGAGGAATTACGTGAATTGCAGGGAATACACCGTTTTTTTGCTTCGGCGGAAAAATTTGAAGCCTCTCCGGTTTTTTCGCGCAGGGTCATGGCAAGCCTTACTTCGGGTGATATCAAACGCTTTTCCTTCAAGCCCCTGGTTATTAATTTCGCGGAGGCTATTGCGGTACTCTTCATAATCGGTTTCGGGATACTATCAGGCAGTTTCCTGAGCAATACCATGGGACTTCAGCGGCCGGGCAGCAGCGCTTCGTTGCTGTCCCTGGATGTCTTTGACGCAACTCCGCCGGATTCCATAGGCGGCGTATATCTCGCGATGACGGAGAGAAGATATGAAAAATAGCACCTTAAAATTCCTTCTTCTGGTCTCTTTCGTCCTGAATCTAACTATTCTGGGTACTATCGGTTACATACATTACAACAAAAGCTCTTACTGGACTTCTCCTTTCGGCCGGACGATGCAAAAGGACAAGTTTTTGTTCGAGAAGCTTTCGTTGAAACCTGAACAAACAGTGGCTATGAAAGAAAAGGCAATCCCGTTTCGTAAAGAGATTGACGAAAAGAGGCATGAAATCGCCAACAAAAGAAAAGAGTTGATCGGCATAATGCGCGCGGACACTCCGGATGTTGGAGCTATTAATTCAGTTATCTCGGAGATAAGCAGGATGCAGGAGGCGATGCAGAAAAGGGTGACCATTCATATGCTTGAAGAAAAAGCCTTATTGGAAAAGGACCAGCAGAAGAAATTTCTTGATTTGATTGAGAATGCCATGACAGAGGGGAGGCAGGCAGGATGTCCGTCAACAGAGCACAATTAACGGTTGTCGGTGCCGTTGTAGTATTCGTTTTCATAATGCTGTTTAATGCCGGCGCATATGGCGGGACGGAAGGCATTGAGGGAAAGACCCTTGCGCTCAGGGAATGTATCTCCCTCGGACTTAAACAAAACCCATCCGCTGAGATATCCGCACAAAATCTCAAGGCCGCTCAGGAAAAGATCGGAGAGGCCTGGGGCGGTTATTATCCTTCGGTGAAATTGTCGTCCTCCTACACCTTTACTGGCCAGCAGGAAATAATGCCGCTTGGTCCGGATGTATATGATACCCGACTTTTCGTTAAACAGACCCTTTTCGACGCCGGCTCGACCTCAAGTCTTGTCAGGAGCGTAAGACACAACATAACCGCACAGGACTATGAAGTAAAAAAGACCGTATCTGACATTGTGCTGGGGGTAAAAAGCGGCTTCTATGACATACTGAAGAAGAGAGATTTACTTGAGGTGTCCAGGACTGCGCTGACAACCGTTGAGAAGCATCTCCAACTGTCAAAGGAGCTTTACAGGGAAGGGTTGGCGCCCCGATCCGATGTGATAAAGTCGGAGGTCCAGGTATCCAATGCCGGGCTCGAGGTCATAAAGGCGGAGAACGCACTCCTTTCAACGAAGGCAAATCTCGCAATAGCGATGGGGCAGCCCGTGACGACAGAATTCAATATCGTTTCCCATGATGAAGGCGTGTTATCTATGCTGCCCTCCTTCAAAGATTTATTGCTGCTTGCTTATGACCAAAGGCCCGAACTGAAGGGGAGCCGAGCGAGGATTGAAGCCGCGAAGGCGACCATCTCCCAGGTGAAAAGCGGGCTTTATCCGAACATCAGCCTTGATGCCTCTTACGGATGGCAGCAGGCCGCCTTTGAACCTTCCGATAAAAAGTGGAGTGTCGGCCTGACCGTCGGCATTCCCGTCTTCGAGCAACTTACTACAAAGTCAAAGATGAGTCAGGCAGCGGCAAATCTCAATGGACTTCAGGCGGCCGAAATACAGACAATCAGAAGTATTGAGCTTGACGTTCAGCAGGCCTGGCTTTCCCTGAAAGAAGCCATGGAACGGCTCGATGTTACAAAGAAAACGCTGGAACAGACACAGGAGGACATGCGAGTTTCCGAAGGAAGATATAAGGAAGGGCTCGGCAATATTCTTGAAGTTATTGACGCGCAAACCGCACTTACTCAGGCAAAAACAAATAATGTGGTTGCGGCATACGATATTGCGAATGCACAGGCAAGGCTTGACAGAGCGACAGGTAAAGGGACAGGGGAGGAGAACAGGTAAATGAAAAGAAAGAAATGGTTGTTTGTCATTGTTGCAGTTCTCGCGGTAATCGCGGCAGCGACGGCAACATATAGGCAATTTGCCGGCAAAAACACGAAAGAGCAGTCCTTTCAGATGGAGACGATAAAAAAGCGCGATATCGCCTCCTCTGTCCAGGCAACAGGCGTCATCAGGGCGAAGATTGGAGCGGAGGTTAAGGTTGGGGCAAGGATATCCGGCAGGGTCGAAAGGCTTTATGCCAACATCGGAGATATCGTAAAAAAGGGACAGCAGATTGCCCAAATTGAGCAGGAAGACTTAAAGGCAAAGGTCAGCGAGACGAAGATGAATCTTAAAATTACCGAGGCAAATCTTGATCTCGCACAGAAGAGTCTCCAGAGGATGCAGAACCTCTATGCAAAGGACTTTGTCTCAAAAGACAAGGTGGATGTGGCGGAAAGAGACTACAAGGCTGCCGTGGCTCAATCGAATCAGATCAGGGAGACCATCAGATTCAACGAGACCCAGATGTCCTACGCTAACATTTTTGCCCCTATTTCCGGAGTCATAGCCTCAGTGACCACGCAGCAAGGTGAAACCGTGTCGGCATCATCTCTCAATGTCCCGACCTTTGTTACCATTGTTGATCTGACCCGCCTTGAGATATACGCTTATGTTGATGAGACCGACATCGGCAAGATAAAACCGGGGCTTGAGGCGACCTTTACTGTCGATTCCTTCCCTGATAAAGACTTCAAGGGCAAGGTCACCGCCATATATCCCAAGGCGACGATCCAGGACAATGTGGTCTATTACATTACGGTTATCTCGATAGAAAACCCGGAAGGTAAATTAAAACCTGATATGACGGTAAATACAACCGTATTTTTGAATAAACGCGAGAATGTGCTTGCGGTCCCAAATAAGGCGATAAAGAGAGAGGGCGGAAAGAAAGTCGTTACCGTGCTTGAGAACAATAAGCCTGTACTGAAGGCCGTCAAGACAGGCTGGAAAGACAGTTCTTATACTGAAATCGTGGAAGGATTAAAGGAAGGGGACAGGGTTGTAACAGGCGAAGCCGTAAATAAAGAACAGGCATTTTGATAAGGGAGGCTTACAAATGATAGAGCTGAAGGGTATAACAAAGACTTACAAAAAGAATGCTTCTCTTGAGGTCAATGTGTTACAGGGCATAGACCTTGAGATCGGAAAAGGCGAGTTCGTTGCTATAATGGCGCCGTCCGGAATGGGGAAATCCACGCTCATGAACATCATCGGGTGTCTCGACAAGCCGAGCGGTGGACAGTACTATCTTGATGGGACTGAAGTAGTGAACATGAATGACGATCAGCTTTCCCACACGCGGAACAAAAAGATAGGCTTTGTCTTCCAATCGTTCAATCTACTGCCGAAGACGACCGCGCTTGAGAACGTCGAACTGCCGTTAATATATTCGACCGAAGACATTGATTTGAAAGTAAGAGCCAAGGCTGCGCTTGAGGCCGTGGGCCTCGGAGACAGAATAGACCATGTGCCGTCCGAACTCTCCGGCGGGCAACAACAGCGTGTTGCCATAGCAAGGGCACTCGTGAATGACCCCGCGCTTATCCTTGCGGATGAGCCGACTGGGAATCTTGACAGCGTGTCAAGCCACGAGGTCATGAATATACTCAGGAAATTGAATCAGGAGGGACGGACAATTGTCCTTGTCACCCACGAGCAGGATGTCGCGGAAGCCGCTAAGAGGATAATAAAAATGAAAGACGGGAAGATCGTAAGCGACGAAAGGAGGGCGGAATAATGCTTCCATCAAGAGTCATAAGTCTTTCCCTGAAGGGACTCTCGAAATACAAGATGCGCACGTTTCTGATGATGCTCGGCATTATCATCGGAATCGCAACACTGACGGTCATAGTATCCGTCGGTAAAGGCATGCAGAAAAAGGTCATGATGAGTATACGGAGTTTCGGACCGAATGCGGTAATGGTCTCCGCCGGAGGAGGGAAGATGTTCGGACCGCCCGACGACAAGGTAACGACCCTTACCCTCGATGACGCCAACGCTATAAGGGAGTCCATAAGGGGGATAAAAGCCTTGTCTCCGTTTACGATAAATCTCGAACAGAACATTATTTACGGCAACAAGAATTCGACGGCCCCGGTTGTGGGGGCTACGCCGGAATTTGCCGACGCATGGCAGTGGTATGCTGAAAAGGGTGATTTCATTAGCGACGAGGACGACGCCTCCATGAGCAAAAACTGTATGCTGGGTCAGACCGTTGTGGGAGAGTTGTTCGGGGACCAGGACCCTATTGGAGAGACGATAAGGGTCAATAATACGAATTTCAAGGTCATCGGCGTCTTGAGCAGGCGAGGTACAAGCCCCATGGGAATGGACATGGACAGAAGGGTAATGGTGCCTCTTACGACTGCGATGAAGAGGCTCTACAATGTCACCTATGTTGGAATGATCAGGCTTTATATTGATGACGCATCAAGACTTGATGAGGTCTCAAAGACGGTGACCTCGCTTCTTAAAGAGCGCCATCATATTACACCGCCCCAGGAAGACGATTTCAGGGTAACGAACACAATGTCCATGGCTGATATGGCGAAAGGGGTGTCAAAGACACTATGGACATTTCTATCACTGCTTTCGCTGGTCTCGCTCGCGGTCGGCGGAATCGTCATTGCAAATATCATGTTTATATCCGTGAATGAACGTAAAAAGGAAATAGGCATCAGGCGGGCCTTCGGCGCAACATCCGGGGATATACGGAATCAGTTTCTCGGGGAGGCTCTGTTCGTCACTATCGGCGGGGGAATTGTCGGCACTGTCCTGGGCATAGCCGTTTCAGTGGGCCTGGCAATGATCAGAAAAATGCCGGTAGTAGTGTCCTGGGAACCCTTTGCTCTTGCCGTCGTCTTTTCGACCATAGTCGGTCTTATCGCCGGACTCAAACCGGCAAAACGGGCTGCTGCGATGGACCCTGTGGACGCGATAAGAGGATAACTCCCCCGTCCCCCTCGGGGCTAACCCCTCCCCTTAAGATAAGGGGAGGTGGGGAGGGGTTATGATCCTAAAGGCACGAGAGGGGACTGTCTCTATTTACCAACAGTAGGTGGTTCACCACGGACGAAGTGAAGCGAAGTCGTAGAATAGGGACTGTCCCCGGAGCAAAGAAAATGAAACTTCTTAAGGGCACAAAAATAGCGCTGAAGGCTCTTTTCAGACATAAACTGAGGACAGCCCTCGCGATGACCGGCATAGTCGTGGGAATTTGCTCCGTAATCGTTATGGTGGCCCTTGGCGACGGCGCCCAGCAGCAGGTACTCTCCAAAATACGGGCGATGGGGACGGACCTTGTCATGGTAACCGCGGGTCAGGTGAAGACAATCGCCGGTAGACAACGGCAAACGGGGAACGTTTCCACACTCACAATGAGAGATGTCAAAGCGATAGCAGAGGAGGCGCAAAACATTAAGGCGGCTGCGCCTGCCCAGGGTAAAAAGATGCTTGTCAAGTACGAGGCTGTAAATACTACAACGAGCATTATCGGCACAACGGAGGCAATCATCCCGGTAAGGGACCTCGGCATCGTCATGGGGCGATTCTTCACTGATGACGAAGACAGGACCGCCCAGAGGGTTGCGGTAATCGGAGAGACCGTAGCAAGAAATCTCTTTGGAGACAGGCGTCCTGTCGGTGAAAGTGTCCGCATCGGAAAGGTTTCTTTCGAGGTGATCGGAGCGCTTGGCAAAAAAGGAACCGACCTTGTTGGGGCCGACCAGGATGACGTGATATACATACCGATTAATACCGCGCTGAGACGCCTGTTCAATCTCACTTACATAAACAACATCTACGTCCAGGCAAAGAGTTCGAACCACATAGAGAAGGCGGCCTCGGAGATAAGAGACATATTGAGGGAAAAACACAGGCTGAGAGCCAAACCCGACGATTTTACGATCCAGAGCCAAACGGAGATACTAAATAGCGAGAGAGAAACTACTCAGACCTTCACGAACCTCCTGAGCACTGTTGCGGGCATATCCCTCCTCGTTGGCGGTGTCGGCATTCTCGCGATAATGCTCATATCTATAAAGGAGCGGACGCGGGAGATCGGATTAAGACGGGCGGTCGGGGCATTGAAAAAAGACCTCTTGTTGCAGTTTATCGTTGAGTCCCTTGTCTTGAGCGTAAGCGGCGGCATTGTCGGCATTATGCTCGGCATAGTGCTCTCCCTCAGCGCTTCCTATTTCACGAAATGGCCCATGAGCCTGTCGGTTCCCGCAATTGTCGTTGCATTTGTATTTTCAGCTATACTCGGTCTCATATTCGGAGTGTATCCAGCCATGAAAGCGGCGAGGCTTGACCCGATAGAAGCCTTGAGGGCGGAATAATCATGATCGAGCAACGAAACTGAAAAAACCGCACATGAGGTGAAAGTTATGAAAGTTGAAGAGATGATCGGCGAAAAGTTGTCAAGAAGAGGGCTTCTCAAAGGCGCGGCCGGTGCCGCCGGGATTGCCATACTGGCATCGGGAGGAGCAGGTATTTTTTCAAAGGCTGAAGCCAAGGGCGGGTCTACCGAAAAGTGGCCGTGGCCTTACGAAAAATTGGACCCTGCAAAAACAGCCGAAATAGCGACATCATTCTATCAATGTTACAGGTGGGAATCACTATGATCATGAAGGACACTTATATTGATAAGCTTCAATTCCTATGCTATTGTATGACTGCATCGTAGTGATTGTCAGTTTAGATTTATGAAATGGGAGGAGTAAGGCGTGGGCCTAAAAATGCTTATAGTAGACGACTCAATGCTGATGCGGGACATTCTTAAAGAGAGTATTTTGGAGACATTTCCATCCTTGACTGTCAGTGAGGCAGGCACTGGCGACGAAGCACAGAAAATGCTCCAGATGGAACACTTCGACATTGTGATGTGCGATTGGGGAATGCCGGGACTAAGCGGGATTGAATTACTGAAATGGGTTAGGAGCAATCCTTCCATTAATAGACTCCCTTTCGTCATGGTAACGGGGACAACAGCAAAGGAAAGCATCGTAGAGTGTGTTGCAGCAGGTGTGACGGACTATGTAGTAAAGCCGTTTATCCCTGAACTGCCGTGCAAGAAAATGCAGAAAATATTGAAGATGTATCCTTTGCCGTAAGATTAAGATCTACTTTGGAAAACCGGATTCCTTCTACCTTTAGAAAAATCTACCTGATCAAAGTCCAGTGGGCTCTTCCCCCCCCCCACTGCCTTAGATAGAAAATGGGATCATGAAAAAGTTCCTTCAAAAAGCATATAATTAAATTGCTATGAAACGCCCGGCATATAAGAGATCTAAAAAATCCGGCCTTCCGCCAGGTTCTCCAGTTCACATAGGCGAGAAGAAGTCCGGTAGCACCAGGATTACTGTGATTGATTATGATGAAAATGGTGTACGAGAGACCGTATTCCAGAGGATCGAGGAGTGTTTATTATTCAAAGACCGCCCCTCCGTCACTTGGATAAATGTCGAAGGGGTGCATGATACTGACATCATTACAAAATTGGGGGCATGTTACGGCTTTCATCCTCTTATGATCGAAGATATTGTAAACACACAGCAGCGACCTAAAATGGATGATTATAATGCTTACCTTTATGTAGTCCTCAAGATGATATTCAAGAGTCAAGCAGATGAGGGCATCATGACTGAACAGGTTAGCTTGATTGCCGGATCGAATTTTGTTATCTCATTCCAGGAAGGAGTTGAGGGTGATGTGTTCGGCCCTCTAAGGGACTCCATCCGGAATAATAAGAACCGGTTTCGTGTCATGGGAGCTGATTATCTTCTTTACTCCCTGATTGATTCGATTGTCGACAGTTATTTTGGTGTTCTCGAAAATATGGGGGAGGAGATTGAAATGGTCGAGGATGTGCTCATTCTGAGTCCCGAGTCTCAAACCCTGCAGATTATTCACAAGCTGAAGCGTGAACTTATAACGCTGCGAAAGGCTGTCTGGCCTTTGCGTGAATTGATCAACAAACTTCAGAGGACTGAAACTCCCATAATCCAAGAGCATACCAAGGTCTATCTGCGTGACGTTTATGACCATACTATCCAGATTATCGATACAGTGGAGACCTACCGTGACATGGTGTCGGGAATGATAGATATTTATCTCTCAAGTGTCAGTAATCGCATGAATGCAGTAATGAAGGTGCTGACAGTCATAGCAACTATCTTTATGCCCTTGACATTTCTTGCTGGGATATATGGTATGAATTTCAAACACATGCCGGAATACGAATGGCAATACGGTTATCCTTTACTATGGCTTTTCATGATAACAATAAGCTGCGCAATGCTGTATTTTTTCAGGAAGAAGAAATGGCTCTGACTGAAGGATAATATATGTGGGTGTCATTTATTCTCTTCCAGAATGAATCAGTAGGGTCATAAGGAGGTGCTATGAAATTTGAATACCGGACGTCGTACATTCCAATGCCATACTATGAGGTGGAGCAAACAAACAAAATGAAGAGGTTCATTTTCGGCAAGGCTCTCAGCGAAATATCATCTCCCGACGTAAATCTCTTTCTCGAGAGTCCGAGGGTAAAGGACCACATGAACGAACTTGGACGGGATGGATGGGAGATGATATCGGTCCAACAGGTCTTGAGAGGGATGTATGAACAAATCGGCATCAGGAACAAGGGATTCGGGTATTCTCTAACGGCCGGCTACGTGCTTTTTTGGAAAAGAGCGCTCTAACAGATGTCAACCGAAGGTCCTGTGAGGGTCTCGTTGCAAGGACCAAGAATTACTCGCTGAAATCAGGGATTTGTTAAAAATGCATGCTGCCGCAAAACATACTGGATAGTGAGGCAAGAATTCCTGTAGGATAACGTTGCCAGTTTTGGAAGGAATTAAAAAGACATGTCCCTCCTTGAAATAAAAGACCTTGTATTTAAAGCGGGCGATAAAGAAATACTCAATGGTCTTTCCTTGACGGTTGAGCCTTCCGAAGTCCATGCCCTTCTCGGCACTAATGGCACAGGCAAGAGCACCCTTGCCTACCTGATAATGGGTTGTGAGGGCTACAGGCCGTCATCCGGGGATATCCTGTTTGACGGGAAAAGGATAAATGACCTTAAAATCCATGAGCGGGCAATAAAGGGCATTACGATGGCGTGGCAGGAGCCTGTTAGGTTTGAGGGCCTTTCCGTCAGGGACTATCTCACTCTGAAAGGCAGTGACACTGCTCCTGATCACTGCCTTGAAATGGTAGGCCTGGCCCCTGAAATCTATCTTGGACGGATGGTTGATAAATACCTGAGCGGCGGCGAAAGAAAACGGATAGAGCTTGCATCGATCCTGGCCTTGAACCCAAGACTTGCCGTCCTTGATGAACCGGATTCCGGGATTGATATGCTTTCAACCCGGGACATTGTCAATGTCATTAACGCCTTCAAAAGAAACGGCTCAGCCGTTCTCCTCATAACACACAGGGAGGAGATAACCCTCATGGCCGACAGGGCCTCACAGTTGTGCTGGGGCAGGATTGTTTGCTCCGGCAGCCCCGCGAAGGTGGCGGAATATTACAAGACCAGGAAATGTATGACCTGTGATAGCGAGGTCTGCAATGTCTGAGCTCGCCGAACTGATGACGGCCTTCGGAGAGGTCGGAGGCAATGAGGGTGTCCTTGCGGACAAAGAGACGGCCCATCTCGTAGCAGACGGTCATAAGATATTAAGCGCAAACAGTGTCGAAGGGCTTGAAGTTGATGCAAAAGAGACCCTGACAGGCATCTTCGCAAGGATCACTGTTAAAGAGGGGTCCAGGATCACAAACCCTGTTCATCTCTGCTTCGGAGTGCTCCATAAGAGAGGGACCCAGAAGATAAAGATGGACGTCAGGTTAGAGAAAGGTGCCTCCGCCGTTTTCATCGCACACTGCGTTTTCCCGAAGGCTGAAAAGGTAAGGCATATCATGGATGCCGTTGTTGCGATAGGCGAAGGCGCGGAAATGCGATATTCCGAGACCCATTACCACGGATTATACGGCGGCATTGTGGCAGTCCCCAAATCAAATGTCAAGGTCGGCAAGGACGGAAGGTACTTTACGGACTTCACCTTGACTACAGGACGGGTTGGAAGGCTTGATATTGATTATTCCGTTGAAGCCGGAGAAAACGCCGTGACGGAGTTGACGGCGAGGGTATTCGGTCATGCGAATGACGAAATAAAAATAAAGGAAAAGGTCGTGCTGGCAGGCAAAAACTCAAGGGGCCTTATAAAAACGAGGGTCGCCATAGAGGATGAGGCAACGGCCGAGGTGACCGGCATTACCGAAGGAAACGCCGCAGGCGCAAGGGGCCATGTGGACTGCATGGAGATCGTGAAGGACAATGCCGTTGCAAGCGCCGTTCCTATTGTGAGGGTGACCAACCCGCTCGCAAAAGTGACCCATGAGGCGGCAATCGGGAGCGTGGACAAGAGACAAATTGAAACTCTTATGGCACACGGACTTGCGCCTGAGGAGGCGGTGGACGTGATTGTCAAGGGGATACTCGGCTGATGCCCGGAGGCGGATGCGATATTTGCAAACGGAAATGGGCGGCGGCGCCCGTTTAGCATCCGCCCTGGACAAAGATGCTCATTGAAATAATTGCATTATATATTCCATTATAAGTTTACATCGTGGACTTATATCCATATATAGTAATAGCATCCATCTGCCTGATTCTTGGGCTCGGGGCAGGCTTTGTAATGCATCGCTCAAACTATTGCATTGCAGGCGCGTTCCGCGATATGTTCATGTTCAAGCAGACGTTCATGATTAAAACTTTTGTGCTTCTGGTCATTGCAACCATGGTCCTCTTTGAGTTGGCACGCCAGGCAGGAATGCTCACTCTCTATCCATTTCCCCTGCTCTATTCTCCTACGCCTGCAAATGTGATCGGTGGTTTTTTGTTCGGCATCGGCATGGTCCTGGCCGGCGGATGTGTCGTGGGGACCCTGTATAAGATGGGGGCCGGAAGCATTCTGAGCGCCATATCATTCCTGGGACTTATTGCAGGCAGCGCCCTTTATGCCGAAATTCACCCTCTGTGGGCCTCATTCATCAGGCAGACGACATTCTTTCCGGGCAGAATTACCCTCCCCCAAATCCTTGGCATCAATCCGGCAATCGCAGTAACTCTGATATCGGCCCTTGGTATCATGACCATAGCAAAATGGTACAGAGACGGTTCCCTGGTGCGCAAGGCGTATGCCGAGGGCTATATGCAACCCTGGAAGGCTGCTATTTTGCTGTCCCTGATCAGTCTGGTCTCATATGTGCTGATCGGTATGCCGTTGGGGATTACATCCTCATATTCAAAGATCGCCGGCTATCTTGAGACTATTTTTGCCGGCGAACACCTGAATAATCTCGCGTACTTCAAGACTGTGCCGCTCAAATACACAAACCCGCTGACCAATGTACAATTGGAGGGAGGAGGCGGGCCGAGATTTGATGTCATCTCGGCAATACAATTCCCCCTTGTGGCGGGTATCATTCTGGGCAGCGCAATATCAGCCCTGTTGCTCAAGGAGTTCCATTTGCATTTCAAGGCCCCGCACAGACAATACGCATCAGCAGCGCTGGGGGGCGTCATAATGGGGCTTGCATCGAGAATGGCCCCGACATGCAATGTCTGGCACCTTATGGGAGGTCTGCCGATACTTGCGGCTTCGAGCATCCTCTTTCTTGCCGGTATATTGCCAGGCGCATGGACAGGAGGGATGATACTGAGGAAATTGCTTATGACAAATGGGAGGGGACCGTCATGAACAAACTCGAACTGGACATACGCGGACAGATATGTCCATCATGTTTGCTGTTCACGCTCAGGGAAGTCGACAAAAATGCGCAGCATATCCAGGACGGCGATCTGTCTTTATCGGTCAAGACCGATAACAGGGATGCAATAAACACCATACCCCAGGCTCTGGGCAACATGGGCTATACCGTACAGGTAACTAAACTGGATGGCTATTATCAAATTGATATCAGCGGTAATGAATAACAACTCATATGTTGCAACCAAATCGACCACATGAGAAATAATGTTTACAGGCATATGACGCGATGAACGCACTCGAACAATTACGGAGAGAAGTCGAGGACCTCCGCAGGAAATACGACACTTCCATTCAATATATCAGGGCCAAGACGAACCAGCTTCTGAAAGTCATGGGCACATCAGCCTTACGGCCCGAGGAACTGGACGACGCAACACTCATCGAGACCGACCCCATAGGCATTGTCAGCAATTCCTTTGTACATGTCTTGAGACACCTTCACAAGACAAATGCAAAACTCAAGTTTGCCAACGATGAGATAAAGGCCATTTTTGACTCGGTAGGCATGGGCATACTGGTCGTAGACAACGATATGAGAGTAACTTCATATAACAAGATGCTCAAGAACCAATTTTTCCCGGACAAGGACAATATAACAGGTCAATATTGCCACGAATCCATATGCGGCAATATAGACGACACAACTAATTGTCCATTTAAGAAAATCTTTAAAACGGGAACAGATGTCCACCATAGGCAGTGGGAATTGCAGGACCGTCACTTTGATGTGGTCGGCACTCCGGTTAAAGACGACGACAACAACGTATTGAATGCGGTATTGGTATATCTGGAAATCACAGATAGGATCGTAGCCGAGCAAAAACTACGGAGAAGCGAGGAAAAGTACCGCGACCTGTTTGAGAATGCCAGCGATCTTATTCAGAGCGTCGGTCCGGATGGATCGATTTTATATGTAAACAGGGCTTGGCATGAGACCTTACGCTACAGCGAAGAAGAAGTGTCCCGACTCTCCATATTCGACATTATCGACCCGGAATGCGCAAATTGCGGACCGGACTTCAAGGGAGTTGTTTGTGGTGACAGGGCCGGTCGGATAGAGACCACCTTTATCACCAAAACACGCGAGAAGATCATCGTCGAGGGAAACGTCAGCACCATAACAGATGACGGCAAGTTTGCGGGAACAAGGGGCATATTTCGTGATATAACCGACAAGCGCAGGGTAGAATCTGAGATGCAAAGGATGCAGAAACTGGAGTCATTAGGACTGCTTGCGGGAGGCCTGGCCCATGACTTCAACAATCTGCTTACCGGGATCATGGGCAATATAAGCTTTGCAAAATATCTTATGGACCCTGACCACAAAGCATATGACAGATTGACAACTGCCGAGAAGGCAACGGAACGTGCTACTCATTTGACCCGGCAATTGTTGACCTTTGCAAAAGGGGGAACACCGGTAAAGACCTTGACAAATATAGAAGAAATCGCCAGAGAATCAATAGAGTTTTCCATATCCGGTTCTAATGTAGAGTGCGAGTATGGAATTGCTGACGATTTATGGTCAACTGAAGTTGATAAGGGACAAATGGCTCAGGTCTTCAACAATCTGACCCTGAACGCCCTTCATGCAATGCCAAATGGCGGGAACATAAGGGTCTATTTTGATAATGTTACTCTTAGAGAACACCAGCTCCCGACAATACTTATGGGCGATTATGTGCAAATAAGGTTTACAGACAATGGGGTGGGGATACCTAAAGAAGACCTTGCCAGGATCTTCGACCCTTACTTCACCACCAAGGAAATGGGCAGCGGGTTGGGCCTTGCTACAGTCTATTCAATAATTCAGAAACATGCGGGATACATTACTGTTCAATCAAAAGATTCCAAAGGGACTACTTTCTACATATACCTGCCGGCCTCTCACATTACAGCAACTAAAAAGGATACTTCCAAAGAACCGAGGACGACAACCGGAAGCGGAAGAGTTCTCATAATGGATGATGATGCAATAATAAGAGAGTTGGCCGGGGGAATGCTTACGTCCTTAGGGTATGAAGTCAGCTTTGCAGAGGATGGAGAAACGGCAATATTATCGTACAAACAGGCAATGGACAATAAAACGCCGTTTAATATAGTGATATTGGACCTGACGGTGCCTGGCGGCATGGGCGGGAAAGAGGCGGTCAGGAAGATTCTTGAGACAGACCCTGATGCAAAGATAATAGTATCCAGCGGCTATTCAACAGATCCGGTAATGTCCGAATACAAAAAACATGGCTTTTGTGGTGTAGTGACCAAGCCCTACACTATAGACAGATTGAGCGGAACTATTTCGACGGTGTTGTCACTGCAGAGTTAGCATTCCCGTAACATTCTGATTTCAAAAAGTTTTTAACAATAGTTGGTAACCTGTTAGTAACGCAAGTTAAAACCCGTCTTGACTTTGGCTTAAACAAAGGGATTTGTGCTGTTCTGCCCATTTTTTAAGCACATGACAATGCCCTATAGATTAATGAGTTATTAAAAATTTGATAGACTTCCGAGGGCATGAAAAAGTACAGGGGACAAAAGCCTTGAGCTATAGGGACCCGGTCCCCGTCAGATATTATTTTACCCGGAGATTATTGTGTCTAAAGGGTTTGCTCGATTGTGGAATCCGGAGTCTATCAAGACCCTTGATACGGTAAGGTATAGAGCAACATCTGCATCTCAAAGGCAGGGCAGCAAAGGGTTTGCAACATTGCGGTCACATATTTTTATTCCGTTGACAACCCCGCCATTAACCCCGATAATATACTCATGGACAAATCTCGAAGCAAGTCAGTGGAACTCGACAGGTATCATTTCATTCGGGTCTACCCGTCTATTAAAACACCGAAGCCAACGGGCAAGTACAGTCTACTGAGGCTGATAAGACGGTTGAAAGCAGTGGAGACGAAATGAAACGAAACTCGGCAGCATCTGAGCTTACCTGCCGAATTGGACCTCAAGGGTAGCCATGACGGCATAGACCGAATTCCTTCGGCCGTCCGCATCTTTCGGCCAGGTAATCTCAGGCTCAACCTCAAAAAAGAGCCACGGCCGGTAGATACTTCTCCTGTATGCAATTCCGACCCGATAATCCTGAACAGTCCATTCGGGATGATTCACTCCCCACATGCTCGCATCATAGGAAATTGCGCTCTTGCGCGTCAATTCAGTGATTACGCTTACGCCGGTATTCCAGGTAACGCCACGCGTACCCTGGGAATAAGTCGCGTAATTGCTCCAACGGATATACGTCAACGTGTTAACCTTCCGTTCAAAATCGAGCTGCGAGGTTTCTGTGAAATGTTCGCCATATCTGAAGAGGGCAGTCTCCTTGAAGCGTATTAGATAGGCATCTCCAATAGGCTTCGTGTACTGGTACCGCGCCCGGATAAAGGGGTCGGGGGGCCAATTGGCCCGGATGCCCACATCATAGCCGACCAGCGAAAGCGGATAGGTCAATAAATCCGCCCGCACCCCGATGATGGCGGTCCTGTTTCTGGTAGCCGGATCCAAGCCCGGACTCACGGGCTGACCAGGCTGCGTGGTTAACCTATCGGTATCGGAACGAGATTCGAATACCAACCTCGCTTTTTTCAGGAACCTGTCCATATTGGGCAGGCGATACTGGAAAAAGATATCTCCGACATATTTGTCCTTGTTGCCCTCTGTCAAAAGGTAGGAATTCCTCCATTTAAGGAAAATTCCGGGCCGGACTTCTTCCAAGACATTGTCCCTGCCGAAGAAGTTGTCAAACCATACCGCCTTCTGACAGATCCCCCTGTCCACAAAGTCATGCGTCTCGTCCAGCCACGTGTCTCCGGCCACCACAGCTGTTGCGCAGGGGTCGATTTGCAACCCGTTTATGCGCTGCCTTCCGGTTTTATCATCACTATGTTTACTTCCGGCCGAAGACAGGCCCTCTCCGGGATTCGTCTCCGTGCCCAGAACCGAACTGTCCGTTGCAATCGGACGCACTGCCGGCTGGGCGTGGGCGTCATAATTGACAGGCGCGAAAAAGATGAAGGCGGAGAATATAGATAGGGTCTGTGACAACATAACCCTGACACTTAAGAACGAACGGAGCCGGGCCGGTTTCTCATTTAATGCTCTCGCAATGTCTTCCACCCCAAAAGTATTACAGAAAATATATAAAATGTCTTCTATATTTTCGCACAAGACCTAAGAGCCCCTAACGAAATGCAGATAGTTGAGCAGCACTCTCCATATCAAAATACACTCCCGGAAAATATCGGGAACACGCCCTTTACACCCTTCATTTCACTTATTTCGTGCGTATTTTCAGCGATCACATGGATATCGTCGGTATCCAGCACAAGCGTAATGCGCCTCCTGCCGGCCTTCTGCACTGTAACATGCGGCCTTTTTTGAAGCGTGTCCGCCAGCTCAGGATCGGCTGTCTCATTTAATTCCACTATGAGGCCTACAATGACCATTTTGCCTCTACTTCCCAAAGCTGAAAAACAGGGGCTTACCCTCGTTTTTTATTCTTTCACATGCGGCTATGCAGTCGCCGCAGTTGTGGCAAAGCGGATATAGATTGCCTGCCATAGGATCCAGCCCCAGGCGACATGCCAGCACACACTCAGAGCACCGGCCGCAGATGTGGTCTGCATCCTCTTTATAATGGACTCTCATGGTTTTTCCAAACCTGAAGACGCCCAGGAACCCTCCAACCGGACAGACATAGTTGCACCAAACCCGCCTGATTAAAAACACCTCGGCAAGCACAATCAGTCCAATCAGGCCGAGTTCAATACCCACCCTGCCCTCGTAAATATATTTCGTAATCTGAACGGAAATGATGCCCGGCGCCGAGATCAGGTTGGCCACTGGAAAATGAAGGAATAACACGAGGGCGATAAGCAGGATAAGCAGCCCATACCGCCACATAGCAGTAAGCGGCGGATGAAACATCCGCCTTGGTTTAAGCTTTTCGCTCAGGAAGTCAAAAAGCTCTGACAGCGCATTTTGGGGGCATACCCAACCGCAAAAGACCCGTCCGAAAAACAGGGCCAGAAGGACCGGAATGAGCAGGGACAACAGCAGGACATTGTCCCAGTCCATGCCTGATATCAGGACCTGAAAACCGCTTAGCGGATCGGTGATTTGCAGCGGGCCGAAGGCCATGGAATAAAGACTGCCGGTGACAGCCGTTATCCCTTTAATATTCATAACCGGCACTGCGATTATGAGCAGCAGGGTGAGACCCTGAGTAATACGTCTGAAAAGGGTCATACTCATAGCCGTTCCCGCCCCGGTTCAACCACGATCGCCGCCGGGCCTGCCGGGCATACGTTTTCACATATGCCGCAGCCCACGCACTTTTTTTCGTCAACCACGGGTCTGAGTTCAGAATCCATGCGGATAGCCGTATCCATAAGAGGACAGTTCTGATAGCAACTCCTGCAGAGTGTTCCCTGCCATGCCAGGCACTCCTTTTTATTAATCTTTGCAGTGCCCATCCTTACGTCCTGTTTCTTTGTAAGTTTCCTGTCCAGGGCGCCGGAAGGGCAAACAGGCGGGCACTTCATGCAGAGATAACAAGGCATCTCGCGTGCCCTGACGACCGGCGTGCCCATAATGGCGACCCCGTCAAAAAGACTCGCAAGTTTTATGGATTTGTACGGGCAGACCTGGCCGCACTTGCCGCACCGCATACACCGCGCTGCAAAGTCGGCCTCAGGTCGTGCGCCTGGAGGGCGCAAGGTTTTCTTCACTCAAAATCTCCGGCATATACCGGATATACACCTGTCACATTTTCAATGCCCAACAGCACCTTCATTGTTTCTTCCACAGTTGCGGTGCTATCACCTTCAACCACTGTAATGACCTGGTTGTCCTTGATACCGTAAACGCTAAGATTGGAAATAGCAGCGAGGCTGCTCATCACAGCCTCGCTGCAACCTTCACGTATCTCTACTATCATGCTTGCGACAGCCACCTTAAGCCTTCTCGACCTTAACGGCGCATATCTTGAACTCGGGCTGTTTGGACAAGGCGTCATAGGCGTCGGTGGTAAGGTTATTAATCAGTTTGTCCGGGTAGTGCATGGGAACGAACACCAACCCGTCCCTGGGCACATCCATCACCTTGGCCTCAAGGACAATCGAGCCCCTGCGCGAGGTCAGCTTTACCTTGTCCCTGTTCTTGATATCGAGCTTCACCGCGTCGCGCGGGTTTATCTCCACATAGGCGGCGGGCGCGGAACGCTTCAGTTCAGGCACCTTGAGCGTCATGGTCCCGGTGTGCCAGTGTTCTATCTGCCTGCCGGTTGTCAGCGCAAACGGGTATTCCGCATCGGTCGGCTCCGCGGGCCCCTTGTACGGCCTGAGCCACACAGTGGCCTTGTTGCCGTCCGGTTTTGCGCCGTAAAACGATACATCGGCCGCCTCGGGGTCGAACTTCTTGACAAGGGGGTCTCCGTACTTCGCGGTATATCTCCTGACAGTGCCGGGATGGTCCTCTGTGGGACAAGGCCATTGTATGCCGTGGGCCTTTTTCATACGCGCCCTTGTCATGCCCATGAAGTCGTAGGCCGTGCCCTTGGAGCAGTTCCTTGTCTCATTCCAAACGTCCTCTGAACTCTTGAAATTGAAGAGCTTCTTGGCCTCATCCTCTTTGCCCAGGGCCTTGAACAACCTATGGGCGAAGTCAATCATCACCATGAGATCCGGCTTTGCCTCTCCCGCGGGCTCCACGGCCTTTTCGAGGTACTGGTATCTCCGCTCGGACTGCCCGTAAGTGCCGTCTTTCTCCACCCACAAGGCCGCGGGCAGCACAAGGTCGGCCAGTTCGGAGGTCCTTGTCGGATGGTATGCTTCGGAGACCACAAGGAAGGTGTCGTTTCCTTCCATGCCCTTTCTGTAGGGCTCGAGGTTCGGGAGGCTCTGTCCCGGGTTCGTGCAGGCTATCCACAGGGCCTTTATTTCGCCCTTGTTAAAGGACTTGAACATGTCCATGGCCGTAAGCCCCGGTTTGGGATTGATCCTTCCCTTGGGGATTTCCCAGAACTTCTCCATTTCCTCCCTGTGAGCGTCGTTGGCGATGAGCCTTCCGTAAGGCAGCAGATGGCTCAGGAGCCCGCCGTCCCTTACCCCGCCGCAGGCGTTAGGCTGGCCCGTAAGTGAGAACGTTGTTGCGCCCGGCCTGTTTATCTGTCCGGTCAGCAGGTGGAGGTTGTGCACAAGGTTGTTCACCCATACGCCCCTGGTCCTCTGGTTCAGCCCCATACACCAGAAGCTCATGGTCGCCTTTGACTGCGCGAACCAGCGCGCCGCTTTTATAATGTCTTCCTTCGGACACTTCGACAACTCCTCGGCCTTCTCGGGCGTATACTCCCCGAGGAACTTCACGTATTCTTCAAACGACACCTTCGCGGGCTTGTCGTCCTTCATCGTCTTGAAGACCAGATGTTTGTTCACATATTCCTTGCTGTGCAGGTCTTCCTTGATAATCACATGGGCCATCGCATGCAAAATAGCAAGGTCCGTGCCGGGGAGAAAGTCCATATGCAGGTCGGCGATCTTCGCGGAAAGGGTCTTCCTCGGGTCCGCCATGATGATCTTCACATTTTTGTTCTTCTGCCTCCTCTCGTTGACCAGCCTGAATATGACCGGATGGGCCTCGGCCATGTTCGAGCCGATAATAAAGAAGCATTCGGAGTGGTAGATATCGTCGTAGGAGCCCATGGGCTCGTCCTTGCCGAAGGTCGAGACATAACCTACCGCGGCCGACGCCATGCAAAGCCTGGGGTTGCCGTCTATGTTGTTGGTGCCGAGGCCGCCCTTGAACACCTTGTTTATGAAATAGGACTCCTCGGTGTACGCCTGTCCCGACCCGTAAAAGGCCACGGAGCCGACGCCGTTCTTCTTTATGGAATCGGCGAACTTCTCCGTCATCAGGTCCATCGCCTCTTTCCATGAGATACGCACAAACTTGCCGTCCTTCTTGAGCATGGGATACTTGGCCCTGTCCTCGGCATAGAGTATCGGCGGCAGATAGTAACCCTTTATGCAGAGAAAACCCTTATTCCAGTTGTCCTTGTCGCCCTTGACCGCTACGACCTTGCCCTTCGTGGTCCCAACGTAAACGCCGCAGCCCGCGCCGCAGTACCTGCATACCGCCTTTACCCACTTCTCGGCGTCAGCGGCCTCAAGGCCCTTGGGCAGCGGGAGTTCAAGGCCGATTGCCGAAGCCGCGGCCAGCGCCGCGGAATATTTCAGGAGTTGTCTTCTGGTGATCTCCATATTAGTTTCCCCCTTCGTTGTGGAATTTGCTTTTTACCGAATGGAGCGTATGGCAGAGGGTGCATTTCCTTTCCTTTGGAAGCAGCTTTTTCTCCACGTCCGCGACCTTCTCGGCATGGCACCCGACGCACCTGTAGATGTCGGGTCTGGGATGGAAGTTCTTGTCGGTCGAACCGTGACAGACAACACACTTGACGTTCATGAGCCCGTGTTTCCCGGTGTCCCACAGCTCCTTTTCACTGGTATGACATTCGGAACACTCCTGGTATTCAGGTGTCTGGATATGTTTGGTCGCAGGCTTTTTATCCTTGGCCGACAAGGGGACGGACAGGGCCATAACAGAAACAACAATAAATATTATCAACCTTTTCATTAGGCCTCCAATTTGTTCATTAAGGGTTATCCGCAACTATTCATCCATACCGACAAATTCGGTATTCCCCCTTAATAAAGGGGGAGAAAGGGGGTTGTCGCAGTACCTCTTGTGTTAATACAACCCCCTCACCCCCTTTTCTAAGGGGGAATTGGCGGGGACCCGGTCCCCGCCTGCATGTGTTTATACTATTTCGCCGGTGCAGCCGCAGCAGCAGGCTTGGGCGTCATCGCGTCGGTGATGATCTTTATGCCCTTCTGCGATTCATCCATTGACTTCGTGAGAGACTCCCTCGCCATCTCAGGGTTGTGGAAGCCGTCCGAATTCTCGGCAGTCCAGTATTCCCACAGGATATGGGCTCTAAGGTGCTGATCCTGCGCCTGTTTGATCACGTCTTCCGACAGGCCGGCCTTCTTTCCTTCGACAATCTTGTCGATCAGGGCGGCAAGCCAGAACTCGGCCTTTCTCATTTTGCCCCTGCCGTATGCCTTGATGGAATCTATTGAGTACTTGGCCTGGTCCTCGGTCCATTTCGGATGGCACTTCAGGCAGGTCTCCTTGAGCTGCACCTTGGGCGTGACCGCGAAGTGGGAAGTATAGACCTTGCCCTTCTTGTCCTTGACCTTCGGGGTGTGGCAGTCGTTGCAACCCACGCCGGCCTTGGCGTGCTTGGAATTGTAGTAGGACTCGGCCTCCGGGTGCTGGGCCTTCCAGAGGAGACCGCCTGTCAGGGCATGCCTGAAATCGAGGAAGTTGATCTGATTTACATAATGCTCATATAGACCGAACACGTCCTTGTACGGGAAGTGGTTCGTCCTCCGGTCGGCCATGGTGACGGGCTTGCCGGTCTTGGTGTCCGTGCCGGGGTTGCAGTTGTACTCAACGTGGCACTGACCGCACTGGAGGCGGGTGTCATACTTTTCGAGGAGCGCGATCTTCCTGGTGAATCCCCTCAGCCCCATCTCCTTGACGGTAATCTTCGTCCTCTTGGGGTCCTTGTGCCAGAGGGTGTCGCCTTCCGGCCTTGTGAGGGCTTCGATCAGGCCGTCCCTGACGATCCTGGGCTTCGCGGCATGAGGGTCATGACACATGAAGCAGTTCAGGCCGTGGTTCAGGTCCTTGACGAATTCGATCACCTTGGAGGTCCTGGACCACTTCGCACCCGTAACATTGTCGCCCATGTACGCCCAGTCAAGAATGCGGTCCTGGGTCTTGCACTGCAGGCATACCGGGTTGGCGGCAGCAGCGCTCTGGGGAATAAAGGCCTTGTGTTCCTTCACGTCCGGATACTTGTCCTCAAGAATATCCCAGGCCTTGCCTGTCTGGAACAGGTAGTTCCACCCTTCCTTGGGCTGAAACCTGCCGCCGTATCCCCTGTCGATCACAAGGTGGTCCGAAAGCATGTTCACGTGGCTTCTTGTGAGGTTGTGTTCCTTGGTGAAACCGTGGCCCGCCATGAGTTTGTCCCAGAACGGATTGGGCGACCTGCCGGTAAGCTGAGACTTCTCATCTCTTGCGGGCCTGTGCGTCGCCTGTTTCATAAAACTGTCCATCTGCTCCTTATGGCACTTGCCACAGGCCTGCCACGAGGTGTCCGTCACCGGCCTCGTGTCAGGGCCCGGAGCATTTACATGTTTGTCGAGTCCGGAGTGACAGTTTACGCAATTGATTTTTGCATGCTTGCCCATTGTGTGTAATTCCTTTATGGGCTCATGACATGTGTAACATGTCTCCACCTTTACATCCTTGGCAACAGGCGCCCCTTTCTTGGCGTCAGCCGACATCGTGAATCCTCCGACCAGACAAATTGTCACAGAAAAGACCATCAATGCAAAAATCTTACCTTTCATCAAACTCCCTCCTTATGTTGTTGAAATTACGTTAAAATCTCGAATGGGGATACATCCGTAACCATAAATGCCGTTGCTTATCACCCCCTGTTTATCCGGTTTCAGACTACCAAGTTCAATAGCAATCCTTTTTTATGTTTTAAGCATAACAGGACCGGGGGTAAATATATCGTTAAAGATAGTTAAGATTTTGTAAATTTTCAGTAGCGTAGAAAACGGGTAATCATAGCAGTAGGAAGTCAGCCATTATCAGAGTTGCATTCCACCTCCGTAGGCCTTTTCGATGTCGTCAAGCAGGCGTGAGATCAGTCTGCAAATCTCCATCAGGTTTTTCCGTTCAAGGGAGTTCAGTCTTTTCGGATTAATGTAGTTGTCCGGCGCTGCGCCCATGGAGGCCGACTCCCACTGTCTGCGTATCCTGAGAAGGGATATAAATTCAAAGGCTTGAGCAAGATCGTCTCCTGCCTCTGCGACGGAGGGATGAGCCGTTTTCAGGGCGGCAAGCCTTTCAAAAGTGCCCGTCTCCGGTATATTGCACTCAAGGCTGAAGAGCCGAATAATATTGATCAGCGGCGTAAGACAGGTCTTCTTGATATCCAACTGGTTGGCGTAATCACCTTCCTTTTCCACTACAAAGGAGCCGAACAAGCCAATGGGCGGGCGGAAAGTCATAGTCAGGTCGGCCATCGCCTTCAAAAATAATCTCTTGCCCTTCAGCGTCTCCATGAGGTGTTCTTTCAACTCGGCAGCGAGACCCATGTCTCCATGGAGACCCCTGAAATCAAACAGATTGGCCGCATTGTAAACAGCCTTATCAACCGGCGTATATATCCAGTTGCTGAAGTATTTTTTCCAAACGGACAGGGGGCGTCTCCAATGTGGGTTAGTCGCCATGAAATCGCCGCCGCAAAGCGCAAAACCGCACCGCAGGAAGGCATTCACTATGAATTCGGCAAACCTGCCGAAGTACTCCTCCGCCTGCCGCGCCTCTTCTTCGTTCCGGGGATCTCCATATATTATGGCATTATCCTGGTCCGTCTTGAAGGTCTGTTCTTTTCGGCCAGCGCTGCCGTACACTATCCAGCAGAAGGACATCGGCGGGGGGCCGAGAGTCTTTACGGCCAAGTCTATTATTTTGCGCTCAATTAAGTCGTTTACGTTTGTTATAACGCGAAGGATGCTCTCGACGCCTACCCCCTCGCCGAGGAGGAGCGTGAGGAGACTCATGACCTTTTTCGATGCCTCCGCAACTCCTTCGATCGACGTCCGGTTCTCAATCTCCTTTGCCATCATGAGGGGAGAGGCTACCAGGAAAGTCAAGAGATTGTGGCATCCAAAAATACCAGTCGGTCTTCCCGCATCCATCACAAGCAGATGTTGCACATCGCGGCTAATCATTTTCATGGCGGCCTCAAAGCAGAAATCTCCTCCTTCCACCTTGACAAGGTTCACGCTCATGATAGCGCTGACAGGGGCTGACGAGTCTCTGCCGCTCAACAAGACACGGTCCCGCAAATCCGTGTTTGTAACAATGCCTATCGGGCCGTCTGTCTCGTCCATGATCACGACGGCGCCCACGCGGTGCTCAGACATCAGGGCGGCAGCATCCATGATAGAGACGCAGGAACGGACCGAAACAATACGACTGTCCGCAAGATCCCGAACGGGTGTAGTGAAGAGTAGTCTGTCCGGACCTTCGGGTCGGGCATCCCGGTTGGGGTTGATCGGAGAAACACCTTCCCCGCGTTTCGGAAAATAAGACGGCGCAAGATACTCGTTCAACTCAGGGTGTTCGCGCAGCAAGTCCATGACGGAGGACCTTCCAGCCACATAACAGGTCACGCTGCTCACGGCCTGCACTGACACGTCCGGCCGCCTGTTTCCTTCGATCGACGTAAAGCCGAAGGTGTCTCCCTGACTGCGGTAGTCTATCGTATTTTCTCTGTCGGGAGCGGTCAGGGCATATATTCTGACAGCGCCCTCCTTGATTATATACAAGCCGCAAGACGGTTCGGAGTCCTGTCTCATTATATGATCTCCGGCCTGATAAAGCTCCATCTTGAGACTTTTCACGAATTTGCCGAGGGCATGGTTGTCCAGCAGGTTGAACGGTGGGTGCTTTTTCAGAAATTCAGCCGCGCTCTTTTTCGGCATAGCTCAACATAGGGCGCTGCCAGTGCCCTTGTCCTCCTTACGCCATAGTACCGCACCGGTCGGTCAAAAGTCCAGGTTTAACGCAGGGCATACTCACTGATATGCCGAACCCTGGAGGTTAAGAATCTCAGCTCTGGGGCCGGGCCTTTTATGGTAGAATATTTCAAAACCTTTCTTTCGGGGAGGCAAGCCGATGCAGCGCATTCTTATAGTTGACGACGAGCCCAACATAGTGCTGGCCCTTGAGCTTCTTATGAAGAGGGAGGGCTACGAGGTCCGTACCGTCGCCAGCGGAGAAACGGCCTTCAGCGCGGTCGGGGAGTTCCGGCCCGACCTGGTCCTTCTCGACATTATGATGCCAGGGATGGACGGCTACGAGGTCTGCCGTCTCATTCGCTCGGACCCCCTGCTTAAAGACGTCCGCATAATCATGATTACCGCAAAGGGCCGCGACGTTGAAAAGGAAAAGGGTCTGGCGCTGGGGGCCGACTATTATATTACAAAACCCTTTTCGACCCGTGAGGTGTCCGTAAAGGTCAGGGAACTTCTGGCCGAGGGCCCGGCCCGCTGACCAAACCGATACGACTTTAGCGAGGGACCTCTATGGCGTCCGAAAAAAACCGCTTTCGGTATCTTGTCGGTGCAAGCATATTTTTCTGTGCGCTGCTGTTTTTGTGCGGGTATCTGCTCCTCATTCCCCGAACCGGCGATGCCGCTGCCCGATCACAGGTGGACTTTTTCCTGGCCGGCGCCCTTTGTGCCGCTGTTTTTATGCTTGTCCTTTTCATTGCCATCCATATCCTGCTGATCAGGCCTTTGGAGGTCCTGCGCAGGGAAATCCGTATCATCACGCAAGTCAATCCCTGTCACGTAATCGAACTTTCGTCACGTCATCTCCTGGGAGACCTCCAGGACGCGATCAACGACCTCGGCCTTGCCTTCATGAAGGCAAGGCGGGAAACGGCTGAAGCCGTATCAGCGAGCTCGGGGGAACTCGAAAACAAGAAGGTAAGCCTTGAGACCATTCTCATGTCGCTCAGGGAGGGCATCATGGTCTGCGACAAACACGCTCGTATCATGTTTTACAACCCGGCCGCAGGCTGCATCTTTCACGACAACTCCGCCCTGGGCCTCGGCCGCTCACTGTATCTCCTGTGCTCGCCTGCGCCCATAGAGAATTCCAGAGAGATACTGAGACGTCGGCGGCTCCGCGGGCCGGAAGGACCGAACGAGGACAACGACGTTTCCTTTGTGTGTTCCACTCTCCAGGGAATAGTCCTAAGCTGTCGTTTATGCCTGTTTCCGGAAATTGCGGGACTGTCCTGGTCTTTCCTGTTTACCTGTGAGGACATCAGCCGCGAGACCGATATCCAGGTCCGCAGGGAAGACCTTTTGCGCAGGGCGGTCGGAAAGATGCGCGACCCTTTGACAAGCCTCGTCCTGAACATCGAGGGGCTTGAACAATTCCCGAACCTCGATGCGGCCGCCCGCTGTGCCATGACGGAAGATATCGGCGTTCTCGTAGAGCAGTTCGAGACGCTTGCCCATGAGATACAGGACATGGGGTCGCCGCAATACGTTGTCCGAAATATATTTGCCGAGGATGCGGCAGCCTGCGTCGCAGGGCGACTATGGGAAAAGGGAGTAACGCTCACCATGATCGGCGATCCCCTTTGGGTGAGGGCCGATATCAATGCGCTGCTGCTTTTGCTTGAGTTTTTCGCCCTGAAGCTTCACGATCATTTTGCGGTAAACGCACTGGAAATGGAGACCCTGCTCGGGGACAAACGAGTATACTTCGATTACTACTGGGCTGGCCCTCCGGTGCCCCCGGCAGTGCTCGCTGCATGGACCGCCTGTCTGCCTGAAACCTCCAATCACACGGTTGCAGAGATGCTCAAATATCTCGGCAGCGACGTCTGGAGCATACCTCACAAAACACCGGGCTTTGCAGTATTGCGCTTTCCAATGCCCTCCACAACCGGCCAATCAGCCCGGACCTCTGCCTTGCTGCCGGCAAGACCGGTCTATACCGACTTCGCCGCATGCGAACCCGATGAGGAGATCGCCAGGATAAAGGACCTACCGCTGGACCGCCTTTCCTTTGTCGTGTTCGATTCGGAGACAACAGGGCTTTCACCCCTTGAAGGCGACCGGATCGTTTCCCTTGCCGGCGTAAAGATCATTAACAAGGGCATAATAGTCGGCGAGACCTTCGACCGGCTCGTTGACCCGGGCAGGGACATCCCCGTGTCCTCCACACGCTTTCACGGGATTACCGATGAAATGGTAAAGGGCATGCCGATGATAGAGGATATACTTAAGGCGTTTCATGCCTATGTCGGAGATTCAGTGCTGGTAGGGCATAACGCCGCCTTTGACATGCGTTTCATACGGATGAATGAGGACCGGGCCGGTGTGCGTTTCAGGCGTCCCGTGCTTGACACCCTGGCCCTGTCGCACTACCTGCACGACCATACCCCCGAACATTCGCTGGACGCAGTCGCTAAACGCCTCGGGGTGGAGGTGCGGGGCAGGCACACGGCCATAGGCGACTCCCTTATAACAGCCCAGATCTTCATAAAATTCCTCTATCTGCTTCAAAAAAGAGGGATCAGTAAGCTCGGGGACGCCCTGAAGCTCTCGCGGCTATGACGAAACCGACTGAAAAGACGGGCGGACACGCGCCCGAACCGAAACGCAGGGGAGAGCGGCTCGTCGGCCTTTTGATCGCCGGAATAATTCTACTCAATTTTCCCTTCCTGTCCCTTTTCAGCGGAAACCGTACCTTCCTGGGCTTTCCGCTTTTGTTTTCCTATATATTCCTTGTCTGGGGCCTGATCATAGTTGTTGCGGCCCTTGTCCTCCGAAACAGGCGTTCCGGAAAGCCGGGGGGAAAGTAATATGCTTCAACACTGGGTCATACTGATCGTATCTTTCGGGTATCTGAGCATCCTCTTTGCAGTTGCTTATTACGGCGACAAACGCGCAGACGCCGGAAGGTCCATCATCAGCAACCCATACATATACACCTTTTCCATCGCGGTTTATTGCACCGGCTGGACCTTCTACGGCAGCGTCGGTCGCGCCGCCTCCTCGGGCATCGGTTTTTTGCCCATCTACCTCGGACCCACCCTCGCGGCAACCGTCTGGTGGCTGGTCCTCCGCAAGATAATCCGTCTGGGCAAGACCTACCATATCACGAGCATAGCAGACTTCATCGCATCCAGATACGGAAAAAGCTCCCTGATAGGCGGCCTCGTGACCGTGATCTCGGTTGTGGGTATCATGCCTTACATCTCCCTTCAGCTTAAGGCCATATCCACAAGCTTCAATGTCCTTTACAGCAAAAACATCGGGGAAACAGGCGGATTGGGCGCAGGACACGATACCGCCCTTTACGTGGCCCTGGTGCTGGCCCTGTTTGCAATACTGTTCGGCACACGGCACATTGACGTCACGGAACGGCACGAAGGCATGGTGGCTGCCATTGCCTTTGAATCCATAGTGAAGCTGCTGGCCTTTTCCGCGGTCGGGATATTTGCAGTATGGACGATGTTTGACGGGCCCGCAGACCTTTTCAAACAGGCCGCATCAATACCTGAGATCGCTCGATTGTTAAGCATGGATTCACCGCCCGGGGGCTATGCCTCGTGGCTGTCCTTGACCTTCATATCCATGACCGCAATCATGTTTTTGCCAAGGCAGTTCCAGGTTTTGGTTGTGGAGAACGTCAACGAGGAACATGTGAAGACGGCCTCATGGCTGTTCCCGCTTTACCTGTTTGCCATTAACCTCTTTGTTCTGCCCATTGCCCTCAGCGGAATCATGTTCTTCCGCACCGGAACGGTTGACGCAGACATGTTTGTACTGACTCTCCCGCTGGCTGCAGACCAGCAATTGCTGACCCTCTTTGTCTTCATAGGCGGCCTTTCAGCCGCCACCGGCATGGTAATTGTCGAGACCGTGGCCCTCTCCACCATGCTGTGCAACGACCTGATCATACCCATACTGCTCAGACTGAGAATGCCCCGCAGGGACAATGTGGGAGGCACTCTTCTGGCACTTCGGCGCGGGGGGATAGTGTTCATACTTCTGCTCGGTTACATGTATTTCCGCTTTATAGGAGAGTCTTATGCATTGGTCACGATAGGTCTTGTATCATTCGCTGCGGCCGCCCAGTTCGCCCCGGCCATCCTGCTCGGGATATACTGGAAAGGGGCGAGCAAGCGCGGTGCGCTGGCAGGCCTCGCAGGAGGCTTCGCAGTATGGGCGTATACCCTCCTGCTTCCGTCTTTCGCGCGTTCCGGCTGGGTCCCCATGTCGCTTGTGGAGCCCGGGCCCTTCGGCATCTTTGAACTCGGACCCTACCATCTTTTCAATCTGACCGCCTTCGATCCGATTACGCATTCAGTGTTCTGGAGCATGCTGTCCAATGTGGGGCTTCTGGTCGGCTTCTCCCTGTTCGGTCGCAGGGCGGCCCTTGAGCAGCTTCAGGCGACAATGTTCGTTGACATTTACAGGCAAAGGACGTCGGATGCCGATGACGCCCCTCTCTGGCACGGAAGCACTCGGGTTGCCGACCTCAAGAAACTGGTGGGCCGCATGATCGGGGCCGAGAGGGCCGACGCCGCCTTTCGCTCATACGCCTCCGGACATGCACTCCAACTGCGCGACGACTTAATGGCCGACGAGAGCCTTGTCTCCTTTGCCGAGCGGGAGCTTGCCCGCACAGTGGGGGCCGCCTCTGCAAGGGTGATGGTGTCTTCGATTATCGAGGGAGAGGCATTGAGCATCGAAGGGTTGATGAAGGTGCTTGATGAGACCTCCCAGGCGATAGAATACGGCCGCAGGCTTGAAGAAAAATCGCAGGAACTTGAGGCTGCCACGCTTGAACTGAAACGCACCAATGAACGCCTCAAAGAACTGGACCGCCTCAAAGACGAGTTTGTCTCCACCGTTAGCCATGAACTGCGGACCCCCCTGACCTCAATCCGCGCCTTTTCCGAACTGCTTCACGACGATGAAAACATGGACCCTAAGCAGCGCCAGCAGTTGCTGCGGATTGTGGTAAAGGAAACTGAACGCCTGACCCGCCTTGTCAACCAGGTCCTTGATTTCACCAAGATTGAATCGGGATCCTACCAGTGGACCCGTGAACGGCTTGATATGGAAGATGTGCTGAAGGAGGCCGTAGCAGCGACAAGCCAGTTGTCGCGCGACAGGAATATAAGCGTAACGCTTGATGTCCCGGGCCGGCCGATACCTGTCTTTGGAGACAAGGACAGGCTCGTCCAGGTCATAATCAATCTCCTGTCAAACGCGCTTAAATACTGCGAGTCGGGCAAAGGCCGGGTGATGTTGGGGCTTTCCCTTGACAAAGACGCGGCAAGGATCGAGGTAATGGACAACGGCCCCGGGATCGGGACTGACGAGCGTGAGCGCATCTTCGAAAGGTATCATCAGTTCAGGGACCCTTCGCCTGACAAACCTCACGGCACGGGCCTCGGTCTTGCAATATGCAGGACCATCATCGAAAGCCACGACGGCCGCATTTGGGTGGAGAGCAATCGCTGGAACGGTTCGAGCTTTATATTCACCCTGCCGATTGTAACAGGTCAATAAAGCGGCCGGGGCTTCACTTTCAGACTATCTCTATGCGCTCCAGATATTCCGACAGGTCTGATACCAGTTTGGGGATTGTGTCGGAAGCAGAGATACTGTCAAGTCTTTTCTGTAATCCTGAAGGTCGAATAGCCTTCAAGCCGTGCCGCAATTTCGTACTTTTGTATTTCCGGATAGTGAACACGGGGGGCTCAAGAGAGCACTCGAATACCTTTATGGCTGGAAAGCGGTTCTTCGACAAACACCCGGAACTCGTTTCTGTCCACTGACCGCGAACTCCGGTAGAAACTCGCAATTGATCTGATTATGTCCGCATGACTATCTATATTCCCCTGTATCGTAAAGGCCATGATTTCGGATTTACGCTTAAATTCGGATTCAATGCGCTTTTCTTCCCGTCCGCCATGAGCGTGAGGGTGCCAACTATGGCATTGACAAGGCAGCTTATCGGAGAGCCGAGGGCAAAAAACTTAAGCACATCAGCCTCCCGGTCCAATGCCGTTGGAAACCCCACGAAACGTTTAATGAGAAAGGCGCCCAGGAGGGCTTGAAGGGTCGCTCCAAGCCCGAGGCCGGGAAAATAGCTGTTGCATACCCTGGCGGCACGGCAAGCAGAAGCCCCAGGCGACCTGAGATGAAATAGGCTGCCACGAGGGCGATGAATTTCATGCTCGTTCCATTAATCATTTGACTGTGTCGCTGCTATCCGCTTTCCAATCATTATTTGCTCATATATCTCATCCACACTGTGCGAATTAATGAAGCCCTGCTCGATTATTCTTTTAATACTACGTCTTCTGCAATAGCCATTTCCATACCGGAAGCACCGATATTGATATCCCGTCAAAAGAAAACTCTTCCTCTTCACTATCCGTAAGCAGAAAACCCTGTTTCCTGTTTAGATGCTTGCAGGCCTCTTTCAGACCCTCCATCTCCCGCTCTTTGTTTTTGTCGTGCAGATCAGCGCATACCTGATAGGGAATGAATTCGGCCTCTCCTGTTTTGACCACAAAATCACATTCGTGAACGCCCGAAAAGTAGAACCCTTCGCCACCCCTGCGTTTTAACTCAAGAAAAACAATGGCCTCCAAAATACGCCCTATATCGGCAGATGTTACACGCCTGCATAGTCCGATGTCCGCAGGATAGATTTTAGCAGGATTCCTCATTCTTTTATATGTCGATTCCGCAAGCATCTTCACTTCGTACAACAACATGCTCTGCAGCATGTAGCGGTAATAACTGAACAGAATATCCTTTGAAAAAGGCATGTTTTCATGATATTGCTTATAAAAGGCGGTAAGCGACATCTTTGTGGAAAAGGACGAAAATGCCTTATCAAATAGCATATCCAGCAGTGGCACATTCGTTATCCGGTATCTCTCGACCATATCTTTGAAAAACATCGCCTCCAGATATTCTCTGAGTATCTTTCTCTTTTCAAATTCGGAGTCCGCAAGGCAGACCTCGGGGAATCCACCCCACCTGGCATAGTGAGTGAAGTGTTGTTTAACCGCTACACTTTCCCTGCCGTGCAATATCTTTGGGCTGTCTGTATCGATCATTTTTTGTTGCAGGTATTCAACAAAGGAAAAAGGAAACAGCTCTATGTTCCATGATCTTCCGCGCAGTTCCGTCTGTATTTCCCCCGGCATCACCTTTGAAGATGAGCCGCTGACAAATACCTTTATGCCCTCACGCTCAACAGCCCTCCGGCAAAACTTCTCCCATCCGGGCACCTCTTGCACCTCATCCAGCAGGAAATACGGCTCCTTCGAATTCGTGAGGTGCGGCTTGAGCTCAAAAAAGGCCTTTTTCAGCCTTTCGAAGTCGGCTGTTTCAAAACCGTCAAGCCTGTCGTCTTCAAAATCAATATAGAGGGAGTTCTCAGGATGTTTTTTGAAGGTTTCATAAAGCATGAAGGTCTTGCCACAGCGCCGAACACCGTAGAAAACCACGACCTTATTTGCAGTCTCGGGTAGCAGGACATTGCCCCTATAGACATAATCCTTGATCTCCTTGAGGATAAAGTCCTCGCTGGAAACTATGACTTCTTTAAGGTTCTGCAGGCTGACCATATAACATTATCCTTTCAATAAGGATATATTAACCGTTTATTGTCCTTTTGTAAAGGATATTGTCTCCTCCGCAAGCGGAGAATGCACTTACTAAGACATAAGTTAATAAAGCCTCATTGTCGTCATTGTCTCGAAAATGGTCTCTAAACAGACTGCTATCGTGAGGCTTTGTTTTATTTAGGCATAGTAAGCGGAATTGTGAAGCTGAATATTGTCAGCGCCCATCTTCAACCGCCATTTTTCTGAGACATGACGTGTCGCCAAGCTCGCAGACCGCGTGATTCTGGATAATGCCGTCAATGCCTACGAAATCAAGTGACAGAAGTTTTTCGCACAGAGTCAGGACATCTTCCTTTTTGTGTATTATGCTGCCGTGCTGGGGGGCGATGATATTGAACCTTACCTCGGCTATCCTCTCGATGGCATGTCTAAGTATCTTTCCCGAGGGCATCAGCTTCCGATGGAAATTAAGCAGATCAGGAAGGGGGCAGTAACTCGTTTTATCGGCGCAGGCCTTGAAATCCCCGCAAGTCCGGCAATTATCTTCCATCCTGAGGAAGAGTTCCCACCGGCTGCTGTAACTGCCGAAGAGGTCGCTGCTGAAAAGCACCCACTGTCTGTTCATCAAGGGTGACGAAGCTGCCTGTGGAATGGGCATAGGGTGTTTTTATAAAGCGCAGTGTGCGGCCGGAAGAAAATTTATAGGCAAAATCCATGTCATCAATAGACATCATCTCCGAGGTCACATAGTAATGTCTTATGAAGACATTATTGGTCTTCTCTGAAATGACTCTCAGCTTGTCGGAACCTATGATGTCCTCGAAATTCGGAATGCTCCCGCAGAGGTCAGGGTCATAGTGCTGATATATAAGCGCCCTGATTGAGCCCGGATGCAGGCCGGATTTTTCGTCGTAAAAACCCACCCAGTAGACGCCGTCCGCAATCTTGACAGGGCGGTTGTAATCAAGATTAATGTTGGCAATGTCTGTCATGTCTATATAGTTACCTCCATTATAGAAAGACTATACTCATTGAATATACTGATAATGTTAGCAGTTATGGCCGCCGCAGTCAAATGGATGGTGGTACGAAATTCAGCATTGACTGTCGCGGATTTATTGGGCATACTGTCTATACTGAATGAGGTATAATAGACCTATGGGTAAAAAGGCCTTAAAAAAACGGATAGCCAGTCTATTGAAAAGAATCTCGGATCATGAATTAAAGTCTGTTTATAAAGTCACGTCTTTCTGTCATTCCGGCTTGCCTGTGCCCGATGTTTGGGTATCCGGAATCTTTCCGATGGCGTGCAAGAAGGATTCCCGACGCGCTCCGCTTGCGGGAATGACAAGTATAGGTAGTTTATAAACAGACTCGAATTAAAGATAAAGCTGGAGGATTTGAAAGAATCTCCGGATTATGGCTTGATTCAGCATTGGCAGGTTGAAATAGAAGCGTTTAGGATGAACGTTAATAAAGCAAAAAAGAGGGTGCAATCATGAAAAAAACAGCATTTGTGAAACCGAGAGATATCCCCCATTTTGGATGAGTTGGAGCAGGAGTGTCTGACTGCGGTAAAATATATCGAGGCATTGAAAGTTGATCGTCTCTCATCAAATCAAAAAGAAGAGCTGTTAGGGGAGTTGTCGGCTTCCATAACGCATCTGAGGATTCAGACTGAGAAACTGGATAGAGATTTTGAAAAAATGGTGAGTTCCTAAAATTAGGATGACGACAGAAAAACCGACTTTCGTGAGACCTTTGTGTTTACAATGTATAAAACCATGACATTGGCAAAGAACATATTTTCTAAAAATCTCGGAGATCATCCCTATAGAAAACTGCTGCCCTTTGGTGTTTTTATGATCGGCATGCTTATAACAGTCCTGATCTGGCATCTTTTTTCAAATCATATCGAGGAAATGATAAAGGAAAGATTCAGTTCGCGGACAAATCAGATTATAGAACAAATCGTTGAAAGGCTGTATACGGACAGGACTATTTTACGGGGCGCTGCAGCGCTGTTTGACGTCTCCGGGAATGTAAGTCGCAAACAATGGCGCACCTATATTGAGGGCCTGCAGATCCGCGAGCATTATCCGGGGATGCAGGGCATCGGCTTTTCAAAGGTCATACGACCTTCTGAACTGCAGGCCCATATCTCGACAATCAGGGCTGAAGGATTCCCGGACTACACGGTCTGGCCCGAAGGCAGACGTACGGAATATTCCTCTGTTATCTATCTGGAGCCCTTTGATGAACGAAACCAAAGGGCGTTTGGCTATGACATGTTCAGTGAACCTGTGCGCCGCGCTGCAATGGAAAAGGCAAGAGACACAGGCAATGTAACGATCACGGGCAAGGTCAAACTGCTGCAGGAAACGGACAAGGAAGTGCAGAACGGCTTTCTCATGTATGTTCCGGTATATAAAAAAGGCATGCCGCTCACCAATGAACAAGAGAAGCGACAGGCACTTTTGGGCTATGTTTACAGTCCGTTTCGCATTAATAATCTCATAAACTCTATCTTTAAAGAGGGCTTGCCTGATGTTGACCTTGAGATCTACGACGGCGAAGAAATATCAAAAGAGGCCGGTCTTTATGACTTTGAAAATGATTATGACGCCTTATTCATCGACAAAAAGCATTTTCTTGCCGAAAAGAAAGTTATGGATATTCATGGGCATAAATGGACGTTTTACTGTTCAGTCATGAAACCCTTCATAATATCTGCAGAAACATATATGCCTTCAGGCATTTTCCCCATAGGCTCAATAATCAGCGTTTCTCTTGCCTTTTTGCTATGGTCACTGGAGAGGTCCCGTGCACAGGCGCTTGAAGTGGCCGCTATGAGCAAGGATATGCGGTTGCTTCTGGAATCAACCGGGGAGGGGATTTATGGAATATATCTCAATGGATGCTGTACATTCATAAACATGTCGGCAGTCAGGATGCTCGGCTACGACGTGCCTGAAGATCTGCTTGGACAAAATATGCACGAAATGATCCATCACAGCCGGGCTGACGGCTCACATTATCCTGTTGAGGAATGTCCTATCTTTCTTTCCCTTAAGGAGGTCCGTGATTGTAGTCTTGCTAGTGATTGTCATGTTGAGGATGAGGTATTGTGGAGAAAGGACAGGACATCTTTCCACTCAAGGTATTCATATAATCCTATCATTGAAAATGGTGTGGTGAGAGGCTCTGTTATAACTTTCTCCGACATCACTGAGCGCAAGCAGGTGGAGGAAAAGATCAGACAACTGAATACAACCCTGGAAGGGCGTGTAATGGAACGTACTGCCGACTTGAATGGCATGATAGATGCGCTTCAAAAAGAAATCGAAGACAGAAAAGAAATCGAGAGGAAGTTGCTGGAAAGTGAAGATCGCTACCGGCGTATTACCGAATCGGTTACCGATTATATCTATTCGGTGAAAGTTGAAAATGGAGCCGCAAAAGAAACTGTTCATGGGCAAGGGTGCCTGGCCATCACGGGCTACTCATCGGCGGAATTATCCGCTGATCCGTATCTGTGGCTCAATATGGTGTTAAGTGACGACCGTGCTTTAGTGTTGGATCAGACCACTAAAATACTGACCGGGACTGAAGTGCCGGCTGTTGAACACCGTATTATCAGGAAGGACGGCACTGAGCGCTGGGTTAAAAGCACCTGTGTTCCCAAATATGACGATAAAGGCCGGATTCAATCTTACGACGGATTGGTTCAGGACATAACCGCTCAGAAACGTGAAGAGGCCAACTTGTTGCTTGACCGTGATTATCTGGGGAAGATGGTTGCAGAGCGTACGGCGGAACTTGAACGAGAGATTGCCGAGCGCAAGCGGAATCAGGAGATAATTGCAGTTAGAATGAGGTTATTGGAGTTTGCCCCAGGCCACACATTGGAAGAACTGCTTCGCAATACACTGGATGAGATTGGCAGGTTGGTGGATAGCCCCATCGGCTTTTATCATTTTGTTGCATCTGACCAGAAGACTATCATGCTCCAGACATGGTCTACGCTGACACTTGAAGAATTTTGCAGGACTGAAGGTAAGGGATTGCATTACAATCTGGAAGAAGCGGGTGTATGGGCGGATTGCATCCGCCAACGCAGAGTGGTTATACATAATGATTATGTCTCTCTTGGCAATCGTAAAGGACTGCCTGAAGGGCATGCGCATCTGACAAGAGAACTGGTGGTCCCTGTTTTCCGTGATGATCGTATCGTTGCCGTCATCGGAGTGGGGAATAAGCCTCACGACTATACGGAACAGGATGTCGGGATTGTCAAATATATCTCCGATATTGCCTGGGAAATCACTGAAAACAAACGGGTGCAGGACAATATTGTCAAGCTTTCCCGCGCAGTTGAAAACAGCCCTGTTATCGTGGTCATCACGAATAGAAATGGTATTATTGAGTATGTCAATCCGAAATTCACTGAGGTCACCGGATACACTGCTGAAGAGGCCATTGGTCAGAGTCCGAGGATACTCAATTCCGGCAGACAGCCGAAGGAATATTACAAGGGACTCTGGACAACAATATTAAGCGGCAAAGAATGGAGAGGTGAGTTTTGCAACAGGAAAAAGAACGGCGAACTGCATTGGGAGCATGCCTCTATTTCTTCCATCCGTAACATTGAAGGGGTCATTACTCATTTTGTGGCCATAAAAGAAGATATTACGGAACAAAAGCGGATCTCGGATGAACTTGTGCGGGCAAAGAAAAATGCAGAGGCTGCAAACACGGCAAAGTCTGAATTCCTTGCAAACATGAGCCACGAACTGCGGACCCCGCTGAACTCCATCATAGGTTTTTCAGAGGTGCTTCAGGATGAGTTCTCCGGCCCTCTTAATGAACAGCAGAAGGACTACCTTAACGATATAAGTACAAGCGGTAAACATCTGTTGTTCCTGATCAATGATATTCTGGACCTGTCCAAAGTGGAGGCTGGAAAGATGGAGTTTGAACCGGACGCCATATTGTTAAAAGAGTTGCTGAAGCATTCCTTGTCAATGTTAAAAGAGAAGGCTTCAAAAAACAGCATAAGCCTGAAACTTGAGGTTACGCCTGAGGCGGACATCGAGATCACTGCCGACGAAAGAAAGCTGAAGCAGATAATGTTCAATCTGTTAAGTAATGCCGTAAAGTTCACGCCTGAGGGCGGCTCTGTGCGCGTGACCGCAAGGAGAGTGTCATTGCGAGGCGAGGCCGAAGCAATCTCAAGAGACGAGATTCTTCGCTCTGCTCAGAATGACAATAACGGAAATTTCATCGAAATTTCCGTCGAAGACACCGGCATCGGCATTAAACCTGAAGACATGCCCAAATTATTCCATGAGTTTTCGCAGTTGGAATCGGCTTATACCAAGAAATACGAGGGTTCCGGCCTTGGTCTGGCCCTGACTCAAAAGCTTGTGAAACTTCACGGAGGCGACATTCGGGTTGAGAGCGAATTCGGCAGGGGAAGCGCTTTTGTATTTGCTATTCCCTTGAAACAATCGGAGAACGGATAAATGGGCGGCAGGATATTGGTTGTGGAAGACAATCGGAAAAACAGGAAGTTGATGGTTGATGTACTTAAACACTATGGATTTGAAGTCATGGAGGCCGAAGACGGCGCACAGGGAATAGAGACGGCCAAACAACATATGCCTGACCTGATCTTCATGGACCTCCAGATGCCCGGAATAAACGGGGTCGAGGCAATCAGGGCGATAAAGGCGGCCCCCGAGACCAGGCACATCAAAATCATCGCGGTCACGGCCTTTGCCATGAGGGGCGACAAGGAAAAGATACTTGAGGACGGCGCAGACGGCTATATCTCAAAACCGATAGACACGCGGAGACTGCCCGAAATCGCAAAAAAGAACATGCCGGGAGGCACTGAATTATAATTCCCCAAAACAACCCCCTGTCTCCCCCTTTGTTAAGGGGGAATTAAGCAATGGGAAACACTATGGTCAAGACATCCGATAAAATAGATATCTCAAACATCATATTTCTCGGATTTTCACTGACAGCTTTATTCATAGTAAGCCTCTATAATTATCTGCTGTTTCACGGCATCGCTGAACTCTTCAGCATCGTCATCGCCTATGCCCTTTCCATAGTTGCCTGGAATTCCCGCAGGTTTTACCAGAACAACTATCTGCTGTTCATAGGCCTTGCGTACTTCTTTGTGGCGTCCCTCGACATGCTGCATATGCTCGCCTATAGGGGCATGGGCGTATTCAAGGGCTTTGACGACAACAACCTGCCTCCGCAGATATGGATAGCGGCGCGTTATTTAGAGAGCATTACGCTTCTCATTGCTCCCGCCTTTTTCAGGAAAAAACTCCGGATTGCTCCGGCAATAGCAATCTATACACTAACAACATCGCTTTTGATCCTGTCTCTATTTTACTGGCGGGTGTTCCCCGACTGTTTTGTAACAGGGGTTGGACTCACTGCATTCAAGATAAACAGCGAGCATATTATAGTCGCAATACTCCTTGCCGCGCTCGCCTTGCTCCTTCGGAACAGGAGGGAGTTCGATAATACTGTGCTCAAGCTTTTGATTCTATCCATAGGAGCTACGATAGTAACGGAACTCTGTTTTACCATTTACGTGAATCTCTACGGCAAATCAAACCTGATCGGTCATATGTTCAAGATATTGTCCTTCTACTTCATGTACAAGGCCATCATCCAGACCGGTCTCAGGGAACCTTATGCCCTCTTATTCAGGGACCTGAAGCAAAATGAGGAACGGCTGCAAGCGGCCAAACTCCAGGCCGAGGCTGCAAGCAGGGCCAAGTCAGACTTTCTTGCAAACATGAGCCACGAACTGCGGACCCCGCTGAACTCCATAATAGGCTTTTCAGAGGTGCTTCATGACGAACTCTGCGGCAAAGTGAACGAACAGCAAAAGGATTACCTCAACGATATAAGTTCAAGCGGCAAACATCTGTTAAGCCTGATCAACGACATCCTTGATCTGTCCAAGGTGGAAGCAGGAAAGATGGAACTCGAATTGGACACTATTCACATAATGGAGATATTTAAACATTCGTTGTCCATGTTGAAGGAAAAGGCCGCAAAGGGCGGCGTAAGCCTGAGGCTCGACATAGCTCCGGAGGCGGACATCGAAATCGGCGCCGACGAAAGAAAGCTGAAGCAGATAATGTTCAACCTGTTAAGCAACGCGGTAAAGTTCACGCCGGAGGGCGGCTCGGTGCGCGTGACCGCAAGGAGAGTGTCATTGCGAGGCGAGGCCGAAGCAATCTCAAGAGACGAGATTCTTCGCTCTGCTCAGAATGACAATAACGGAAATTTCATTGAAATTTCCGTCAGCGACACCGGCATAGGCATAAAACCCGAAGACATACCCAAACTCTTTCAGGAATTTTCACAGTTGGAGTCACCGCACGACAAGAAATACGAGGGCACCGGCCTTGGGCTGGCCCTGACCAAAAGGCTCATAGAACTTCACGGCGGAACCATACGGCTTGAGAGCGCATACGGCAAGGGAAGCACATTCATAGTTACGCTTCCTGTGAGACAACCGCAGGGTGTATAATCACGATATGAACAAGAAAAGGGTGCTGTGCGTTGACGATGAGCCCATGAATCTGAAGATTCTTCAGGCCATGCTTGCAGGCAGTAATGTTGATATAATTACAGCAACGGACGGTGAAAAGGCCCTGGAAATTGTAGACAAAGAGGCAATAGATATGATCTTCATGGATGCGCTTATGCCGGGCATAGACGGGTTTGAGACCTGCAGACAATTAAAGGCAAATAAACTGCACAACCACATACCGGTTATTCTCCTTAGCGCCTTGAACCCATCGGAGTATAAGCTCAGGAGCAGTGAAGCCGGTTTGGATGACTGGCTGGAAAAGCCTTTTGATAAGAAAAAAATACTCCAGATGCTTGAGACGTATCTCAACAAGGATCCGCAATGAAAGAAAACAACCCCAGGATATTATGCGCAGACGATGAGCCCGGCAACCTTAAACTTCTTGACGCCTTCCTGCTGCCGAGAGGATTTGAGACTGTCAAGGCCTCAAACGGCGAGGAGGCGCTCCGAATTGTCCAAAATGAGAAGATAGACCTCGTGCTTCTCGATGTCATGATGCCTGATTTAAACGGCTTTGAGGTGTGCAGGACAATGCGGGGGCTTGAGCATGTGAGGCATATACCGGTTGTGATGATTACCGCGCTCAATGCCAAGGAAGACCGGATCAGGGGCATTGATGCAGGGGCAGATGACTTTGTTTCCAAACCCTTTGACAAAAATGAACTGCTCGCCCGGATAAACATGCTCCTCAGCATGAGAACTCTGAATGCGCGGCTTAATCTCGCATACATTAACATGAAAAATATCACCCTGCACGGCAGGGAACTGCTGAAGAACTTCAACCCGCTTTACTTTGACCTCATGACCGAGATAGACAATGTCGTAAAAAAGCTCCTGCGCGTTGACGAAAAAGATGCTGACAATCCAGAGATGATACTCGTGGGCACCTCATCCGATGAGTATAAACTGTCGTGGTATATGTACAAGTCCCTCTCCGGCAAGATAGACAAGAGATTGATTGCCATGCCGTTTGAGGAAGGAACAGGCCTGCCTGTTATCTCAACGGCGCATTTCTTTAATGAAGATAATCTGGAGCAATGTGACCTGTTGCCTGTCCTGAAAAAGGCGGAAGGCGTCGTGGGACCGATTGAAAATATCGTCTCGTACACAAGCAGCGACATCTGTCTTGTCGCCCTTAATTATGGCCGGAAGGTGGGATCATATGACGCCACGGTGCTTGATTCCTTTGTCTTTCAGACGCTGTTTCTGAAGGCGATCTCTGCGCAACTAAAAGAGGTCGAAAACGCCTTTCACTATACTGTGCAGGCCCTTGCACGCGCGGCTGAGGCGAACGACGAAGACACGGGGAACCACATTGTCAGGGTCGGAGAGTACTGTGTCGTGATTGCAAAAAAACTGGGCTGCGACAGGGAATTCATCCGGGACCTGAACTTTCAGGCAAGCATGCACGACGTGGGCAAGATACACATACCGCCTGAAATACTGAAAAAACCGGGCAAACTGACTGTGGAAGAGTTTCAGGAGATAAAGAAACATCCGTATTACGGAGCAAAGATACTAGGAGACCATCCGATGCTCAGGATGGCAAAGACCATCGCCATGTTCCATCATGAAAGATGGGACGGAGGCGGCTATCCCAATGGCATAGCCGGAGAGATGATACCCCTTGAGGGAAGGATCATGGCGATGGCCGATGTATATGATGCGCTCAGGAACCCTCGTGTGTACAAGTCTGCCTTTGACCATGAAAAGACCTGCAAAATAATCCTCGAAGGCGACGGAAGGACAATGCCGTCGCACTTTGACCCCGCAGTGCTGAAGGCCTTTGAGGAATGCGCCCTGCAATTTGAAGAAATATACGAAAAGCTGAAAGGCTGAACAGCCCCGGTTCAATGAGGAAGAAGCAGTTGTCAGACTCTTGCGAGGGGCATGTTTTTTATTTGCACACCCTGTCCCTTCCTTCGCTTTTGGAACAGTACATGCGCTCGTCCGAGCGCGCTATCATGTTATCAATGGAGGTGTCATTGTCACGCAGGACAGTCACTCCGAAACTGGCGGTCAGCTTTCTGCTCAGGTCATCATTACCGGGTATCGACACTTCGTTCTTTATTCGCTCACGTATCCTTTCCGCCAGTTCCGCTGCATCTTCAAGGTCCGTCTCAGGCATTATAATAAGGAACTCCTCGCCTCCAAAGCGTCCGAAAATATCATATGACCGCACACAACCTGATATTACGTTGGCAGTACTCTTCAAAACTTCATCACCGGCAAGATGTCCATATGTGTCATTGACTTCTTTGAAGCGGTCAATATCAAGGAGTATGCAGCTTAATTGCCGCTGAAGTCTTTTCGCCCTTTCGAACTCTTCCTTGAATCGCTCTATCAGAAATCTCCTGTTGGCGATCCCGGTCAGTTCATCGGTCTTTGCTATGTTGTGAATCTTTTCCCGCGCCTCCGCAATCTTCCCTATCAGCCTGGCCGTGTAAAACCACATCAGGGACAATGTAAATCCCATAGTAGTAAGCGCAAAAAAGATGATCAGGAGTTTATTCGTTCTTATCTTGTTTTGAATATTCTCTATATCGAAAGAAACACTGATGCCTCCCCTGACATCACCCTCTTTGTATCCCTGGTCCGCATGGCACTGCAGGCACTCTTTGGCCACCATGAGAGGGGCCATGTACCTGAAATGCATCCTGCCGTTCTTAACCTCATTGCGATAAAACTCCTTTATTCCACCTTCGAACATTTGAAGGGCGGCACGCTCGAACTCATCCGGAGTGTTCCTCGGGTTTAAAGGCTCGAGACTGGTTATTCTGAAGGTGAATTTCCCTTTCTTGTCTGCAATTTCAGAAATCTCCCGAGTCATGAGCGCCGGGTTGCGCTTTGTAAAGACTCTCCCATCTTTCGTTCGTATATCAGGATTCTTCAGATAGGGGTTTGACTGCACATCACCTTTCTTTTCAATAAAGACGCCCCCGTATCCGGCATTCCACTGCCGGACAATGAGGATATTGTCGAAATCCGCACGGGCCCGGGAGAGCAGTTCATCATGGATAAGGCTATTGGTCCGAATGGACATCCCAAGGAACACCCCTGACAGGCTGAGGCCGACCGTAAGAATGATGGATGCGAGAAAGGTCTTGTATATCCTCGTCTCTTTCTCAAACTGCATGCCTTCTCCCCCTATGCCAAGCGTTGATTGGTGACAAAAAGCATAGCATCTTTTCGGAACTATTGCGATATGCGGACTGCCTCTTTTATATTTCAGGCCGCATGGCGCGTGAGATACTCCCTCAGCGCCTCGCTCATGAGAGTCTGATAGCCTGTCTTTTTCTCGGCGGCCAGCTTCTTGAAATAAAGCAACAGGTCGTTGTCCAGCCTCAGCGTCGTAGAGACCTTCTTGGGCCTGTAAAACCTGCCCCTGATGCCCTTTGAGAAGTCCACTTCTTCAGGCAGTTCCCACTCTTCAGATTTTTTCATATCTCTCATGCTCCCTGTTTGTGGCCCTGCGGGCCGTTATTAATCTTGTAATCTCAGTGCCGCTTTCGTCCATGCGGTACATATGCCCAACTACCAGCAGTCGGTCCCGGCCGGACAGTCCCATTGTTATCCAACGCTCCTCCAGATAGTCAAATCTCCTGTCAAGGACGGATATATGAAACGGGTCCTCAAATACCTCCTCAGCCTCACTGAAAGAGACGCCATGCTTTTTCCTGTTTTCCTTGTTCTTTTTTATGTCCCATTCAAACTTCATGCTGAATTATACCTTTTAGTATTAACAACGTCAATACAATAGCTCAAATTTTAAAAAACTCTTGATTTTTGATACTACAGAGGCTCTTGCAAAAGTCCGCAAAACAAATAAACTGTCATGGTGAGCTTGTCGAGCCATCTAATTATATCAATGAGTTACAATAATCCTTCGGCAGGCTCAGGATGACAATTCCGGACTTTTTCAAAAGCCTCAGATGTTACTGCGTTATTACTATCGGGGAGGGGCAGAACGTTATTATGAAAATTAACAGGGAGATAAGGGCGGTCATTCTACGTCCCTTGTCCAGAGGTGATTCCCAGTAGAGCACCGGAGGATGCTTTATTCCAAGAATAAGCATCAGTGCCGCCCACACACCCCACCCCTCCCATCCTCCCAGGCCTAACAGGGACAAAATACCCAGCAATCCCATAACCGCTACAAGCACGATTGAAACATGCCTGTGCCTCCGGCCTAAAAGCGCAAAGGCAATGTGCCCGCCGTCAAGCTGGCCGATGGGGATAAGGTTCAGCGAAGTAACGAAAAACCCGAACCATCCGGCCACACCTATGGGGTGCAGAAGAATGTCGCGGCCCGGCGGGATATTGCCAAGGATAATCTTCGCCATGCCTGTAAACAGCAGGGAATCTCCGAGGTTCAGAGAACCGCCTGTATTTACAACATTAACAACCCTCGACATGCTCAAGCCGATCGCGCATGCTGCAAACGACACGACAAAACCTGCTATCGGACCTGAGGCCCCGATGTCCACAAGCGCACTGCGCGTTATGATGGGTGACCGCATCTTGATGAACGCGCCAAATGTGCCTATGAAAGAAGGCGCGGGGATAAAATAAGGCAAAGTAGCGTCGGTGTGGTGCTTTCTGGAAGCAATATAATGCCCGAACTCATGAAACAGCAGTATTGTCATTAATGTGCCGGCAAAAGGCAGACCTGCAAGTATCTCCCCAGGGGTCTCAAGAACATTGACGCCCTGCATGAACGCCCCGGCAGCGAGTGTTGAAAAACAGGTCAGCACAAACAGTATTATGTGAATATAGGGAAACTTTTTCATTTATGACTTATGATCTTTCCTTTTACATCATAATCCAGGGCTTCCAGGATCTCCACCTGAACAACATCTCCGGCCTTAATGCCTTTCTTTATATCCGAAGTCGCTGCCTTGAAGTCCTCCAAAATGACAACCCCGTCTATCTCCGGGGCGTGGGAATAAAGACGGGCTATGGCCACATCTTCTTCTATCTCATCCACTACAGCAGGGTATCTCCTGCCCACAAGCTCAAGGTTTTTTTCGAGGGAAATTGCGGCCTGTCTCGTCATTATCTCATCCAGACGCCTGTCTTTGACCTTTTCAGGGACATGCCCCCTGAGTTTGTCCGCAGGGGTGCCTTCCTCTCTTGAGTACTTGAACACGCCGAGCCTGTCGAACTTTATCTCCTCTATGAAATCCACCAGCCCATTAAAATCATCCTCGGTCTCTTCCGGAAAGCCGACAATGAAGGTAGTCCTGAGCGCCACGCCAGGTATGGTCTTTCTGATCGTGCGAATCAGCTTGATATATTCCTTCTTGGAGCCCCGCCTGCCCATTGACCTGAGTATTCTGTCCTCGGAATGCTGCAAGGGGATATCGAGGTAGTTGAGTATCTTTTCCTCCGAGGCAATCAGTTTCAGCAAACCGTCCGTTATCTCTGCAGGATAGAGATACAGGAGTCTGATGAAGAAGTCGCCTTTTATGGATACGAGGTCCTTAAGAAGCGAAGTGAGATTATAATCCTTTGACCCGGCGCCGTAATTGGTGATGTCCTGGGCCACCAGGATAAGCTCCCTGACGCCCTGCTTCACATAGGATTGGGCTTCCTTCAGGATGTCCTCACGCGACACACTCCTGAACTTGCCCCGGATTGCAGGGATGACGCAGAAGGTACACTTTTTATTGCAGCCGTCGGCAATCTTGAGATAAGCATATGAAGGCGGTAAGGGGTGAGGAGTGAGGGGTAAGGGGCCGGTAAGATCATCATGACCCTTGCCTTGTACACTTTTACAGTATTCGACAATCCTCGCGTCCTCGCCGACGCCGAACAAGGCGTCTATCTCGGGGATTTCCTTCATAAGTTCATCATAATAGCGCTTGGCAAGACAACCAAAGACCACCAGCTTCTTCTCTTTACCCCTGACCCCTGACCCCTGACCCTGTTTTGTTTTGACCAGCCTGAGTATCTCCTCTATGGATTCCTCCTTGGCGTCGCGGATGAAGCCGCAGGTATTGACGAGCAGGACATCGGCTTCGTCGGTATCGGATACGGGGAGAAGCCCCTGAGAGGACAAGGCGCGGGAAAGATGTCCCGAGTCAACGGTGTTCTTGGGGCAACCGAGGGTGGTGATATGGACCTTTGTCATTTCCTGTGCCTGACTACTGCATAGTGGACGACAAAATAGCCCGCCAGGGCTGAGATAAGTCCTACAAAAGTAGTTCCGAAGAAAAAGGGTAAAAGAAAGGGCTTAAGGTCCTTCATGAGCGAAAAAAGGGTCATATCACCCCAGCTAATCTCCGGAATCCGGCAATCTGTCCCGAGCATCCTCGCACCCGCCCAGGTTGAAAAGGTGTATATGGGAACAATAGTCCACGGGTTGGTTATGTAAACTCCGATTATGGTAACAAACTTGTTGAGCCTTAACAACCACGCCAGAAACAGACCCAATACCGTATGCAGGCCGAGGACAGGCGACATTCCGATAAAAACGCCGACAGCAAAAGAAACGGCTATTTTTTTGGGCGCATCACTTGCGCTGATGACTTGTCTTAATTTGTCACGCAGCGCCAAAGTGCCGATACCCCTCCCTTTTCATTTCCTTTTCACTGCCGTCCTTATAGACAAACATGCGCTCCTGTCCCGTGATCTCACCAATACATGTGATGCCTATCTGAGTCGCCCTGTCAAGGCCCGGAAACAGGCGCCCGGATATCGTATTGCTTATCACTGCGCCCGGCGGGGCCGTGAACAACAGCTCATAATCCTCTCCGCCTGAGACTGCAAGACGCATGGGGTCCAGACCCAGCCCTTCGGATACAAACCTCATCGCATCGGACACCGGTATCCTCTGCTCATAAACCCTTGCGCCGGTCCTGCTCTCATCGCATAAGCGGCCCAGGTCCATGAAAAGGCCGTCGCTCAGGTCTATCATGGCGGTGGCGACTGCTCCAATTCCCGAAGGGTCCCTGGCCACCGGCATAAGATGCCTGAGGAGCAGGGGCAAGCCGATATCCCACTCAATACGGATTGCCCTGTCGCCAACAAGCTCCAATAGTCCATCCTTCGGCGCATCCTGAAAAACGATCCCCTTGACGCCCTCCCGGGATTCAGGGGACAGTCTCTTCAGCATCTGAAGGCCGCAGGCCGAGTCCCCGAGGGTCGAGGTAACGTAAATCATATCGCCCGGCCTTGCCCCACCCCTTGTTACAGGCCTGTCCGCAAGGCCCATAACAGTGGCCGATACAACCATGTCATTGACTGAAGATGAGAGATCGCCGCCCAACAGGGAGATCCCGTAAAACTTCACAGCAGCGTAAATGCCGTCGCACAAGGCCTGAAAATCCGCTTCCTCGACGTCCTCTTTCATGGACAGGTCCAGAAAGAGGTATCTGGGTTCTCCGCCCATGGCTGATATATCGCTGACATTCACGGAGACCAGTTTAACCCCCAGTTGAAACGGAGATATAAAGGCCGTGTCAAAATGCACGCCTTCATTCATCATGTCCGTTGTAACAAGGATATTCCGGCCCGGCGGGGCTATTACAGCGGCGTCGTCCCCTATGCCGACAAGAACATCGCCGTCTTTTGAACTAAACCTTTTTCTTATTTCCGCGAGAAGGTTTAGTTCTCCTATCCGGTTTAGTCGCATTTTTTACCTTGGCGCCTTTTGAAGAAGACTTTCGGGTCTTATTGCCGACCTTTGCAGGGACCTTCTTTAATGCGGCCGCACCTTTGCCCGTTGATTTCTTCTCAGGCGCAGCCGTCCTCAGCACATCATCAACCGTATCGGCCAGAATAAATTTCATCCCCTCTTTGACATACGCGGGGAGATCTTCGAGGTCCTTCTTGTTTCTGGAGGGCAATATTACCGTCTTGACGCCCATACGCTTGGCAGCGAGGGTCTTCTCCTTGAGCCCTCCTATCGCCAGCACCCTTCCTCTAAGCGTGACCTCGCCGGTCATGGCCACGTCTCTTCTGACAGGCCTGCCGGTCAAAGCCGAGGCTATGGCCGTAGCCATCGTGACGCCGGCGGAAGGTCCGTCCTTTGGTATGGCTCCCGCAGGCACATGGATATGCAGGTCAAGGGTTGAAAACACGTCTTCGCTTATGCCCAGGGTCCTGGCCTTGGAACGCACGTAACTCAGCGCAGCCTGGGCCGATTCCTTCATCACGTCTCCCAACTGCCCTGTCAGGGTAAGACTCCCCTTGCCCTTCATGATGGTGGCCTCAACATATATCACATCTCCGCCGGCCTCGGTCCAGGCCAGACCGGTGGCCACGCCGATCTCGTTTTTCTTCATCTCCTCTTCCGGAAGGAACTTGAATATGCCGAGATATTTCTGGAGATTATCGTTGGTAACACTGAATTTGCCGTTCTTGCCCTCGGCGACCTGCCTGGCTATCTTCCTGCACAGGTTGGCAATTTCTCTTTCCAGGTTCCTGACGCCGGCCTCCCTGGTGTAATGGGAAATAATAAGACGGACAGCCGAATCATTGATAACGAGTATCTTTGTGCTTATGCCGTGCTCATCGAGCTGCTTCGGGATGAGGTATTTACGGGCTATTTCCAGTTTTTCTTCTTCTGTATAGCCCGACAGGTATAGCACCTCCATCCTGTCCCTGAGCGGTTTCGGTATAGTATCGGCCATATTGCCGGTGGTGATAAACATTACCCTGGAGAGGTCAAACGGCACTGCAAGATAATGGTCCATGAAGGTGTTGTTCTGCTCCGGGTCCAGCACCTCCAGCAGCGCCGAGGACGGATCACCCCTGAAATCACTGCCGAGCTTGTCTATCTCGTCAAGCATGAACAGCGGGTTGTTCGTGCCCGCCTGCTTTATCCCCTGGACAATACGTCCGGGCATAGCGCCTACATAGGTCCGCCTGTGTCCCCTGATTTCCGCCTCATCCCTTACTCCGCCGAGGGACATCCTCACGAATTCCCTTCCCAGGGAGCGGGCTATGGAACGGCCGAGGGAGGTCTTGCCTACTCCGGGAGGGCCTATAAAACAAAGAATGGGGCCCTTCATCTTCTCTTTCAGCTTCCTGACGCTCAGGTACTCCAGTATCCTTTCCTTGATCTTTTCCAGGTCATAGTGGTCCTCATTAAGCACCTTGTCCGCAGTCTTTATGTCGAGCTGGTCCTGGGTGGATTTCGACCAGGGCACCTCGGTTAGCCATTCAAGGTAGGTCCTGATGGTCCCGGATTCTGCGCTGTCGGGATGCATCTTCTCCAGACGTTTTAACTGCTTTTCCGCCTCTTTACGGACCTTTTCAGGCATCTTGGCTTCTTCGATCTTCTGTTTGAACTCCCTGGCCTCCTCGCCCCTTTCATCAATGTCTCCGAGTTCCCTTTGTATGGCCTTGAGCTGCTCCCTCAGGAAATACTCCCTCTGGGTCTTGTCCATCTCGCCCCGGGCCTCGGTCTGTATTTTCTGCTGTATGGAAAGCAGTTGCAACTCTCTGGCCAGGACCTCGCTTACCCGTTTCAGTCTGTCCACGGGGTCGGACATCTCAAGTATTTCCTGGGACTGGTCGGTCTTCAGTCCAAGGTTGGATGCAATCAGGTCGGCCAACCTTCCCGGATCGTCGATGTTTTCAATGACAACCATGACGTCCGGCAGTATTGTCTTGCCCAGGGCAATCGCCTTTTCCATCTGCTCCTTTACGTTTCTGATGAGGGCCTCATCCTCCAGCGTCATATCCGAGGGCTTCTCATCGATTATCTTGTCTATACGGGCCATAAAGAACTGGTCTTCCTGTATGAACCTGTCGGCCCTGGCCTTGCTGAGCCCCTGCACCAGTATCTTCACCCTGCCGTCAGGCAGCTTCAGCATCCTCATGATCATGCAGATCGTGCCCATGGTGTAAAGGTCTTCCGGCATGGGGGTCTCAATGGAGAGGTCCTTTTGCGTCAGCAAAAGCACCATCCTGTTTGTACTTAGGGAATGATCTATGGCCCTTATGGACATGTCCCTGCCGACGAAAAGGGGCAATATCATATAAGGGAATACGACTATGTCCCGCACCGGCAGGACCGGCAGGATATTGGGGATCTCTATCTCTTTCTCTTCGTGTTCGCCTTTATCGGCCGTATCAGCCATTCAATTACCTCCGTATACGCTTCTGATTTTAAAAAAACATAATACATCTAAATAGAGCCTGTTTATAAAGTCCATTCTTAGTCTGTCATTCCCGAGAGCTTTAATCGGGAATCTATGCTTTTCAGGTACTAATAGATCCCCGGGTCAAGCCCGAAGATGACGACTTTTTAATTCATAACCAGACTCTAAACAGCAGTTCGTTCAACCTTGATATCAATCAGTCTCCACTTAAACTTGGGCAGCCTTACAGTCAGGACCCCCTTTTGATAAACCGCTTTTGCACCCATAGAGTTTACCGAAACCGGTATTCTTATAACGCGCCTGAAGTCCTTAAGTCCCCTTTCCATGCACAGGTATTTAAGCCTCGACGCGGTTTCCGCATCTGATATCAACCCTTCTATAACCAGCAAGTCCTTAAACATCCTGACCGAAATATTCTCCGGATCCGCCCCCGGCAGGTCGACCTCGCACACAACCTCTTCCTCTGTCTCATAAAGGTCCATCAGCGGCCTTACTCGGGAATCCGTTTCATAGAGAAAAAGGCCTTTCAGGGCATTTTTCATCTCTAATCCACCAACAAGCATGCGTGAGGATAGTATGTGAGCGGCATCAGCGGCACATAAGCCTCACTACGACGGTGAGGCGGGCCGGTGGCCTCGGAGCCGGGCCGGACGCCCGGCGAGAATGAGCGAACATGCCGTCCTTGCGCATGCGACAAATTATGACGGTGGATTTCGATCATGACATTGTCTTGACTTTCTGAACCAAGTAATCACTGAAATCTGATGACAGTTCATCATTTCTCAGCGCGAAATCCACCACCGCCTTCAGATATCCAAACTTGTCCCCGGCATCATACCTTTTGCCCTTTATCGGATAGCCGTATATGGGCCTGTCCCTGAGCAGGAGCGCCAGCGCGTCAGTGAGCTGAATCTCCCCGCCGGCCCCCGGATTCACTCTCTCAAGGGCGCCCATAATATCCGGAGTCAGGATATACCTCCCGATGATGGCCAGATTGGAAGGGGCCTCTTCGGCCTTCGGCTTTTCCACGAGCTTGTTGATCCTGTATATATCGCCTTCTTTTGTCCCGTCAATCACACCGTACCTGTGGACTTCCGAACGCGGCACCTCCTCAAGCGCTATGACCGGACAGCCCAGCTTATCGTATACGCGAATCATATCCATGAGAAGGGGTTCCTCCGGGTCCAGAAGGTCGTCACTCAGGATTACCGCAAAAGCCTCATCTCCGATAAACGGTTTTGCGCAAAGTATTGCATGGCCCAGGCCGAGGGGGTGTCTCTGCCTGATATAGGCAATATGAAGATGGTCCAGTTTGTTAATCACTTCAAGAAGTTTGTCATTGCCTGCATTCCTGAGCTTCTCTTCCAGGCGATAGGCAGTGTCAAAATGGTCCTCTATGGCGCGCTTGTTTTTACCGGTTATGATAATAATTTCCTCTATGCCGCAGGCTATTGCCTCCTCCACCGCGTATTGTATCAGGGGCGTGTCCACGATGGGGAGCATCTCCTTGGGAGAGGCCTTTGTCGCGGGAAGAAACCTCGTGCCGAGACCTGCCGCGGGCAGTATTACCTTTTTTATGCCGGATTTCATTATCCGCCCTCCTGGATAGCCTGATGCCGGGGGATTTCAAGTCTTATTTGAAGAAAAAGGCATCCATACGGCCAACACTACGATATGGCCGATGAGTCATAAAATACCAAATGCCGGACCCTATTAGCAAGTTGACAATCTTAATCAGATTACGAGTTCGTTGGCCCATTGGCACGCTTCAAAATAGATTTGAGGCACGCTGTCTCCGGCAACACGGCATTGGGAGGCATACTCACCGACCTTGTCCCAGTTGCCCCTCTCATATGCCTCTATGAGCCGCAAAAAACTGACTGCTTCGCCCTCCCCTGATACCAGCGCATCAATGATGTTTTGGGGCAAAGGCAGTTTCTCCATGATCTCCTTCATAGGCTGGTCCAATATTGCGTCAATATTGGAAAATAACCCAAGCATAAAGAGTTCGGCAACCGGGATGCCGCAGCCGCTGACACGTCCGAGCCCTTCGCAGAATTTGGCCTTTACGCATGAGTTCCTTATCAGTTCATCCGGTTTGTCCGAAGATATCTGGGACATGACTATCAGGGAGATAAAACGGCTTAACTCTGTTTTACCCAGTACGAACACTGCCTGTTTTATGGACGTTATCTCACCGCGCCTCCTGAAGAAGGCCGAGTTTATGTATCTGAGCAGTTTATAGGAGATTGATATGTCTCGGGATATCAGGAGCTCCAGTCTTTTTATATCGTATTCCGGTTTATTGACCTCAGCGATGACTTCCAGCAACTGCAGGGATGTACTCGATATCTCCTTGCCGCGTATTATCTCGGGCTTGCTGAAAAAATAACCCTGAAAATACGAAAAGCCCATGTCCAGGGCCGACCAGAACTCTTCTATAGTCTCAACCTTCTCGGCAAGCAGTTTTATGTTGTTGAACTCGGAGCGTGCGATGAGTTCCTTTATCTCCGAAATAGGCGTAAGCCTGAAATCAATCTTTATTATGTCGGCCAGCTCGATTAAAGGCTTGAGTTCCTGCCTGAAGACAAAATCGTCAAGGGCCAGTTTATAACCGGCCTTGGACAACTTTTCACATGCCTCTATGACATTCTTGTCAGGATTTACATCCTCAAGTATCTCAACCACGGTGGTCTCGCGCGGGAACATAAGTGGGAAGTCCGAGACAAGGAGGTTTTGTGTGAAGTTGATAAAGGCCCTTTTGCCGCCGGTCATCCTGTCCAGCCCTATGGTAAAAAAGCTGCTCGAAAGGACCTTGGATGTGGCAGCGTCGCCGTCTATTTTTGGGACATAGTTTGCCAGCCCGTCCCTGAAGAGCAGTTCATAGGCAAACAGTTTTTTTCTCTTGTCAAAAATAGGTTGTCGCGCAACGTATGCATCCATGATTTATTAATAATATCCCTTACATGTCCATAAAGCAACATTACAATCTTATCCCCATTCCTCCAGCTTCCTTTTAATGAACTCAACGGTTCTCCGGTGCTCCTCCACCCCTCTTTCCTGTATGGACATGGCCGGGCCAAAGGCTATATGGACTCTTTTGGAAGGATCTATCCTTCCAAAGTCCTTGAGTATCCTGCCGTTACACCAGGCATCGGTCCTGAGCGCTATGGGGATTACCGGAACATCCGCCTTTTTAGCCAGCTTGACGCCGATGGTGTTAAATGAGTCGGGATCAAAGACCGGCATCCTCGTTGTCTGAGGAAATATGATTATTGATCTCCCGGCCTTCAGCCTCTCGGTTCCTCCCTCCAGAACCGACCTCAGGTCGTCCCTGGGATTTGACCGTCCAACGGTAACAGGATCCCTGGAGCGCATCACATGCCTGAACACGGGATAGTCCACAAGGCCCTGTTTCACTACAAAGGTGACGTCCTTGTATGGTTGAATGATGACAGGCAGGACAAAGGTCTCAAGTGTGCTCATATGATTTGATATGAAGACGCACGGGCCATCCAGTGAGGTGAAATTGTCCGTGCCGGTAACCTCGATCTTCACACCTACGGACTCAAGCGCCCTAAGTATATCAATGCTGCTCCCGCACCATTCGTTATTGCCGTATACTGAATGCTTGGCCCTTGAGCTTGCTCTGAATATGACGGAGACCATCTTCCGGTAAAAAAAGAGGGTAGGCATGACAGTTGAAACTGCAGATACCCGTCCGGGATCCGTCAAATAGGACCCATTTATGTACTCAATCCTGAACAAATAACCTCCTTGACGAGAGAATTCCCATATGTACATTTTAAGGCAATAACGGACATAATGTCATCAGGCCTTAGTTGACCGTCTAATTTTGTCGCTATCGGGGGTAAGGAATGATGAAACTCATATCCGAACATAAAATCGGCAATAAGACTCTCAGGCTGGTCCTGGGAGACATAACCGAAAGAGACGTTGACGCAATAGTCAACGCTGCAAATTCACATCTGCAGCATGGCGGCGGCGTTGCGGGCGCGATAGTGAGAAAAGGCGGCAAGGTCATTCAGGATGAAAGCGACAGGATCGGTCTTGTCCCGGTGGGACAAGCGGCCCTTACTACAGCGGGAAGGCTTCCGTCAAAAGGGGTCATCCATACCGTAGGGCCCATGATGGGTGAAGGCGATGAAGACAACAAGCTGAAAAACGCCGTATTGAACAGTCTAAGGCTGGCGTCTGATAAAGGGTTCAGGAGCATTTCCATGCCCGCGGTAAGCTCGGGCATTTTTGGTTTTCCCAAAGACAGGTGCGCGGCCATACTGGTTGAGGAATCACGGAAGTTCCTTTCTGAAAATCCGCACACATCCATAGAGGTGGTGGAATTCTGCATTCATGATGACAAAACTCTTGGATATTTTAGAAATGAATTTGATAACATAACGACTTCCTGAGGCATGCTGCTGTAATATTGGAGCCCTTTATACGCATGCCTGGTGCCGAGATAGCTCAGTTGGTAGAGCAGCTGATTCGTAATCAGCAGGTCGCCGGTTCGACTCCGGTTCTCGGCTCTTTTCTTTTCAACTGTGCTTCCGTATGAGCCTCTTTATGATCCGCTTCAATAAACTCTTTTCCTGCACCTCATGAAGCGATGGATAGATTGTTAATCTGCCGTCGGTGTCAAACTCAATTCGCCTGTTCTTCGGTTTTATTATAGTTGTCATGAGCATATTATACCCGATAACACGGAAATGGGTCGGTTTGCCGGCCATTGTCGGCTATTTTTATTCCTAAATCCAAACCGGTTCTGGTATTATTTCAGGCACAATGAATAAGAAACCTGATATCCCGGTTACATCCCGCTACAAGTGGTGGGTCGTCTTTATGCTCTGGTTCGTCTGCTTTTTCAACTATGCAGACAGGCAGGCGATCTTCTCCGTATTCCCTAAGCTGAAAGAAGAGTTCGGGTTTGACAAGGTCCAACTGGGGCTCAGATGTTGCAACACTTTTGGCAGCTATGACCTGCTTTGGTTTTTGCAAGGGGCTATACGATTCAAATATCTCTGCATCGGTATGTGAGCGGCGCAACTAAAGGACCTCCTGACCCTCTATCATTTCCTTTACCTTCTTTTTTTTGTCCTCCATCCATTTGTCGATGTCGGACTTCTTGAATATCACGGTATTATTCTTTGTTTTTATAAAAGGCACAGTCCCGTCTTTGACCAGTTGGTCCAGAGCTGTTTCCTTCATCTTGAGGTACTTGGCCAATTGCTGCATAGAAAAATAGGATTCCATGTCCGTCACCCCGTTGCACTTTTTAGATATATTTTAAAACATTGTCAAACAAATACCCAATCCACCATCAAGCAGGCATAAGGATAGTATGTGAGCGGCATCAGCGAAGTCCCGCCACCGTCACCCCGGCGCCCCCCTCGGACTGTTCGCCTGACCTCCAATTAATTATCAGCGGATGTCCCTTAAGATGCTCTCTGACCGCCCTGCCCAGGATACCGGCCCCGATCCCGTGTATTATAACAACCTCGCTGAAACCGTCCAGCGAGGCATGATTAAGGAACGGTTCAAGCATCGAAAGGGCCTCATCAACCCTCATGCCCACAAGGTTTATCCTCGATACGGTCTCTGCGGAATTATTATGCAGGTAAACATCGCCGCTTTTTTCCTTCCCGGATTTGCCTTTCTTGAAACCTATATCGGATATCTGTGTCTCTATCTCCTTGCCCCCGGCCGTAACCTTTATCCGGTTGTGCTTAAGGTTTACCTCCAGGACCTCTGCATCACGATCCATGGAGCGCACAAAGACCGTGTCTCCTTCCATGATTTCGTCAATCAACGGACCGCCTTCCATGTCCTTTTCCAGGCCCCTGAGACCCTCGGAGACCTTGATATGCGCCTGCCCTGCATCACGCATGGCCCTGCGCGTCCTTTCCCTGTCCATATGCTTTATCTCATCAAGGGCCGCATTCAGTCTCCTTCGGGCATCGGCAAGGATGTCCGAAGCCTCAGCGTAAGCTTTTTTCAGTATCTCCTTTTCCCTGCTTCGGGCCTCATCCAGCGCCGCTGCAAGGCATTGTTCCTTTTCCTCTATCTGGGACATACGCTCCTCTATGTCCTTCAAGGCCTTTTCGTAATATGTACGTTTACCGTTAAGGTCCGCAATGAGATTGTCGAACTCCACTTTTACACCGCCCAGCAGGGCTTTGGCAGTGTCAATTATGCCTTCAGGCAGCCCGTATTTACGCGCTATCTCAAGGGCATGGGAGCGGCCTGGTTCGCCGGTCCTCAGCATGTAAAGGGGGGTCGGTGTATTGTCATCAAATTCCATTGAGGCGTTGATCATGCCTTCAGTCCTGTGGACAAAGCCCTTGATGTCGGTAAGGTGCGTTGTGGCGAACACCAGTGCGCCTTTTGCCTTTAGTTCCTTAAGTACGGCACAGGCAAGGGCGGCCCCTTCGTCAGGATCCGTACCGGTCCCCAACTCATCTATAAGCACAACGGTCCTGCCATCAGACCTTTTGAGTATTTCCGAGATATTGGACACATGGGCTGAGAAGGTCGAGAGATTGTTCTCTATGGATTGCTCGTCCCCGATATCTATCAGCAGGTTATTTACAAGCGGCAGGTCGGAAGATGCATCGGCCGGGACCGGCAGTCCGCACCGGACCATGGTCAGAAGCAGGCCGATGGTTTTTATGGCAATGGTCTTTCCACCGGCATTGGAACCTGTTATGACCATCACGGTATCCTTTTCGCCGAGGCGAACGTCCAGAGGCACGGGCAGGCCTCCACATGCCGACTTTTCCATGGCAAGCTGGAGGAGCGGGTGACGGGCGCCTATAATGCTTATATGTCCCGCTTCATTAATAAGCGGTATCTCCATCCTGAGCCTTGCTGAGAATTTTGCGATCGCATTGATTACATCCAGATATACGATTATTTCATTTTCCGCCCCGATATCGTCGGCTTCAGACCTTATCCTTGAGCTGATGACCCTGAGAATGCGTATCTCCTCGGCCTTCACCTCTGCTCTGAGGTTTTCCAGTTCGTTTACATTGTTTATGATTGCAAGGGGTTCTATAAAGGCGGTCTCTCCTGACTTGGAGACATCGTGAACAACACCGGGCACCTGGCCCTTGGAGTCCATCCTCACCGGGATTACCCACCTGCCTGACCTGGTTGTAATAAAGTCGTCCTGAATAAAGGCGGATATGGCTTCGCTCCTGACCATGTCCTCCAGTTTCTTTCTTATTTTCGTTTCAAGCCTGCGCATTCCGCCCCTCAATTCGGCAAGGAGGGCTGAGGCGGAATCCGGAATATTTCCATCCCCGTCAATGGAGCGTCCGAGCAATCCCAGCAGGTCCGGAAATCCGGTCAGCCTTTTGGCAAACCCTTCAAGAAAAGGGAATTCTTCCCTTTCACTGAACTTTTCTGCAATGTCCCGGGCCATGTCCAGGACCGGGATGAAGGATGAAAGTTCCATAGGCTCAAGCACTGAGCCTTCGGGTCTGACCCGTAACAAGAGATGTGATATGTCGGAAAAGGAGCAAAGCGGAAGGTGTTCCCCATAACTGGAGAGTCTGAGCATCTCGGTTGTAATTCCGTGCCTCGCCTCCACCTCAACCCTGTTTTTCAGAGGGCGAACAGCAATAACGGTCTTTTGGGAGGCATCGCTGTTTGTAAGTCCGGCAATCATTGCAAGGAGCCTGTCGAACTCCAGGAGGGCAAGGGCATTTTCAGTTATCATCGCTCAATTATTGAAAGATGCATAAGTAATGTCCTACGCATTGTCATTCCGGCTTGTCCGGAATCTTTCTGTAAAAGGACTCCCGACAAGCGGGAGTGACGGATAAGCGGTTAGGTGTGTTATAAAGCCACTTTGTCCTTCTCCGCAAGGGCCTTCAGGTCGGAGATTATCTCCTTTGAAAATGGGTCCAATTCCCACGCCTTCTTTATGGCATTTACCGCATTATGTTTGTTGCCCATTTCCAGATAGGCCTTGCCCATGTTGTAATAGATCATGGCGTTATCCGGGCTCGTACTTATAATAGAACGGTAAATATTAACGGCCTCTTCAGGCTGGTTCAGCCGCCTGTATGCCTCTGCAAGGCTCTGTTTTATGGATATATCGGAGGGGTTCTTCTTGGATACCTTTAGCAGCACGTCAAGGGCCTTCTGGTTTTCATTCTTGGAGAGGTACATCTCGCCAAGCAGATGTCCCGACGTGGAGGCGTCCTCCCTGACATCGGACTGGGCGTCCTTCAGGAGAATCTCGGCCTTGTCTGTTTCACCGGCCTTGTTGTAAAGCTTGCTCAGGGAGATTAGTCTCTCGGTGTTGGCAGGGCTTATATTGTGGGCCAGTTCATAATATTTTATCGCGTTTCCGATATCTCCCAGAGACTCGTATATGCCGCCGATCGCATTATAGCCCTTTACAAATAGTGGTTTTTTGTCTATGGTCTCCATGAAGAATTTCAGGGCCGAATCCACATCCCCCCTGGCCATGGCGATTTGTCCGAAACCGAATATTATGCCGACGTTATCCGGAGAAATCGCATCGGCCTTCTTCAGCTCCACCTCGGCATTTTCAATGTCCTTTTGCTCCATGAACTTTTTGAAGTCCTTCAGGTGGATGTCCAGGACTGAGGGATCGAACTTCTTGGCGAGCACCTTGGCGATCTTGTCTTCAAGCGTACCCATGACAAACGGCTTGATGATGTACTCGTTAGTGCCGCCTTCGGCAACGCGGGCGACCATATCCCTCCTTGCCTCGGCAGTAACGAATATGAACTGGACCTGGTCGTACTTCCTGTCGGCCCTGATCGTTTTGAACAATTCAAGACCGGTCATTTCAGGCATGTTGACGTCGCATATAACCAGGTCCATCCTTGAAGCGGACAATATCTCATACGCCTTTTTCCCGTTTTCAGCACTCACTACACTCTTGAACCCAATCCTCGTCATCATATTTTTTATGGTCTGACGCATACTCGCTTCATCGTCAACCACGAGGCAATTAACCTTTAGATATGCAAAGGGGACTGTCATCAGCCATTACTCTCTTCATGCATAACGGTTTCAGGCAAGGTGAATTTAAATGTAGCGCCTCCGCCCGCAGTATCCTCCACCCACAGGACGCCGCCGTGGGCCTTCACCACAAGGTCGCAGAAAGTCAGGCCGAGGCCGGTGGACATTTTTCTCTGCCGTTCCTCGGACTTGACCTGGAAATATTTATCAAATATCTTCGCCTTCAGATCATCGGGGACCCCGGATCCGTGGTCCGCTATGGCAATAACGGTCTGTTTTTGCTTCTCGTCATAGGTTATCCCGACAGTGATAACACCGCCCTCGGAAGAATAATCAAGGGCATTTAAAAGCAGGTTTGATATTACCCTGGCGATCAGATTTTCGTCTATGAATATGATGCGCCCCTCTCCCTCAAGGAACTGCTCAATGCCTTTTTGCTTCATGGACACCTTGCAGGATGCCAGTTCCCGGGCGACCAACTCCTTTATATCGATATCTTCCCTGTATATCATGACCTTGCCGTGCTCGAGCTTTGATACGTCCAGCATATTCATGACCATACGCTGCAGTTTGTAGGTATCACCAGCCGCGAGGTTCAGGTACTCAAACTGAAGCGGAGTGAGTTCCTCATAACTCAGCATATCAAGGTTGGCCATGATGGTGCTTATAGGACCCTTGAGGTCGTGCACAATGAAGTTGGTAAGGTCGGTCTTCAACTCATCCAGTTCCATGAGTTCCTTCATCTTCTTTTCATACCTCACGACCTTTGATTCAAGTTGCTCTCCCGTAATGACGGCATAAATGTAAGGAGCTATATGTCTTGCGGTCCTGACCGCAAACAGTTCCTGTTCCTCGCTCAGGGGTTCTCCGTTTTGGGGGTCGCTGAGTGTTATGACACCGAGCTTTTTGTCAAGATAGATGACCGGTATATTAATGGAATAGGAAGACGAAAAATTGGTAGATTCCAGGGGCTTGAAAAAAGACAGTCTCTTGGGATTTGTTGTAAGGGGTGTGCCGTCCAGCAGCGCCCGAGTTGCGATGGTGACGTCGGAGAGCTTCCTCTTTTGACCTATAATCTCCGCCTTTGTGGACGCAGACACCTCGAGGGCCTGCTCTTCCATATTCACGGTCATTATGGAGCAGCGTGAAACCTCATAATAGCCCGTCAGCAAGGAGATCACTTCCTGGAGGTTTTCCCTGAAACTCCTGTCCTCCCGGATCAGTATCTCCCCTATAAGAAAGATTATCTTTTCATACGCTTCATTTGTCATGCCTAATTATATCAAAAAAAGACCAAAAAAACCGGCGACCCCTTACAGTTCAATAATAATTGGCATTATCATGGGTTTTCGGTCCATTACATTGCGCAGGTATTTCTTCAGTGTGGTGCGCAGCTTCGCCTGTATCAGGGAGGCGTCGGCCAGTATGTCCATATCAAGCCCGGACAGGGTCCTGTTCATGAGGTCCCTTACCTCGCTTAACACTTCCTGTGAGGCGTCTTCAAATACAAAACCCCTGGATATTATCTCGGGACCGAAAACCACCGTGCTGGTGGCCTTTTCAAGCCCGACTATGATAATCACTATACCGTCATGGGCCAGCCTCTTTCTGTCCCTGAGCACAATGTCTTCAACGCCGGTGACGCCCTTGCCGTCTATAAACACCCTGCCGGCGGTCACCTTGTCCCGTCTCGCCGCTCCATCTTCACCTATTTCCAGCACCTCCCCGTCTTCCATGATAAAGATATTCCCCCTCGGGATGCCGGACTTCTCGGCAAGCCTGGCATGATAGCTCAGATGGCGGTATTCGCCGTGAATAGGCATGAAAAATCTGGGCTTGACCAGGTTCATCATCAGCTTCAACTCTTCCTTGGAGGCATGGCCCGAGACGTGTATCTCGGAGACCTTCTCGTATATCACATCCGCCCCTCTCTTCATCAGACGGTTGATTATCCTGCCTATGGAGCGTTCATTGCCGGGGATGACCTTTGCCGAGAGTATAACCGTGTCGTCCTGTTTTATCTTTATGTCCTTGTGTTCATCCATCGCTATGCGTGACAGGACGCTCATGGGCTCCCCCTGGCTTCCGGTGGTTATTATCACCACCTCTTTATCAGGCATGTCCTTCAGGTTTTCAAGCTTTACCCATCGGCCCTCGGACATCCTGAGGTAACCGAGGTCAAGGGCTATCTGGGCGTTGGTCACTATGCTTTTGCCGCACATGATAACGTGCCTGCCGAACTGGGTTGCCACATCTATGGCCTGCTGTATCCTGTGTATGTTGGAGGCAAAGGTGGCTATTATTATCCTGCCGGACGTCTTGGAGAAGATGTCCTCAAAGGCCCTCCGCACCTCCTTCTCCGAAAAGGTGAACCCGCCTTTTTCAGCGTTCGTGCTGTCCGACAGCAGGAGGACCGTGCCCTTCTCACCGTATTCCGTGAACTTGTTGAAGTCCATCAATTCACCGTCCACCGGCGTGGGGTCAAGCTTGAAGTCCCCCGTGTGGACTACCGGACCCACGGGAGTATTGATACCCAGCCCGACCCCGTCAACGATGCTGTGGGTCACTCTCATGAATTCAATGGTAAAGACGCCCAACGTCACTTTGTCCCTCGGTCTTACGACCATGAGAGGAACGTCCTGTATCTCATGCTCCAGCAGCTTTTCCCTGACAAGCGCAAGGGTAAGGGCTGTTCCGTAAACAGGGACTTTTATCTCTTTGAGCAGAAAAGGCAGGGCGCCGGTGTGGTCCTCGTGACCGTGGGTCAGTACAATACCCCTGACCTTTTCGCGGTTTTCAAGTATATAGGTAAAATCGGGTATGACGAAATCAACGCCCAGCATGTCTTCCTGCGGGAACATCAGGCCGGCGTCCACGATGACGAGATCGTTGCCGTACTGAAACAGGGTCATGTTGAGACCTATCTCTTCAAGTCCGCCGAGGGGAATGACAAGAAGGTTCCGTGAAGGGGTCAGGTTCGGGGCTATCTCCAACGTTCCACCAGTTCCTCCATGCTGACATCGCCGTCTATTACCTGCTGTATTATCGGCTTAGTGGCAGGCTCATCAGCCTTGGATTTCTTTATATCGATGATGTGGGAGACTACATTAAAAAATGCATCGACCACGTCCGGATCAAACTGTTGTTCCCGCTGGTCCTTTATGTAGTCAAGCGCCCTCTCCATTGGCCATGCGCTCTTGTAAACCCTCTCTGAAGTCAAGGCGTCAAACACATCGGCAATCGCCACTACACGGCCTGAGATGGGAATATTCTTTCCCTTGATCCCAAACGGATAACCGTTACCATTCCAATGTTCATGGTGGCTCATCGCTATCTCGGTAGCCAACTCAAGCAGGGGGAGAGAAGTGCCTGCCAGTATCTTGCCGCCCATTATGGTATGGAGCTGGATTATCTTGAACTCCTCGAAGGTCAGTTTCCCGGGTTTCAGCAACACTCCGTCGGGGATGCCTATTTTGCCCACATCGTGCATTGGAGAAGCGAAACGCATCATCGCGGTCTGATCCCGGTCCAGTCTCAGTTCTTTTGCGATAAGGTTGACATAATCTGCGATCCTCTCGACGTGTTTTCCGGTCTCATTGTCCCTGAATTCAGCCGCGCGGCCCAGACGAATGACTATCTCAAGCTGAGTATGCTCCAGCATGCCGAGTTTCTCAAGCAGATTGGATTCCAGAAAGTCTATGGAGGTGTGCAGGAACTCGTCCCTTTCCTTGAGCTTGAGCATATTGTATACCCTCGCCTTGAGTTCCTCCACAAAGAAGGGCTTGGTTACATAATCGTCGGCCCCGAAGGACAGCGCACGGATGATGCTCTGCTTGTCGGTCAGGGCTGAGAGTATTATGATGGGGAAGTACTGCTCGCTCCTCTTGTCCTTGAGCCTTGTCAGCACGTCGAACCCGTCCATCAGAGGCATCATCAGGTCAAGTATAAGAAGGTCCGGATACCCCTTGGCCCCTATCAGGTCCATGAGTTCCCTGCCGTTCAGCGCACTTTCAATTGTTAGGTCCCTGTCGTTTCTGAAGACCGCCTCCACAAGTTCTATATTTGTCGGGACGTCGTCCACAACATAGATTGTCCTCCTCATCCATCCCTCCTCATGCCTTTAACATATGCCGTCATAACTTGGCGCTCCTGAGTCTCAGCGAGTTGCTCACCACTGAAACGGAACTGAAGGCCATAGCTGCCGAGGCTATCATGGGGTTCAAGAGCGGCCCGCCAAAGACATAAAGGACGCCCGCAGCAACCGGTATCCCTACTACATTATAAAAGAACGCCCAGAAAAGATTCTGCTTTATAGTTCTTATTGTCAGCCTGCTGAGCCTTACTGCATCAACTACACTCCGGAGATCGCCCTTTATCAGGGTTATGTCCGAGGCCTCCATCGCTATGTCGGTCCCGGTGCCTATGGCCATTCCGATATCCGCCTCGGCGAGCGCGGGCGCATCGTTTATGCCGTCTCCCACCATGGCGGTCACCTTGCCCTCAGCCTTCATTTTTTTAACAATCCCGGCCTTCCGGTCGGGCATAACCTCGGCGAAAAATCTGGAGATACCTACCTGGCCGGCTATGACGCTCGCCGTGTTTTGGTGGTCCCCGGTCAGCATAACAACCTCTATACCCATTGCCTGCAATTCCCTTACCGCCTCCACCGACCCGTCCTTGACAGTATCGGCGATGGACAAGACACCTTCGATGTTACCGTTGACAACAACAAAAACCGGCGTCTTTGCCTCAAGAGCTATTTTTTCAGACAGGGGCCTCACAGGACCGACGTCCACGCCCTGCCCGGCCACGAGCCTTTCATTGCCGATCAGGACTTCAACATTGGTCCCTTTTATAGCGATACTCGCCCTGATGCCTCCGCCGGCAATGGCTGAAAACCCCGTCGGTTCTGCAAGTTCGATGCCGCTTTCCACGGCCTTTCTCACAATGGCCTGGCCGAGCGGGTGTTCGGAATGCCTCTCAGCCGACCCTGCAAGGAACAATAACGACCTGACAGCATCTTCGCTTCCTGATTCCAGGCCTGTAATTGTCGTCTCAACCACATCCGGCTCTCCCCTGGTAATGGTGCCTGTTTTATCCAGTATGACGGCCTCTACCTTATGGCACAACTCAAGGGCTCCTGCGTCCCGGATAAGTATCCCGTGCTCGGCGCCCTTGCCGGTACCGACCATTATGGCAGTGGGTGTTGCAAGTCCAAGGGCGCAGGGGCAGGCGATTATGAGGACTGCAATGAAATTCATGAGCGCGAGGGTGAAAGAAGGTTTGGGACCAAAGACAAACCAGAGGCAGAAGGTAAGTACGGCCAGGCCTATGACCATCGGGACAAAGACGGAGGCTACCTTGTCTGCCAGCCTCTGAATTGGCGCCTTGCTCCCCTGGGCCTCCTCAACAAGCCTGATTATCCCTGCAAGGACGGTATCCTTCCCGATCTTTAGCGCCCTGAGCCTGAAGCTGCCGGCGCTGTTCATCGTGCCGCCGAAGACTCTGTCTCCAGCGGTTTTATCAACCGGCAGGCTCTCGCCGGTAAGCATGGATTCATCCACGGTTGAATAGCCGTCCACAACCTCACCGTCCACCGGTATTCTCCCTCCGGGCCGCACCATTACGATATCTCCAACTATCAATTCCTCAATAGGCAACTCTTTCTCTGCACCGTCCCTGATAACCGTAGCAGTCCTGGCCTGAAGTCCCATTAGTTTCTTTATGGCCTCGGAGGTCTTGCCCTTGGCCCCGGATTCCAGCATCCTGCCTAAAAGTATAAGGGTGACAATAGTGGATGAAGTATCGAAATATACATGCGGTTTTATCAGACCGGACGAAAACAGGCCGGGCATGAAGGTAGCGCCGACGCTGTAGATATAAGCCGAAAAAGTGCCGACGCTTATCAGGGTGTTCATATTGGTGGAGCCGTGCCTTATAGCTGAAAAGGCGGCCCTGTGAAACCTCATCCCTATCCATAACTGGACCGGAGTTGCAAGGACAAAAAGCAGATACCAGTTTGAAAGTACTGGTATGGGCAGCATGCTGCCAAGGAATACAGGCAAGGTCAGGGAGGCGCTTATTATAAGGTGGGTACGCAGTTCGCGATACTCCTTCTGACGGCGCTCCTTCTCTCCGTCTTTGAATTCATCCGTAATCCGCTCGGCCGTATAACCGGACTCTGTCACGATCCTCTTAAAATCATCGAACCCGACAATGGTGGGTACATATTGGACAGTCGCCTTCTCTGCGGCAAGGTTAATGTTCACGCCAAGGACCCCGTCAAGCCTCCTGAGAGCCCTCTCGGCAGCTCCGACACAGGCAGCGCAGGTCATCCCCCGGATAGCGAAATCAATCTTAATATTTGCAGGCATGAAACATATTTTACTAAGATGCTGGATATAAAAGCAAAATATGCAGGGCGAACGCACTATGTGCCATAAGCATCCATTTTCCGTCATGCCCGAAGGTTTTTATCGGGCATCCAGGAGCAAAAGAGCTGGATTCCCGCTTACAAACTGCGGGAATGACGTTTCCCATGCTGTTTTTTTTGATTCATAATTGCTTTTTTGTCTGATTAGTTTCGATTTTATGCATAGTGCGTTCGCCCTGGCAAAATATGCACATTTGAAATATCCTTGGGCATGAACGCATAATACCTGATGCCTGTAATCATTATTGAAGACCTGACAAGAAAGTTCGGAAATATCACGGCCGTGGACGGCATATCCCTTGGGGTTGAAAAAGGTTCAATATTCGGGTTTCTCGGTCCCAACGGGGCGGGCAAAACCACAACCATCAGCATCCTTTGCACACTCCTGTCTCCTACATCCGGAAGGACGTTTATTGACGGGGTTGACTGTGCCCTGCAGCCTTCGAAAGTCAGGGGAAAGATCGGCATAGTGTTTCAGGACTCAACCCTGGACAAGGAGCTTACGGCATATGAAAACCTCTATTTCCATGCCTGTCTTTACAATGTCCCCGGAAAGGAAAAAAGAAAAAGAATTCATGATGCCCTGAACTTCGTGGAACTCTACGACAGAAAAGACGACCAGGTCAAGAAGTTCTCAGGCGGGATGAAAAGGAGGCTGGAGGTCGGGCGGGGTATCATTCATCAACCAAAGATACTCTTTCTTGACGAACCCACTTTGGGCCTGGACCCGCAGAGCAGGTCGAACCTTTGGGAATTCATCTCAAGGCTGCCTGGGGAGAGCGGGGTCACGGTATTCATGACCACACATTATATGGAGGAGGCTGAGATCTGTAACAAAATAGCCATAATAGACCGGGGAAGGATAATAGCCGAGGGGTCGCCGGAGGAACTGAAAAAGATGGTCGGCGGGGATGTAATATACCTTAAGACGACGGACAACGGAAAGGCGGCTCTGGAACTCAAGAAGGACCTGGGGCTCGATTCAGATGAGCGGGACGGGGAATTATTCATACCGGTTTCAGGTGGCGACTCCTGTATTCCCAAGCTCATCAATGCACTGGCGGACATGGTGATTTCGGTAAGGCTGCAAAGGCCGACGCTGAATGACGTGTTTCTGAAGCTGACGGGCAAGGGGATAAGGGCGGAGACGCCGGGAAGCGGGGATGAATTGAAAGATACAGTAAGGTCGTACAGAAAAAAATTTGATAAAAGGTAGAGGGGTAGAGGGGACTGTCCCTATTTACGGACGAAGCGAAGTGAAGTCGTAGAATAGGGACTGTCCCCGACCGCAATGGTAACTGTGCGGTATGTGGTATCCGGGTTTAGTCCGGACTAAACCCGGATACCACATACCGCACAGCTTGACAATTCCCCCTTAGAAAAGGGGGTGCGGGGGGTTGTACTGAAGGGCCAATAACAATTATGAAATCTGAATTCAATACGATATATGTGGTGGTCGCGAGGGAACTCATCAAGTTCGTGAGGGAAAGGGGGCGGCTCGTCTCGACACTGGCGCGGCCCCTGATATGGCTATTCCTTGTGGGCGGCGGGATGTCCCGGATGGTCGGCCCGAACATGGGCGTGCCTTACATCCAGTTCATCTTCCCGGGCATCATCGGCATGACAATACTGTTCAGTTCCATATTTTCTTCCATATCCATCATATGGGACAAGGAGTTCGGCTTCATGAAAGAGATGCTGGTTGCGCCTGTATCGCGCTTTTCCATCGTGGTCGGCAAGGCCCTTAGCGGAACGGCAGTATCAACACTTCAGGCCTTGATAATACTGCTGCTGTTCCCTTTGATCGGCCTGAAGTTGGGCATCGGTCAGATTCTCCTTGTGCTCTGCATTTCCATGATTCTCTCGTTCTGTCTGTCTTCATTGGGGATACTGATTGCGACCTTTTATGAGAGCTTTGAAAGCTTCAGCGTCATCATGAACTTTATCGTGATGCCGATGTTCTTCCTTTCCGGGGCCATGTACCCTGTAAAGATGCTGCCTCACATACTGGGGCTCTTGACAAGGTTGAACCCGCTTACCTACGGCATTGACGCGCTTAAGTATGTGATGCTCCCCGGAGAAGGCATGGCCCATGACTTCACCCTGATGCTGGATGTGTCGGTCATACTTGTCACATCACTGGTCTTTGTCGTGATTGCAGGGAACGTGTTTGAGCGGAGGAAGTGAGGGCTTCAAGGACATCAGGCCTTTTTTTCATATAGGACCTTTCCCGCTTTGGAAATGCTTCTCGCCATGGGGTCGAAGAAATGACATCTCTTCCTTATTTCCGAAGGAGTTTTCACGATAATGTCCATAGGGACTTCACGCGGCTCCAAAAGCTCACTGACCAAGGCATACCTCTTTATTCCCTTCTCCTTGGTGTTGAGAACAACGAGCAGGTCTATATCGCTGTCTTTAGTGGGCGCGCCCGCGGCATGCGAGCCGAAAAGTATTATTTCAATCACATCATGCAACTTGGCTTGCACCGTGAGTCTGCCGATCATTCACTTATTTGTTTTCCTCTTCAGCTTAAACGGGCGCTGTCCCTACTTTCCCTACTTTCCTAAGTATTGTGTCCCTATTTATTATTTACACTACTGCAAATCCAGGGCGAATTTTACGGCCTTTTGCACCTCTGCCATTTTCTCGCTCCTAAGCAGTGAAATCCTTTCAATCAAAAGCTCCTTTCTTATAGTCATGAGTGTATCGAGATTCGCTGCGCACTTCCTCAGCAACCCGTCTTCAGGACCAAGCAACACTTCAACCGGGATACCGCGTACCGTTTTGGTTACTTCGGCTACAGTAACGGCATTCCTTACGCTGTACGCCTCGTCCCGTGAAAGAAGCACCACCGGCCGTTTGCCGATAGGCAATGGAAGATTTGCCCACCACACTTCACCGCGCTTCATTGCCATCCTTCCGGGGATAGAACATCAAGCGCCGCCGTCTCTCGGGCCTTTATTTCTGAAACAACCTCCGGATACTTTCGATAACCAGCCTCGTAACTGCGGACAAGGCGCTCTTTATCCTCACTCTCACGCAGAAGGCGAATTGCGCCGGTTACAACACCGCTCCTCGTGATGCCCCGGTTCTTTCTGATCGTCTCAATTGCCTGAAAATCCTCATCACTTATACTTATTGCCAGCTTGACGGCCTTAGACATACATGCCTCCGGTATGACTATATTTATACCATAGTATGAATGATGTCTGAGTAAAAGTCAATCTCAATTCCGGGGACATCATACTTAATTAGAGTCTGTTTATAAACTACATATACTTGTCATTGTCTCGAAAATGGTCTCTAAGCTGTCATTCCGGCTTGTCCGGAATCTTTTTGAAAAAGGACTCCGAACAAGTCGGAGTGACATACAAAGGATTTTCATCCACCTTTGTGAGCCCCGGCTCATGGGGATTCCGGACATGCCGGAATGACAGAAATACGTGACTTTATAAACAGACACTAATTAGCCTTGCTATTCATCATTCGTATTGGTCTTTTCCCTTTATACAGCGTATACTATTTTTATAACAGAACTCCCATGATTTCAAAAGAACTCCTCATAACCTTCTTCCATAAGACCCGGAGCCCGCTCGGGTTCAGGGACATCTCCGATTTGCTCGGGCTCTCGCCTTCCGAACGAAGAAAGATGAAGCGCTTCCTTCGGGAACTCACGGACGAGGGAAAGATCATCAGGACAAAAAAGAACCTGTACGGATCAGCAGAAGAAATGAGCCTGGTGACCGGCTATTTCGAAGCTCATAAGGACGGCTACGGCTTTGTGATATCCGAAAAGCCCGGAGAGAGGGACATATTCGTCCCGGCCAGGGCTGCAATGGGCGCAATGGATGATGACAGGGTCGTTGCCAGGATCGAAAATAAACACAGGCGGGAAGGAAGCATAGTCCGCATACTTGAAAGGACCCGGACAAGGATTGTCGGCACCTTTGAGATAAGCAGATCCGGTTTTTTTGTTAAACCTAAGAACAGGTCCGTTACCTTCGACCTTTTTATACCCTCAAAGGAAACCGGCAAAGCGCGGGACGGAGACAGCGTCAGTGCAGAGATAACAAACTATCCCGGTGAAAAAAGGCCGGCCATGGGGCGTATTCTAAAAGTGCTCAAAAGGCCCGAAACCCCTCAGGAGGAAACGGACGCAATAATAGAAGAATTCAACCTTGATCGGAAGTTCCCCCGCCGGGTAACCGACGAGGCAAAGACGCTTTATTCCCCCGTTCCTATTCCCCCTTTGAAAAAGGGGGACAAAAGGGGATTTGAGCGAAAAGACCTCAGACCCCTTCCAACCGTCACTATAGACGGAGAGAGAGCCAAGGACTTCGACGACGCGATATCCATCGTAAGGACCGACGGGGGCTATAAGCTCTGGGTACACATCGCAGACGTTGGACATTATGTGAAATGGGACTCTGCCATAGATATTGAGGCCCGGAAGAGGGGGACAAGCGTCTACTTTACGGACACGGTAATACCTATGCTTCCGAAGGAGCTTTCCGAAGACCTGTGCAGCCTTAGGCCAAAGGTTGACCGCCTTGCCTTCACAGTAGAGATGGACTTTGACGATAGCGGTCGGAGGACCGGAAGCAGGTTTTATCCAAGCCTTATTCACAGCAATGAACGCATGACATATACAACGGTAAAGGCCATTATCGTTGACAAGGACCCCGAAGAAAGTCGCAAGTACGAATACCTCCTGCCTGATTTTGAACTCATGGAGACGCTCTGCAAGATACTGAAAGACGTGCGTCTGAAACGCGGCAGCCTGGACTTCGACCTGCCTGAACCCGAGGTGCTGCTGGATTTGCAGGGCAATCCGGAGGCCATTATCAGGACCGAGAGGAATTTCGCTCACATGCTGATTGAGGAGTTCATGATAGCTGCCAATGAAGCGGTTGCGGAGTTTCTGGAACAGTCGGGCGTGCCGAGTCTTTACCGTATACATGAAGAACCGGACCCCATGAAACTGGACGATATAATCAGGGTCCTGACCTCTATCGGAATTATAAGGGACAGGAAAGGAATCAAATCCGGTGACTTCTCCGGCCTGCTGGAGAAGATCAAGGACACGCCTCAGGAAGAGATAATAAACCATATGGTCCTCAGGAGCCTCAAGCAGGCCAAATATTCAACTGTAAACATCGGACATTTCGGTCTTGCCTCGGAGTCTTACACTCATTTCACCTCACCTATAAGACGCTATCCGGACCTTGTGGTCCACAGGATACTGAGAGAGGTCCTTACGAATAAGAGCCTGAGCAATGACCGGATCAGGGAACTGGAGACCATGCTGCCGGATATCGCCTTTAATTCGTCCAGAACAGAGAGGCTCGCTGACGAGGCGGAACGCTCGGTCCTGAACGCCATGAGGGTATGGTTCATGAAGGACAAGGTTGGAGAGGAGTTCGAAGGCAAGGTGGCCTCCGTAACACCCTACGGACTCAAGATAAGGCTGAAGGACTACTATGTTGAGGGCTTTCTGCACGTCTCATACATGACCGACGACTACTATCAGTACGATGAAAAGACCCTGAGCCTGAGCGGCCTGAATAAAAAGAGACGCTATACGATCGGAGACTTGATACGGGTCAGGATAGACAGGGTGGACATGGAGGCGAGGGAAATCGTGATGGGGATATGAGCGGCATACAGGGCCTTCGGCTACGGCCCAGCTTGCACGGTACTTCTACGGGTAGTCAGTCAGACCTCACATCCGAGCATTTTTCTTCTCAGCCCATAGCTGTCCGCATGTTTCACGTGGCCAAGCCAGCTTTGTACCGATGCGTTGAACCGTTCAAAACTGATAAGCCTTTCTGAAAAATGACGGCTCATTATGCGGAATTTGCGCGCAAATCTCATGCTATTGTCTTTTCTGAGCCTCCGGTGGGCCGGGAATAATCGGTAGCCAAGATGGTCAATGCCTTCCGATACCGGCAGAACGTATGTCTTCCGGGGATGAAGCTTGAGTCTGTAAGATGAGAGGTATCTTTCCATGCACTCCCTGATCTCCCATAGCCTTTTCTTGTCGTTGTCAAATACTGTGATATCGTCAACATAGCGGATGTAGTATTTGCAATGAAGGACCTCTTTCATGTAGTGGTCGAGGTCATCGAGGTAGGCGTTTGCGAAGAACTGGCTGGTCAGGTTGCCTATCGGGATGCCCCTTTTTCGGTCAAACGGCACAAACAGACTATCACCTTCAAAATAGTCATTAACTTCTTCCTGCCTGTTGCTGCCGTCGATAATAAGCTTGATGAGCCACAGGGTGTCCTTGCATTTTATCTTGCGCAGCATCTTATCAAAGAGGATCTCGTGGTCAATGCTTGCAAAGTATTTTCTTATGTCCGTCTTGAGCACATATTTGTTTTTACGGCAGAACTCCGTAAACCTGTTTACAGCCGCATGAGTTCCCTTTCCCTTGCGGCAGGCGTAGGAGTCGAAAACGAACACCTTTTCAAAGATCGGCTCTATGACATTGCAAAGGGCGTGATGCACAATCCTGTCCCTGTAAGGCGCTGCGCTTATCTTCCTCGGCTTTCTTTCATATATGGTGAATTCTTTGTATCGGCCCGGCTCATAGGTCTTTGAAAGCAGTTCTTCCTGAAGAATGAACAGCTCCTCTTCGATATTCTGTTCAAAGTTCGCCACGTTACCTTTCATACGCTTGCCCTTGCGAGCCTTTCTGCTTGCGGCATAGAGGTTCTCAAAGGAGGTTATCTCCGGGAAAAGGTTTCCGTAACGTTTCATGACAACCCCCTCCATCCCCCTTTCTTAAGGGGGAAATTAAGAACAAAAAAACACCTGACCGGTCCAACTCGCCAAAACGGACTGCTTTACTATTCCCCCTTAGAAAAGGGGGTTAGGGGGTTGTCGCCCTTTTCCTGGAAGAACTAAGAAAAGTGGCCGGATGAATCGTTCGCATTACGCTACCAGACTCACCCGGCCTTTTCTGTATTCGTCCGGACTGCTCCGGCACAGGACATGGGCTTATAGACTATTATTGCACTATCCGCATTTCCTTGAAGATGCGGCATCTCGGCATAGTTCATAACAGTATTGGGAGGGGGCGGCCACCAGCCGGAAGCCTATGTTGTTGTTCCGTTTAGTCGGCGCATTGTTGTTGCGGTTGGATGCGCGCACGTTTGCAGGTTTGTTGTTCCACGAACCGCCCCGAAGCACATCAGCCCATGCCCTTTACAACGACTTCTTGAGCCAACCCCCAAGAAGTTTCCCTATTTCGACTATCTCTTTTGACGAATATTCGTACTGTTTGAGGGTTGTGATTTTAAGGTCTTTGCAGAGTCTAAGATAGTGCTTTAACCGCTCAAGCTCAAAACTTGCCTCTATCAACACCCCTCTTTTGTTGTCTTCTGTCTTGACCGCCAGAAGCAAAAGATCGTAAAAGTTGAGCATCGCCTCTTCGATTCTTTTTGCCATGACAAACCGCTGGCTCTTGGGGAACTTGATGGTATGCTCAAGCAGCCACAGCGTAAAATCGTAGGTCTTTACAAAAATCGGCGACTCTTTCACTTTATTCCCCCTTAGAAAAGGGGGTCAGGGGGTTGTCGCCGTTGTGGGGCAGGGGGTTGTCGCCGTTGTGGGGCAGGGGGTTGTCGCCGTTGTGGGTCAGGGGGTTGTCGCCGTTGTGGGTCAGGGGGTTGTTTTCTTTAATCCACCCTTCAATTGCCATTAAAACATTCCCCATATCCCTTTTCACATCCAAATCATTAAATCTCAACACCGTCAAGCCAAGTGATTCGAGTTTCTGCTGTCTTATCATATCCTTTTCAAATTTCCCGTCGTGACTTTCACCGTCAATCTCAATGACCAGCTTTAATTTACTGCAATAAAAATCCACAATATATTCATCAATCGGTTTCTGGCGCATGAATTGATGACCTCTCATTCGCCGGGTCTTAAGTTCATTCCAAAGCAATACTTCAGACAATGTGCAGTTGTTTCTGAGTTCGCGTGAGAGGGATTTCAGTTCTGGATTGTAGTGGATTTTTATAACAACCCCCTCAATCCCCCTTTTTTAAGGGGGACTTTAAAAACACGTCGGGCAGATGCTTCTCATCTGCCCAGAAAATAGAAATCCAGAACTCAGAAAATAACTACTGGGAGGGGGCGGCCACCAGCCGGAAGCCTATGTGGAAGCCCCGTAGAGGCGGCGCATCGCTGTAGCGGGTGGATGCGCGCACGCTTGCAGGTATGTAGTACCACGAACCGCCCCGGTACACTTTACTCGCTCCGCTGCCAGGTCCCCTCGGATTATCTTTAGGACTGGACCCATAATAGTTCTCACCATACCAGTCTTCGTTCCATTCCCACACATTACCCATAATGTCGTACAAACCATAGTCATTCGGCTTAAACTTGCCCACAGGCGCGACAAACGCATAACCATCATTGCAATCATGTGCATTATTCCAACTGCCATTATTGGGCGGGGTAGGCGTCTTGTCTGCCACATTAGCATATCGACAAGCATCGCCTTTGCCGTCACCCCAGAAGTTACGCGACTGTGTTCCTCCACGAGCCGCATACTCCCATTCAGCCTCGGTTGGAAGGCGGTAACCCCCCTTTCCTCCCCCCTTAGATAAGGGGGGATTGAGGGGAGTTATCTTTTTGTTCAACCAATCCGTAAAAGCCTTTGCGTCGTTCCAGCTTACGCATGAAACAGGATGGTTGTCCTGATTGCTCTGGTATTTATTGGGGTTTTTCCAGTTGGCCCAGTCACGCCAGTCAAACTCGCCATCCTCTTGTGTCCATGCATAACAACCTTTATTGCCACCCGCATTCTTTTCAGCGTCCGTTCTATAGCCTGTATCGGTAACGAATTTCCTGAACTGGCCTACTGTCACCTCGTATTTAGCCATGTGAAAGCTGCTTACGCAGACTTCATGCACGGGCTTTTCATCTTTATTGCCATCACCGGTAGTGTCGCCCATCTGAAAACATCCACCTTTGATCGGGAGAAACTCCATGCCGGTAATTGAATCCTTGAACGCCTTGCCTATACCCGCCGTCAAGTCCCACTCAACCCTCGCCGACAGGCCCCTCGGATAATCCCTGAGCACGTTCCAGTATATCTTCTTGCCCTTGCCCGCCTTTGTTTTGGAGAAATCGCCTTCAAGGTGCAATTGGTCTGCCGAGTAGGTTTTGCCCTTGATGGTAAGGGTGAGGTTTACTTCAGTGTCTTCGCCCTGGTCGCCCTCCACGTCGAACTCAAAGACTATGCGGTTGCCCTGCTGCCGGACGTTAGAGTTCTTGACCTCGGCGGCGTGAAGGCCTGCAGTCATCAGGCATATAAACAACGTCAACAGAAAAAGACTTTTTAGAGTCATTTGTATGCATCTCCCCTGTAATCTATTTCGTAAATGAGAATCTCATCCTGTTCTTTGTCAATCCTGAAGATTATCCTTATTTTCCCAGCCCTCATTCTCATGAAACCCTTCCACTCACCTTCCAGAGTCTTTATCTGAAGCTCTCTGAAAGGGATCATCCCCTCTTCTATTATGGTAAAAGCAAGTTTTTTTATTTTTGTTCTTATACGCTCTCTTTTAATGTGCTCAAGGGATTCAAGAAATTTGATCGCCTGTTTGCTGAACTTCATTCTCACTGCATTACCCAGGAAGTCATATCCTTGAATTCACGTTCCTTGTAATCAGAGGGCGATCCAAATTTCTTTTCTATCTCCTTCATTTCTTTTTTGGACACACGCGGCATCAAAATCTCATGAAGGCTCAAGCGCTCCTCTTTTATGACGTCCCTGATGCTTTCCTTGATTATCTTCCTTAAAGTCTTCTCAGCTACAACCATTTCACTACCTCCTTTATTCGTAATTCTCAATTCTTTTTTAGTGTCACTATCACATCCGTGTCATTGCCGCTGATTACCGGCTGCTGCGACGTACCGGTGAGCCTCTGCGCCATGTACGGCACGTTCTCTTTCAAGTAATCTTTCAGCCCCTTGACTGTTATCTTCCCGTCTTTGCCGGCAGCCTCGCCCTGTATACCCTTCAGGAAATAATAGGTGAATAGCGAGTGCTTCTTTTCATGATACCACGCAGACACCTGGTCCACAGCCGCGCTTGTGATGATCGTGGCGTTGGCAGGCCCCTGGTACTCCTTCTTGACCTTCACCAGCGACGGGCTTATGTCCTTAAAAAGCATGCCCTTCTCTGAGTTGCCGGAGAAGCAGGAGTCAAGAACAATGGTGATCTTCTTTGCCGGTATCTTTGCGAGGTTGTTGTAGAAAGTCTGGAGCATGTAGCCGTTGGTCTTCAGGAACTTGGGGTTGGCGTCCACAGGCACGAAGTAGGCCTCGTTGGAGTCAAGGTCGGGCGCTCCGTGTCCGACGTAGTAGACAAAGACCTTGGATTCTCCGGCCTTGACGAACTGAAACAGCCTGCCCCTGTGGTCCCTGTCGGAACCGAAGATTTCATTGAACTTCGCAAAGCCCGCGTCTTCGGCGTAGATGATGTTTTCAGTGTCGTAACCGAAGGTCTTGACGAGATATTCCTTCATCATCCTCGCGTCCCTGTCGGCGTAATCTATGTCGGGAGAGCCTGAGGCGGCATAGTGCTTGTTGCCGATAATCACCGCCACGTCGAACTTGCCCGCCTTTTCTCCGTCGGGGATGTTCATGTCAACGTCTATGCTCAGGCCGGTCGCAAGCTGGAGGTCCGGCTTTCTCTCGCTCTCTATGCCTTTGACTATTACCTCTTCGGCCTTCCTCTGGGGAGCGTTCATGACGAGGGCCAGCGGGCTTGAGAGTGAAAATTTAGGTCTCCTCTCTTTTATGTCAATGGTTATGGGTATCTTCTCGCCGTCCTTTACGCGGTTGTTGGTGTAGAACATGAACTTGATGTCCTTGAACTTGCCCGCCGGTATGCTGCCGAGGTCGAAGTTTGTAATGCTGTCTCCCGCAACAAATACGTTATCGCCGAACTGCACGTTGGCAGTCACGTTGCGGGCGTCGCCGTAGCCCATGTTCTGTATCCTTGCGGTTATCTCTACGATCTCCATAGGCTCGACCTTGTAGTTTTTGTTCTGGTCTTCTATGCCTATGTCGGCCACTACAAGCCTGGGCGGCTCGAAGGCCTTTGTCCTGAAGGCAATCTTCACGGGCTGCGCGTCAAAGCCGTTGGCCTCTTTGACCTCCACGTCAAAGCTCAGGTTCTCAGTGGGCATGTCCTCGGAGGCCCTTAATTCGACCTCTTTGGATACGCTCCGTCCCGCCTCTACCGTGCCGATGGATACGGTTCTGTCGTACGAAAGGCCGTCAAGCCTCTTGTTTGCGCTTATACCGGCGCTGACATCAAAGGCATCGCCCTTGCCGTTGTTCTGAATATTGATGATAAGCTTGCCGGTCTCGTCCGCATCGAGCATGTTGTTGCCGGACGGCTCATAGAACTGCACAGACGCCGATAGCGCAGGCGGCAGAGGGAAGACGTTGACCGACACAGTGCCCTGCTCGGCAAAGGTCACGCTCGCAGCAAGAGCTATAAATGCAATCAAAAAAAGAAACCTTTTAGTCATAAAGCACCTCCTAAGGCTTATCTTTCGGGTCCATTACTTCATAAGTTAGCATAACGTCCTCGGCATAGTCAGCTATATCCGAGAACTTCCTGAAAAACTCGCTTAAGCTCATGGGCACAAGCGGTTTAAAAACATCGAGGAAGCCCCTCTGAGAGCTGTTATCCATAGCGGCAATGAGAAAAGCCTCAGCATCTCTTTTATGACCTCCAAGCGTCTGCATCTCAAGTTCAGTTATTAAAACGTATTATACCAATGTCGGCATTGATTGCAAAGGTAAAAATCACACGTGGCCCCGGTCATCCCCGTCCCCCGATCGGGAGATGCAGCCTGAACTCCGTCCCTTCCCCTTCCCGGCTTTCCACCTCAACCTTCCCGCCCATAACATCCACCAGTTCCTTTACTATGGCAAGGCCGAGGCCGAGGCCGCCGCGTTGCGACTTCTCCACGCGGTAATAGCGGTTGAATATGTTGGGCAGTTCGTCGGCCGTGATACCCCTGCCGGTGTCCCTTATACATATAAAAAACATATCCCCTTCGCTACCGTATCCGACGTTCGTCCCGCCCTCAGTTGTGAACTTCAGGCAGTTTGAAAGCAAGTTTCGCACTACCTTTTCAAGTTTCTCCGTGTCTGCAACTGCAAGCAGTTCCTCCCCTATATTTACTTCAATAGAAAGCCCTTTGCCACTGAACAAAGGCCTCATCTCCGAGGTAATGCCGGAAAGAAACTCTCCGATGTTAATCTCGGTTTCTTCCGAATTCGTGAAAAAACTCGCCTCTGCCCTGGTAATGTCCTCTATGCCTCCCACCAGTTCAATCAGGCGGTTTATTTCGTTTCTTATGTTCGCAAACCCAATTCCAAAGTCGGTGATTATACCATCCTGCATTGCCTCCACATTGGACTTCATAATCGTCAAGGGGGTCCTCAGTTCGTGAGTTATATTTGATGTCAGGTGTTTACGCAGTTCCTCTTCCCTGCGCAGGGAAGAGGCCATTATGTTGAAGGCCTCGGACAACTTGCCTACCTCATCACCTGAGTGTTGCTCAACCGTCACATTGAAATCCCGCTTCGAAATCCTGTCGGCCGCCTTTTTCAGGCTTGTTATCGGTCGGGACAGATAAAGACTGAACAGCAATGCTATGATGATCAACCCGGAACCGGCTATAAGAAAAGATACCAGCATGAAATGCTGCACCCTTTTTTTAAACACTGTTTCCTTTTCCTTCAGTTCCTCTTTTGGGAAAGCCCGGGAGAGAAAGGTCCCAATCTTCCTGCCGCCGGAATAAAGCGGAAGGTCACTAAAAGGTCCGCAGGCCTTGTGAACGTGATACAACTGATCCATGCGCCGTCTCATGCCCTCGGAAAGATCGCGCATTACCTCCGTGGAAGTGATAATCTCCTTGCCTTTATTGTCCGTAACCTTGAGGTCCATCCCCAGCATCATGCCCCAGTGGATGGAATCGGACAGGGCTTGCCTGTCCCACCGGCCGCCGCTGTAACTGCCCTCCACAGCAGCGAGCAGCCAATATATCTGGTCTTCCCTCACGCCTTCTATATAGTTGTCAAAGTCCCTTATAATGAAACGCTCAAATATGAAATTGGAAAGAAGTGCGGCGGTTATCACCGTTATGAATGCCAGGAATATCTTTGTCTTCATTTTGGTTGTCCCTGATGGTCCGGGACCCCTATGAACTTATAGCCGACTCCGTATACCGTCTTGATGAAGAGGCTGTTTCTGGAGTCGTCCTCAATCTTGCGCCTGATGTTCTTTATATGAGCATCCACGACCCTGTCATAGCCCTCAAAATCATAACCCTGAATAACGTTTATCAGTTGCAGCCTGCTGAAAACCATCTGGGGCCTCTCCGCTATCAGGACCAGCATCCTGAACTCCGTCGCCGTCAAGGGGACTGTATCCTCGCCCTTGACGACCTCCATTGAAACAGGATCAATCCGCAACAGGCCGCTGTTGAAGGAAAGCGTCTTCTTGCCGCCCCCCTTGGAGCGTCTGAGAAGGGCCTTCACGCGGGCCACAAGTTCCCTGGGGCTGAAAGGCTTCACAACATAATCGTCAGCCCCCATACCAAGACCCTTCACCCTGTCGTCTTCAGAACTCCTGGCAGTAAGCATTATCACAGGCAAATCAGAGGATTCCCTTACCGCCCTGCAGATTGATTCTCCCTCCATGTCCGGAAGCATCAGATCGAGTATTACGAGGTCGTATTTGTCGGCGATAAGCCTCAGGGCAGTCCGGCCGTCCGGGGCAACGGATACGCTGAAGCCCTCTCTTTCAAGATACAGTTTCGCTATATCTGAAATCCCGGACTCATCCTCAACCAGCAGTATTTTACCTTCGGTCATAGCACCCCTCGAAACAACAGACTGTTATATATTAACCCAACCGCGGCATAAACCCCAATCCAACAACAGGCATACGCACTATGCGGCTTCATCGCCTTTGCAATTCCCCCTTAGAAAAGGGGGATACAGGGGGTTGTAAAACGTCGTGCGAGCGAAACCTCAAGACCACAACCCCCTCCCCCCTTTTCTAAGGGGGAATTTTGGACTTATTCCCAACATAATGATTGCACCTCCAATCCACCAGCGACAAAATGATATAATCACAGCATTATGGAATTCATGGAGATACTGTTCAGCGTCTCGGGGGTCAAGACCAATATCCTGATCCCTCCCCTCGTTGCCATGGTCATCTCATTCTTTACCTCCATGGGCGGCATATCAGGGGCATTTCTCCTTCTGCCCTTTCAGATGAGCGTCCTGAATTACACAGCCCCTTCGGTGAGCGGAACAAACCATGTCTTCAATATCGTCGCGATTCCAAGCGGTGTTTACCGTTACATAAAAGAAGGCCGCATGGCATGGCCTTTGACATGGGTCGTTGTTGCCGGAACTCTTCCGGGTGTCTTTCTGGGTTACTACATCAGGGTATTTTATCTCCCGGATCCCAAGTCCTTTAAGTTATTTGTGGGGTGTGTGCTGCTTTATATCGGCATACGCCTGGTCAGTGATCTTTTCAGGAAATCACAGTCAAAATCAACCGGGTCCAAGGCGCTTGAGGAAAGATTCAAGACAAGGGCCGAGGAGATAAAAAAACAGATGCAATCGAACATGGCGTCGGGGCTACCCTCGGATGCCGTGGTGAAAACCATATCCGTATCGCTAAAAAGTGTGCAATATGAGTTCTGGGGTGAAAGATTTTCTTTCAACACCCTCGGCATGTTTGCCCTGGCCTCAGTAGTAGGCATTATAGGCGGGGCTTACGGAATCGGCGGCGGCGCCATTATTGCTCCGTTCTGCGTAGCCGTCTTCCGTCTTCCGGTTTACACCATTGCCGGAGCGGCCTTAATGGGGACGTTCATCACCTCGGTTGCGGGTTCCTTGTTTTTCAGCTTTATGCCCGTGACAGGAGGGGTTTCGGGAATGCCCGATTGGCCACTGGGCATCCTCTTCGGTATCGGAGGGTTTATAGGAATGTATTTCGGAGCAAGGTTTCAGAAATTCATCCCCCAGAGATTCATAAAGCTAATGCTCGGTGCCGCTATCGTGTCACTGGCGGCAAAATATATTGTCCAGTTTTTTTAACATAACAGAGACCTGTGATTTCAATGAAAGTCGCTAAACTTTACAGCTTTGACGATATAAGGATTGAGGACGTACCCATACCTGAGACTGGGCCCCGGGACGCCCTTATCAGGACCAAGGCCTGCGGAATTTGTTCCGGCGATGTCATGCCGTGGTATATAGAAAAAAAAGCGCCTCTGGTCATAGGTCATGAGCCGACAGGTGAAATCGTTGAAATCGGCAGAGAGGTCGCTTCACTCTTTAAGCCCGGTGACAGGGTGTTTGTACATCATCACGCCCCTTGCATGTCGTGTAAATGCTGTCTGCGCGGGGATTACGTCCAGTGTGAAACATGGCGTTGCTCTAAAATAATCCCGGGCGGCATCTCGGAATATATCCTCGCCTCTGAAATCAATCTCAGAAACGATACCCTCAGGCTGCCGGAGGACGTGTCCTTCGAAAGCGGTGTCCTTGTGGAACCTGCCGCCTGTGTCGTGAAGTCTCTCCGGCGCTCCAATATCAAGAGGGGAGACACGGTCCTTATCCTCGGGTTGGGCGTGATGGGGCAGTTGCATATCCGGCTGGCCCGCGAGTTCGGAGCCGGAACAATCATCGGCGCAGACATGGTCCCGTACAGGCTGCAAACGGCCTCTGCCTTCGGGGCTGATCATGTCATAGACGTAAATACATGCGATGCGCTTGAAACACTTAAAGACTTGACTGACGGACGTATGGCCGACATCGTGATAGTAGGACCGAACAGTGTAACAGCGATGCAACAGGGGATTGAATCGGTCGCCAAAGGCGGTACGGTCACATTTTTCACCCCCGCCAAACCCGGAGAAGTCCTGGAACTTGATCCCAACGCGCTATATTTTAAAGACGTGAACCTGGTTACCAGCTACTCCTGCGGCCCGAACGATACCTCGGCAGCGCTGAGTTATATACAAAAAGGGGTAATCAGCTCGGAGAAGCTGATTACCCACAGGTTCCGGATCTGGGACACCTCAAAGGCCTTCCGCATGACAGCGGAAGCAGGTGATTCCCTGAAAAGCATTATCGTCTTTTAATCACTTGATAAGCCTGGACACCTCAGTAATAAGATTTGTCACATCGAACTTCACCAGGTAACCGTCCGCCCCTACACTCTTCGCCTTGTTCCTGTTTTCCTCTCCGCTAAGCGAGGTATTTACTATAAGCGGCAATATCTGCAATTTCGGATCGGACTTCACGTTCTTGGTAAAGGTGAGACCGTCCATCTCCGGCATCTCCACGTCCGTTATTACAAGCTGGATAAAATCGGTAATCGGCTGGTCACCGATCTTTTGAAGGAAATCATGCAGTATGTCGAGCCCCTTCCTGCCGTCGGCCGCCTCGATAATATGCAAACCCACATTTTCCAGGGTATCCTTCAATATCTTCCTGGCCACTGATGAATCGTCCAGTATAAGCACATTGCCTTTCAGCTTCTTCTTGCCTATCCTTTCTATCTCCTCAATGGCTATCTGGTGCTTGGGCATCAGGGTGCCGATGTCGGAAATAACGCTTTCAAGGTCCAAAATGAGAAGGAGGGCTTCATCTTCATCCAGCTTGGTAACCCCGGTTATCCTGCCGCCGTGTTTGACCTGCAAAAGGGGAGGAGGAGGCTTGATCTGGTCCCATTTGATCCTGCGTATCCTCTCCACATCGTGGACTATCATCCCGGTCGTTGTCCCCAGCATTTCAAGCACCACGACCTTGGGCCTGATTTCCATGTCCGTCGGCAGCGTAAGCTTCATCCATTTCCCGAGATCAACTATCGGGATTACCTCGCCCCTGACCTCAGCGAGCGCCTCGGCATAAACAGGCATATCCGGGACCTTTGTAAGTGTGGGCATAGGGATGATCTCTCTCACCTTCGCAACATTGACGCCGTAATCCAGTGTCTCGAACTTGCCGCCTTCAAGGGCGCTGAACATCCTGAAGACAACCAGTTCCAGTTCATTGCTGCCTACCTTCAAGACCTCCGGCATAGAACCGATAGCTTGAGCCATATATACCCTCCTGTTATCTTGCGTCTGACAGCCTTGCAAGCCCATTGCTCGTCAATGTTTTAAGCGACAGATAATTATATCCTTAACGGTATGAATTTGCAAGTAATTTCACAAGTATCTCAGGGCGAACGCACTATGCATAAAATCGAAACTAATCAGACAAAAAAGCAATTATGAATCAAAAAAAACAGCATGGGAAACGTCATTCCCGCAGTTTGTAAGCGGGAATCCAGCTCTTTTGCTCCTGGATGCCCGATAAAAACCTTCGGGCATGACGGAAAATGGATGCTTATGGCACATAGTGCGTTCGCCCTGACAAGTATCTTCAATGCTTATGAAACGAATAATGTGAGTGCAGATGGCTGTGCACCTCTTTTCCGTGAAAATGCCTGTGCTCGTGGATAAGGTTAACGCTCAGCAGCAGTTCCTCATCCGCCAATATGTCTCCCGCCTCCCCGCGTCTCACAAGGCAATGCTCCTCGGAAAGGACCGCTACGCTGGCCTGCAGCTCATCTACAAGGGACAGGTCGTGAGTGGCAATGATTACGGTCTTGCCTGCTTCGCGCAAGGACATAAGGACTTCCATCAACGTGCACTGGGTGCGGGGGTCCAGGCCGTTAGTGGGCTCGTCAACCAGGATGATCTCGGGGTTCATGGTCAGCACCGAACCAATGGCCACCTTCTTTTTTTCCCCTCCCGAAAGCATATAAGAAGGCCTGTGCTTCAGGCCTTCAATGCCGAGCATGGCCAGTATCTCCATGGCCCTGTCTGAGGCTTCATCTTCGCTAAGTCCCAGTTGCAAAGGACCATACATAAGCTCGTCCATGACAGAGGGGCAAAAGAGCTGCACGTCGGAATCCTGAAAAACGAATCCCAGCGAAGAGCGGAATTGTTTCATGAAGGCCTTTGCCCTGAGCGCCTTTTCGTTGACTTCAACGCCCCTGAATAATACCCGGCCCTCATGAGGATATAGAAGCCCGGCAGCTATCTGTAAGAGGGTTGATTTACCGCTCCCGTTGGAACCTATGACAGCAAGGGTCTCGCCCTCTGAAATGCCGAGAGAAATATTTTCCAGGGCCGGAATCCTGTCAAAATACCGGTAACTTACGTGTTCCATATTCAGGATGTCGTTACTCATATCCAAAGGAAGACCGTACCCACGGCAAACAGCAATACCCCGGCGACCCAATCGGCAGTTGCCAGACGTCCGCATTCAGGAAGCCTTGTTTCACCGGAAAAGCCCCTGGCCCTCATGGCATTAAAGACATCCTCACAACGCAATCGGGTCTTCCGGAAAAGGACAGCCATCCTGCCGGCGATCCATTTCCGGGCCTCCGGACCGCTTATGCCGCCCACTATCCTGCTTCTTACGGCAAGGTGCATGTCCTCAGCCAGTCCGGCAAATATAAAGATATATCTGTATGACAGCAGCACCACAAGCAGAAACGCATCAGGGACCCTGAAAATTTTGAGCGCCCTTATAATATCCTGAAGGGGAGTGGTATACATAACCAGCAAAGACAAGGCCAGCGAGTTCATTACCCTGAGCGTAATCATCGCAGTCAATATAAGCCCGTGACTCGTAATCCCTACGGTCGGCGGCACATTATAGATGAGAAATTCATGGGGCTGTGAGAACCTGATCAACGGCAGTATTACCTCGCCCGGAACGATTATGTTCAGAGATGAGGGAGCGGCCATAAGAAAACCGAGAAAAAAGCCGACAAACAATACCCTCCAATAAAAAACAGCTATGCGCAGAAAAGAAAGGCTGACGAGGCAAAAGATAAATGCCGCCATTGCCAAGGCATGGACAAGGTCTCTTTGCAGACTTATGACAATCGCGAAAAAAAGCAGAAAGAGCAGCTTTACCCTGGGATCAAATCTTTGCAAAAGGCCCCTTCCTGAGGAAGTCTCCCATTGAACATATGTAGTCCTTATGACGTTTCCCAGGCCATGTATGCCGCGATCTATAAAAGAGACGCCTCTTGTCCTTTTCGCGTCAGAGCGGGAAAAAAGGTGCTGGTCATCCTCACCGCCGTGTTTAGAGTCAAGGAGAAAAGCCGGTATCCTATTTGCCATTGTCTACCATAAGCCTCGCGCAACAGGGCCGCAGATTTTAACGAATCCGGAAAAATAAAAAAGCCGCGAAAGTTTATGGACCGTACCAATCCGGCGGCCTTCGAGGCTGATTAAACTTATCAGACAAGGTATTTTTTGTCAACCGGTTCCGGAAATTTGACCTGCACCCTCTTTAAATTTTAAGATAATCGTCATGCTTGAACCGGCAAAACAATTTGAGGCGATAAAGAGGGGCTCCGTCGAGATACTGCTTGAGAAAGACCTTCTTATAAAACTGGAGCGGTCATTCACTGAAAACAGACCTCTGAAGATCAAGGCAGGATTCGACCCTACGGCCCCGGACATTCACCTTGGACATACCGTACTCCTTGAAAAGATGCGCCGTTTTCAGGAACTCGGACATGAAGTCATATTCCTCATCGGAGACTTTACCGGCATGATTGGAGACCCCACCGGCAAATCCGAGATGAGAATACCTCTTACAGTTGATGAGGTGCTGAGGAACGCTGAGACATACAAGGAACAGGTCTTCAAGATACTGGACCCGCTCAAGACCCGTATTGAGTTTAACAGCAAGTGGCTCTCCGGCATGAGTTCCATGGACCTCATCAGGCTCCAGGCCAGACAGACGGTCGCAAGGATGCTGGAGCGGGAAGACTTCAGGCAACGCTTTGCAAACCATACACCCATAGCGATACACGAATTCATATATCCCCTGCTTCAGGGCTATGACTCCGTTGCGCTCGGCGCAGATGTGGAACTGGGAGGCACAGATCAGAAATTCAACCTCCTGATGGGCAGAGAACTGCAAAAAGAATATGGCATGGAACCGCAGGCGATTGTAATGATGCCGCTTTTGGAAGGGCTGGACGGTGTCAAGAAGATGTCCAAGAGCCTTGGCAACTATGTCGGCATACTGGATTTGCCCAGGGAGATGTACGGCAAGCTCCTGTCCATCAATGATCAACTCATGGTCAAATACTATGAATTGCTCAGTCATATAAGCGATGACAGCTTCAATGCCTTAAGGGATGGGTTAAAAAACGGCTCCGTCCATCCCAAAAAAGCCAAGGAAGACCTCGCGCTTGAGATAGTCCGAAGGTATTGGGGAGAAGATGCGGCGTGCCATGCGGCTGAAGAATTCGATCTCGTCTTTAAAAATAAAGGGCTTCCGGACGATATCCCCGAGTTCAGGCAGGCATGGGAAGAAGAGGAAATGTGGCTGCCGGCACTAATGAAACTGTCCGGGCTTGCTGCGAGCACCGGCGAGGCCATGCGTCTTATCAGGCAGGGCGGGGTCACCGTGGACGACAAGAAGATCGATGACCCGAATGCTAAACTACGGCGGGGCAGTTATCTGGTAAAGTCCGGCAAGAGGAAGTTCGTCAGGATACTGCCTATATAAGCAATGTTGTATCTTGAATCGCAGGTCAGTCTCATTAATTTAATTCCCACTCTTGTGAAAATGTTGCTTTAAAATCTCGTGAACAATGAATCACTGCAAGTATTTCAACTTGGTCGTTATCATCCCTGATTCTATAGACAATTCTGTAATTTTGATAGATTGCTTCTCTGAAGCCATATATTTCAAACTCTGGGACAACACGTCCACAACGAGGAGCCATTTCAAGCTTTGAAGTTGATTTGATAAGGGATTTTATGAATCGTAATGCATATGTCTTTGAATCCTGAGCAATGAAATCACGAATTGTATGCAAGTGACTGCCGGCCCTTTCCGACCATCTTGTTTTCCCCATTGGTCAACTCTTGTCAGAAGTTCTTCTGTTGTTAATAATCTGCCGGCCTCAGCATCTTTAAGACCCTCAAGAACTTGAGCAACAAAGTTAATTTCATACATTATATCCTCGGCAGAGCATCCATCCGGAAGACGTTTAATAGTTTCAACAGTTGTTTCTTTGAGTAAATCCACTATTCCCACCACCTTTCTTTATGTCTTATTACGATTATAACCATTTTTATCCTGCATTTACAGCAATAACCTGTTCTCCGCCTCTGCTTAAACAGTAGCTATCCCTACTTTCTACCTAAAACAGTATTATGTCCCTATTTATTTCACGTGTTCCCTTTTATTTATCTTAACTATATTGGGGATGTGTCCCTAATATAGTCAATAACAGCCTTTTAGCCCAGGGCGAACGCACTATGCATAAAATCGAAACTAATCAGACAAAAAAGCAATTATGAATCAAAAAAAACAGCATGGGAAACGTCATTCCCGCAGTTTGTAAGCGGGAATCCAGCTCTTTTGCTCCTGGATGCCCGATAAAAACCTTCGGGCATGACGGAAAATGGATGCTTATGGCACATAGTGCGTTCGCCCTGCCTTTTAGCCTGTTCAAGCAAGGTGCTCACAGCCTTCCTGAACGTATAATGGAGACAAGCAGCCATATCCCGAGGAAAAAGGCTATTGCAAAGGCGGAGAGGGCGAAAAATGGAACCCCGAATATCTTCGGCCCGACGCCGATTGCGTGCATTACCGCCGAACTGAGGATAATGGAGCTGACTATCATTGCAAACGATATCCGGTTGCTGGACTTGTCCATGTCCCTGATGAATTCAGGCAGGTTAACATGGTACATCCTGATCTGCAGTTCGTCCTTCATGACTTTTTTCATTATCTGACGCAACTGCCTGGGCATAAAGAATACCGCCTCTCCTGCATCGGCGATATCCTTTGCCGTCTTGGCAACAAGCCTGGATGGACTGAGTCGCCTTGTAATCATTTTTTTGGCATAAGGCTCAGCTGCCAAGAAAAAGTTAAAATCAGGGTCAAGCTGCCTGCCGATATTGTCCACGATTAAAATAGCCTTGTTTATCAGGATCAATTCCGAAGGAGTCTTCAGGTTGTGCTTGATCGCCAGGCGGGTAATGATGTCAAGGTACTTCGCGAAATTAATCTCGTGAATTGACATCTCATAAAACGGCTCCAGCAGGTCCTCCAGGTCGGTCTTGAACTCCCTTCTGAACACCTCCACGTCCATGTCCTCACCGATAATGCCCATCTCCGCATACCGGTCCACCAGCCGGTCAAAATCCTTTTCAATGATCGATAAAAATACAACGGCTATGCTCTCCTTGAGTTCCTCAGAGACCTTTCCCATAATGCCGAAGTCCAGAAAGGCAATGGCCCCGGAAGGAGTGACAAGCAAATTCCCGGAGTGGGGATCAGCGTGAAAGAAACCGTCTTCAAGTATCTGTTTAAAGTAGGCGTTTACGCCGTTTTCGGCCAGCTTTTTCCTGTCTATGCCCATGCGGGCTATGGCAGCAATATTGTCTATCTTCACCCCCTCCACTCTTTCCATTACAAACACCTGCTCGGTGACAAAATCATCATAGACCCTGGGCACATAAATGTCGGGTTCATTCCGGAAGTTCCTGCCGAACCGCTTGCAGTTCCTGGCCTCCTCCATGAAATCCAGTTCCTTTCTCACGGTCCTGGTGAACTCCTCAACTATGCCCACGGGATTAAAATACCTGCTTTCAGGGACATAATTGCGGATAAGTTTCGCCAATACCGAGAGTATGCCGATATCGGATTCTATCCGTTCCCTTATATCAGGCCGCTGTATCTTGACCACCACGTCGGAGCCATCCAGGAGTGTCGCCCTGTGCACCTGTGCTATAGATGCGGCAGCAGCCGGTTTATTGTCAAAGTGCCTGAAGATGTCCTTCACGGGCAGGCCTATCTCCGCCTCCACAATGGCAAGGGCTTCATCTATCGGAAAGGGAGGCACCTCGTCCTGCAAGTGCTTGAGTTCGTCCGCGTATTCGCTCGTAATCAGGTCCGGACGCGAGGAGAGCAACTGGGCCAGTTTGATGAAAGTGGGACCGAGTTCCGAAAAGGCCATCCTGAGCCTCTCCGGGACCGAAGGTGATTTAAGGGAGGGCCATACCCCGAAGGCCTTTAGCCTTCTTTTAAAGGGGATGTGCCTTCCAAGGTGTATCTGGTCTATGACCTGTCCGAACCCGTATTTGAGAAAAACATGAATGATCTGCTTGAGTCTTCCGGTTGATCTGTATGTACGGGTAAAACTGAAGATGTTCACGCATTAAACCGTTCTTACTTCCCCGGCCCCTCCTGCAGCATCCTCCAGTTTCTTGACGCGGGATGAAATGGCATGTATCTTTCGGTTGATCTTTTCAATATCATCCCTTGACGCTATATTCATCTTCTCAAGGGTCTTGGCTGCGGCATCAGAAACCGTCTTGCCTACATCAGTGGTGCTTTTGTCCGCCTTCTCAGCCCACTCCCTGACGAGCTTTGCTCCCTGGGACTCGCTCAGTTCACCTTTCTTAACAAGGTCATCCACAAACTCCCTGACCTTTTCCTGCACTCCGAAACCTGCCAGGATTGCATTTCTGACCACATCAAATACCGTCATCGCACACCTCCAATGGATAAACTCTTAGAGCGTCTAACAAAATGACCCGATCAATAAATCAGGCAGGGCATGGTATGTGAGCGGCATCGGCGGTCCAGGCGAAGCCATGGACGGCGTAGCGGGCCGCCGCGCCTCGGAGACCCGCCGGATGCGGGGCGAGAATGAGCGAACATACTATGCCTTGACTGATTAACAATCTTCATTTCGTTAGGGGCTCTTGACTAAATCGTACACCGACTCAAGCGCCTTGTCCAGTTTGCCGGTATCCTGAAGGTTTGAGACCCCTCCCTGTGCCATTTCAGGCTTGCCTCCTCCGCGCCCTCCGGCTGCCGCAGCCACATCTTTCAGTATATCTCCCGCCTTGAACTTCCTGGTCAGGTCCTTTGTTACCATGGCAATGATAGATGCCTGGCCGTTCATGACCGATGCAAGGACGATGACTGCGGACCCCAGTTTGTCCCTCACATTGTCCGCAAGGACCCTCAGGTCCTTCTGCTCCAGATTGTCTACGCGTTCGGACAGCACCTTTATCCCGTTTATCACCTGTGCCTTTTCCACGATCAATGATGAACTCCGGGAAGCGGCCCCGGCCTTGAGGGCCTCCAGTTCCTTTTGTTGTTCCTTAATATCTTCAAGCAATTTTTCAGCCCTCTCTGCAGGCCTGTCGGTCTTCAATATGTCCGCAACACGGCGCAATTCATTACTCTTGTGCTTGAGATATTCATAGGCTGCCTTGCCGGTAAAGGCCTCTATTCTCCTTATGCCTGAGGCCACGCCGCCTTCAGATACGATGATGAAGAGCGCTATGTCACCGGTGAAAGAACAATGCGTGCCGCCGCACAGTTCGGAACTGAAACCGGGGACGCTGACCACCCTGACCCTTTCTCCATACTTCTCGCCAAACAGGGCCGTAACTCCATCCTTTAACGCATCTTTTATGTCCTTTGCTTCGGTTTGAACCTTTATATTTTCAAGCACCTTGTCATTTACCATCTCTTCGATGGCCTCCATCTCGCTTCTGTCGATGGAATAAAAATGCGTGAAGTCAAAACGCATCCTGTCTGAAGAGACATAAGAGCCTGCCTGTTTCACGTGCTCACCGACAACCGTCCTCAGGGCAGTGTGCAGCAGGTGGGTAGCTGTGTGGTTTCTGGCAACGGCCATGCGCAGGCCCTTGTCCACATGACATTTTACCTTGTCCCAGACCTTGAGACGGCCCCTCCTAAGCCTGACAAAGTGGGCATGCAAACCCGCCTCCTTCTTTGTATCCTTAACATCCGCCTCAGCCTCATCACTTACGATCTTTCCCCTGTCGCCGACCTGCCCGCCGGATTCGCCGTAAAAAGGCGTTCGGTCCAGAAATATCTCGGCCTCATCACCCTCAAATATCTCGTTGACCACCCTGCCGTTCTTTAGCAGGGCAGTGACTACGGCTTCGGATTCCATGTCTTCATAACCGGTAAAGACTGTTTCCCCGATTTCTGATTTAAGTTCCTTGTATATGGAGGCTATCGCCTCGTCTTCCCCGACCCACGATGCCCTGGCCCGTTCCCTCTGCATCTCCATCTCCCTGTGGAAGCCGGCTTCGTCAATCTGGAAATGATTGTCCAGGGCTATGTCCCTGGCAAGATCAAGAGGAAACCCGAAGGTGTCGTACAGTTTGAATACTTCATCGCCGGGAATCACATTATTGCCGTCCTTTTTCAGTCTGGCTGTCAGATCATCCAGTATCCTGACACCCTGTTCAAGTGTCTTCGTGAAGCGGTCCTCTTCAAACATGAGCATCTTGGCCGATCTGTCCACCTCTGTCGCCAGTTCGGGATAAATCCCTCCCATGGCCTCTACCACGGTGTCCATGAGTTTATAAAGGACGGCCCCCTCAAGACCGAGCAGTTTCGCATGCCTCGAGGCTCGCCTTATGATACGCCTCATGACGTATCCCCGACCTTCGTTTGAAGGTATCAGCCCGTCGGCAAGCAGAAAGGCGGATGACCGCAGATGGTCGGCAATTACCCTCATGGAGGCATCGGAGCCTGATGATTTGCCGTAAGGTATGCCCGACATGGAAGAGACAGCGCTGATTATCGGAGAAAACAGGTCGGAATCAAAATTATTCCTTTTACCCTGAAGCACGGCGCTTATCCTCTCAAGCCCCATACCGGTGTCTATGCTGGGTTTTGGAAGCGGAGTCAGCATTCCGGAGCCGTCGCGGTTGTATTGCATGAAGACCAGGTTCCAGAGTTCAAGATAGCGGTCACAGTCACAGCCGACCTTGCAGTCCGATCTGCCGCAGACTGTCTCTGCTCCCTGATCTATAAGTATTTCAGAACAGGGCCCGCAAGGACCTGTATCTCCCATCTGCCAGAAGTTGTCCTTTTCCCCAAGCCTGACTATCCTTTCGGCTGGGACGCCGGTCAGATCAATCCAGAGTCTTTCAGCCTCATCGTCCTTTTCGTACACGGTCACCCACAGCTTGTCCTTGGGAAGACCGTAGACTTCGGTAAGGAGTTCCCAGGCAAACAGGATTGCGTCTTTTTTGAAATAATCCCCGAAAGAAAAATTTCCGAGCATCTCAAAAAAGGTATGATGTCTGGCCGTGTGGCCGACATTTTCGAGGTCATTGTGTTTGCCGCCGGCCCTCATGCACTTCTGACACGTAACAGCCCGATTGTATCCTCTTTTGTCCTCACCAAGAAAAACAGACTTGAACTGGACCATCCCGGCGTTGGTGAAAAGTAACGTGGGATCATGCCTCGGAATCAGCGAAGCGCTTTCAACCGCCTCATGTCCCTTGGACCTGAAGAACTCAATAAATGCATTCCGTATTTCCGGACTCTTCATGGAGTATCCTCTTGTCGTTATATTATTTTGGATCCAGCCTGAACGGCTCGGTGCTGATAATATATGTCAGCTTGCCATTCATAAATATGAGGGTTGACTTGAATATCTTCATGGTCGTATATATCCATTCATCCCTGTCCTTCCCGTCCTGTTTATCAAGCTTTCTCACCATATCCGGAGGGCCCCAGGTATACCTCACCTGTTCGTGAGTCATGCCGGGGGCTATCTCACCTTTTATAATACTCTGCTGAATATCAAGCGGGTAGCTCTGGATTTCCTCCTGGGTGTAACGCACCTGGGACGCGCAGGCACAAAGCGCTACGGCAAGCAATAAGGCGCAGACAAATCCGGCTTTCATGGTTATTCCTCCTTCGGTATGATATCTTTCATGAGAATGGAAATAGTTTCTCCGGTAAACCCCCTTCTTAAGAGGAGGCCCCACAGCCTCCTTCTTACAGTGCCGGCATCACAGTCCTTCACAAGTACAAGTCTCTTTTCCACAATTCTTTTGGCCGTATCAAGATAATCCGACTCCTCTCCGGCCGTCTCTTCAGCTATGTCCTCAGGTATGCCGCGGTTTACAAGATATTGAACAACACCCTTTCTGCCCAATCCCTTATTTTCAACCGCGTAGCGCCTGAAGGACTCTGCTGTCTTTCTGTCGTTGATGAAGCCCTTATTATTCAAAAAGGCAACCGCATCTTCTGCAATACCTCTGGAAAACCCCTTGAGCAATAGCCTGTCAATTATCTCTTTCTCACTCCTGTCCCTGTAACTGAGCAGTTTGTAGGCCTGCCTCAAAGCACTGTCACGGCTGTCCTCAAAAGGACGGGGCAAGACCGCTTCCGTCCTAAGCCTGCGCCTCAGCCGGCAACTTCAGGCCGCAGATTTCCCTGATCTTCTGCTCAATCTCGGCCGATATCTCGGGGTTATTCTTGAGGTATTCTCTTGTATTGTCTCTGCCCTGGCCGATCTTGGACCCGCTATAGCTGTACCAGGCCCCTGCCTTATCTATAATCCCCTTCTCCACGCCGACGTCTATTATCTCACCGGCCCTGGAAATACCTTCATTGAAATATATGTCGAATTCAGCCTGCCTGAACGGCGGGGCAACCTTGTTTTTTACAATCTTGACCCTTACCCTGCCGCCGATGGTCTCCTGGCCGTCCTTCAGGTTATCTATTCTTCTTATATCCATCCTCATGGAGGCATAGAACTTAAGGGCATTCCCTCCTGTGGTAGTCTCGGGATTGCCGAACATAACGCCTATCTTCATCCTTATCTGGTTTATGAAAACAACCGTGGTGGATGACTTGGAAATTGCCGCCGTCAACTTCCTGAGCGCCTGGCTCATAAGCCTTGCCTGAAGCCCCATGTGTGAGTCACCCATGTCGCCTTCTATCTCGGCCTTGGGCACCAGTGCGGCTACGGAGTCTACCACAACTATATCAACAGCACCGCTCCTGACAAGGGTCTCCGTAACTTCAAGGGCCTGCTCACCCGTGTCAGGCTGAGCAACAAGGAGGTCTTCTACGTTAACTCCGATCTTCGCGGCATAATTTACATCAAGGGCATGCTCGGCATCTACGAAAGCTGCTACCCCGCCCGTCTTCTGGGCCTGGGAAATGGCGTTTAATGCCAGCGTCGTCTTCCCTGAGGATTCGGGCCCGAATATCTCGATAATCCTCCCCCTTGGAATCCCACCAATGCCTGTAGCGATATCCAGGGTGAGTGAACCGGTAGGTATGGCCTGTATGCCTTCGGCGATTTCTCCTGCTCCGAGACGCATAATGGAGCCTTTCCCAAAGTTCCTCTCAATCTGCGAGATCGCCATCTCAAGCGCCTTGATCTTGTCCTTGTTCATGTATTGCCTCCTTGGATAAACCCTATACTTTCATACTGAATTTTGCCGTTATTATAACACGGCGGCATAAGGATGGTGAAAACAAAACAGGGTGGGGACAGGGCGAACGCACTATGTGCCATAAGCATCCATTTTCCGTCATGCCCGAAGGTTTTTATCGGGCATCCAGGAGCAAAAGAGCTGGATTCCCGCTTACAAACTGCGGGAATGACGTTTCCCATGC
>Ga0315281_10000111_pt1 | contig 100307 bp, 94 predicted proteins | sample YL17G07_0_MG_FD_204540 | JGI IMG/M metagenome (GOLD analysis project Ga0315281, IMG submission 204540) | Sediment microbial communities from Yellowstone Lake, YNP, Wyoming, USA - YL17G07_0 | ecosystem: Environmental > Aquatic > Freshwater > Lake > Sediment | place: USA: Wyoming | collected...
CTGCGGGCACGTCCTGGCGTTGCGATGCAATATCACCGTCCGACCTCCTTGGAGTCGCTGATGGCCTTCACAACCACCAGCCTCCAAGGCAGGTCGGACGAACAACGCTCCTGGGACTTACACCTAGCGGATGTGTCTGATTGGGGCCACGCCCTCAACCGTGGCTGGACGACACCCGATCGAGGGCGACCGCCGCGCCTGTACCGGTCGTGGCCCCGGGGCTACAGTTGCTGTGTGAAGGAGCTGCTGCCGGAGATCGACCGCTGGCGCGCGCAGGGCGACCGGGTCGCGATCGTGACCGTCGTGGCGACACGCCGCACCGCGCCGCGCCCGGTCGGGTCGAAGCTCGCGGTCTCGGCGAGCGGCGAGCTCGTGGGCTCCGTCTCTGCGGGCTGCGTCGAGGGCGACGTCTACCTCGCCGCGCAGGAGGTGCTCGCGGGAGGCGCGCCGCGCCTCATCACCTACGGCATCAGCGACGACATGGCGCTCGGCGTCGGCCTCTCCTGCGGCGGCGAGATCGACGTCTTCGTCGAGCCGCTCGACGTGGGCGTCCTCGACGAGTTGCGGCCCGTCCTCGACGAGGGAGGCCGCGCAGTCGTGCTCACGGTCGTCTCGGGCGAGCACACCGGCGCCAAGCTGCTCCTGGGCCACGGCGGGACGACGGTGGGCGACGGCCCCTCCGAGCTCGCCGCGCTCGCGCCCGCCGCCCTGCGCCGCGGCCGCAGCCACGTGCTCGAGCACGAAGGGGTCTCGATCTTCGCCGACGTCTTCGCTCCGCCCCTGCGCCTCCTCGTCTACGGCGCCGTCGATGCCGCCGAGGCGCTCTGCCGGGCGGTGAAGCTCGTCGGCTGGACGTCGGTCGTCGCCGACGCGCGCGCCCGCTTCGCGACCCGCGAGCGGCTGCGGAGCGCGGACGAGATCCTCGTCGCCTGGCCCGAGGAGGCCTTCGACCAGGTCCGGCCCGACGCCGGCACCGCCGTCGTCGTCCTCACGCACGACGACAAGTTCGACCTGCCGGCGCTGAAGGCGGCACTCGAGAGCGAGGCGTTCTACATCGGCGCGCTCGGCGCGCGGCGCAACCAGGAGCGCCGGCGCGAGCGGCTCCTCGAGGCGGGCGTGCCCGAGGCGGCTCTCGCCCGGATCGCGGGCCCGTGCGGTCTCGACATCGGCGCCGCCTCCTCCGCGGAGACCGCGCTCTCGGTGCTCGCCGAGATGCTTGCGACGCGTGCGGGCCGCGCGGGCGGGTCTCTCCGCGACGCCAAGACGCGCATCCACGCGGAGCTCGGCGCGGGTAGAAAATAAAATCCCACTTGCAACTGCTTTAGCGGCCTGCGTAGGATCGCTTCCGTGCTGCTGAGAGAGGTCGAGTACGCGAAGCCGTCGTCGGTCGCCCAGGCGCTGGCGATCCTGTCGGAGAACGACGGTGCGCGCGCCCTCGCCGGCGGCCAGACGCTGATCAACGTCATGAAGGCGCGCGCGGCTTCGCCGGACGCGCTCGTCGACCTCTCCGGCCTCGAAGAGCTGCGGGGAATCGAGCTCGGGGCCGACGGCACGCTCTCGATCGGCCCGATGACGACGTACACCGAGCTCGTGGGCTCCGCGGAGGCGAAGGCGCGGCCGATCCTCGGCGAGGTGTGCGCCCAGATCGCCGACGTGCAGGTGCGCAACCGCGGGACGATCGGCGGCAACCTCTGCTCGAACGACCCGACGAACCACCTGCCGCCGCTGATGGTGTCGATCGGCGCGCAGCTGACGATCGCGGGCCGGGGCGGGGAGCGCGTCGTCTCTGCGGATGAGTTCTTCCTCGGCGTCTACCTCACCGCCGTCGGCCCGGGCGAGCTGCTGACGAAGATCACCCTCCCGGCCGGCAAGCGCGACGGCTTCGCGGCCGTCACGCTCGGCGTGGACGGCACGTGCATCGCGAGCGCCGCCGCGAGCGTCAACGGCTCGCTCCGCATCGCGCTGGGTTGCGTCGACGCGACGCCGGTGCTGTTGCAGCCCGCCTCGGCCGACGAGGGCGCGGTCCGCGAGGCCGTGCGCGGCGCCGGGCTCTTCCCACCGGCCGACGTGCACGCGTCGAGCGAATATCGAATGCATCTTGCGGAAGTCCTCGCCGTGCGCGCCGCCCGGCAGGCGTCAGAGAGGAGCTGAGTGTCCGAGAACGCGGCCCCGGTGTCGTCCTCGCGGCAGATCGCCGTCACGATCAACGGCACGCTCTACGAGCGGGAGGTGGAGGCGCGCAAGCTGCTGATCCACTTCATCCGCGACGACGTCGACCTGACCGGCAGCCACATCGGCTGCGACACCGGAAACTGCGGTGCCTGTTCCGTGATCGTTGACGGCACGCTCGTGAAGAGCTGCATGATGCTCGCCGTCCAGGCCGACGGCTCGTCGATCGAGACCGTCGAGGGTCTCGCCGACGATGGAGAGCTTGCCGCGCTCCAGCAGGCGTTCAGCGACCACCACGCGCTCCAGTGCGGCTACTGCACGCCGGGCATGCTGATGAGCGCGACCGCGTTGCTGCGCACGAACGCGCACCCGAGCGAGGCCGAGATCAGGAAAGGCCTCCAGGGCAACATCTGCCGCTGCACCGGCTACTGGAACATCTTCGAGGCCGTCAAGACGGCGTCGGAACGGGTCGCCAAGTGAGCGCCACGACGGACAGCTCGACGACGATCGCGCCCGACCGCGTCGAGATCCTGGCGCCCAGGGAGCCGTACAAGGGTCAGAACGTGCCGCGCAAGGAGGACAGGCGGCTCGTGCAGGGCCAGGGGGTCTTCGTCGACGACATCAAGCGGCACGGAATGGGCTACGTCCATTTCGTGCGCTCGCCGTACGCCCACGCGCACATCACCGCGATCGACGTCTCGAAGGCCGAGTCGATGAAGGGCGTCTACGGCACGCTCACCGGCGAGGAGGTCGCGTCCCTCACCGATCCGTTCTTCCAGCTCTCGACGCCGCCGGGCGCGCATCTCAAGGACTACGCGCTCGCCCTCGGCAAGGTGCGGTACGTCGGCGAGGCGATCGTCGCGGTCGTCGCGGAGACCCGCGAGCTGGCACGAGACGCGTCGGAGCTCGTCGAGGTCGAGTACGAGCCGCTGGACGCGGTCACCGATGCGCGACATGCGCTCGACGAGTCGAAGCCGGTGCTCCACGAGGACAGCGGCTCGAACCTCATGTGGGAGGGCGTGTACGAGTGGGGCGACCTCGATGCCGCGTTCGCCGAGGCCGACAAGGTCGTGAAGATCGACGAGCTCCATTTCCATCGCTTCAACTCGACGCCGCTCGAGACCGACGGCGCGCTCGTCGAGTTCAACCGCGGGACGGGGCAGTGGACGATCCACACGAACAACCAGTTCCCCGGGTTCGCGCAGATCATGATGGGCCCGGCGATGCGCTGCGGGCTCGACAAGCTGCGCTTCGTCACGCAGGACATCGGCGGCGGCTTCGGCAACAAGATCACGTCGCACCCGCAGCTCGTCGTGTGCTGCCTACTCGCACGGAAGCTCCGCCGTCCCGTGCAGTGGACCGAGTGGCGCACCGACTTCCACATGTCGATGTCGCACGGCAACGAGCGCTGGTTCCACGACACCGAGGTCGCGGTCAAGAGCGACGGCACGCTGCTCGGCTTCCGGACGAAGGCGCTGGACGACGCGGGAGCATGGCTGCGCTACGAGCCGCTCGGCGGCGTCATCTGGGCGCAGGTCACGCCGGGCATGTACCGGTGGCGCCACATCCGCCTGGAGTTCACGCAGGTTGCGACGAACAAGGCGCCCGTGTCGCCGAACCGCGGTTACTCGCGCATGCAGCACCTCTGGTTCACGGAGCGGATCATCGACATCGTCGCCCACGAGCTGGGGCTCGACCCGATCGAGGTGCGCAAGCGCAACTACATCCGCGTCGAGGACATGCCGTACGAGACGCCGAACGGCTGCGTCTACGACTCGGGCGACTACGCGCAGATGCTCGACGTCGCGACCGAGCTGATCGGCTGGCCGGGGATCGAGGAGAAGAGGCTGGACGCCGCCGCGCGGGGCAAGCTGCTCGGCGTCGGCATCGGCTCGACGCTCGACTCCGGCACGAACAACTTCGGCCAGTCGAGGATGATCAATCCGGAGCTCCAGTTCTCGGGCAACAACGAGGTCGCGACCGTCAAGCTCGACATCTTCGGCGAGATCGTCGTCACGCTCGGCACCACGCCGCAGGGCCAGGGCCACGAGACGACGGCCGGCCAGGTCGTCGCCGACATTCTCGGCTGCTCGGTCGACGACGTGCACGTGCGGGCCGGACACGACAGCTACTGGAACTCGCACGCCGGCTTCTCCGGCACGTATGCGAGCCAGTTCGCCGTCACCGGGCTGGGCGCCGTCAAGGGCGCGGCCGACATGCTCGCCGAGGAGATCAAGCGGCTCGGCTCGGTGATCCTCGGCGGCGTGCCCGTCGAGGCGCTCGAGCTCGCCGAGGGCACGGTCCGCATCAAGGACAACCCGGAGGCCGCGCTTCCGTTCATGGCGTGCGGCGCGATCATCAACGCGAACAACGCCGGGCTGCCCGAGGACCTCGACGTGACGCTCAACTGCCGCTACGTCTACCGGCCGCCGTTCGAGGTGCCGGACCTCGAGCGGAAGTTCGGCAACCTCACGCTCACGTATGCCGCGCAGGTGCACGCTGCGGTGGTCGAGATCGACCCCGAGACGGGGTACTACGAAGTCGTCGACTACGCCGCCGTGGACGACTGCGGCACGCGCATCAACCCGCAGATCGTCGAAGGCCAGGTGATGGGCGCGACCGCCCATGGGCTCGGCGGCGTGATGCACGAGATCTTCGAGTACGACGAAGACGGGAACCTGTTGACGCCGAACTTCTACGACTACCACGTCCCGCACGCGCTCGACATGCCGCCGCTCAAGACGGGCTTCGTCGAGAGCCCCTCGCCCTTCACGTCGCTCGGGACGAAGGGCATGGGCGAGGGCGGCGGCGCCGGGATCCATGCCGTCTGCGCGGCGATCCAGGACGCGCTGCGCGGCCACGGCGACGCGATCGTCTCGGACAGCTCGAATCCGTACCGGCGGGTCTGGGAGATGCTCGACCATCCGGACACCGCCGGCGCGCGCGTCCAGGTGGTGGACGCGTGATCGTCGAGGGGGAGCGCACGTTCGACGCGGCGAGAGCCACGGTCTGGAAGGTGCTGAGCGACCCCGCGTCGATGGCGGCGACGATGCCGGGCGTCGAGAGCTTCGACATCCATGACGCCAGGCGCTGGACGGCGAACGTGAAGATCCCGCTCGGGCTCGGCGGCCTGAAGATGAAGATCGACATGGACAAGACGGAAGAGCGCGAGCTCGAGTACGCGGCCATGCAGATCAAGGGCCAGGGCGTCGGCGCGATGATGAACATGGTCACGACGTTCGAGCTCAGCGACGTGGCCGAAGGCACGAAGATGAAGTGGTCGGCCGACGTGAAGATCGCCGGCCCCGTCGGTTCGATGGGCCAGCGTGTCCTGCAGCCGATCGTCAACCAGCAGGTGCAGCACGTGCTCGGCGCGCTCGACAAGCAGGTGCAGGATGCGCGGGACAGCCCGCAGGGCGCCGGCGCCGAGAAGGACTGAGGCCGCATGGCGGTGCCGTTCCGGATCGGCGTGATGCAGCTCACGATGGAGCCGCTCGAGGAGATGCTCGCCTCGGCGCGGGTCATGGACGAGGCGGGCCTGGACACGATCTGGCTCGCCGAGGCCTACCCGTGGTGGCGGAAGCACGGCATGGAGGCGCGCTCGTCGACGGTGGTCTCCGCGCTGATCGCCCGCGAGACGAAGCGGCTGACGGTCGGCTGGGGGATCATCTCGCCGTTCACGCGGCACCCGGTGCAGGTCGCGATGGATGCGCGGGTCGTGCAGGAGGCGGCGGGGCCGGGACGGTTCATCCTCGGCTTCGGCACGTCGAAGATCTTCCTCAACAACGCAGGCATGCAGACGTCGAAGACGCTCGGCCCGATGCGCGACGCCGTCGCGATCGTTCGCGGCGTGCTCGGCGGCGAGCCGTTCGAGTACACCGGCTCGACGTGGAACGCGTCGGTGCCGGGGCTGCAGGCGGAGGCGCACACGCCGCGTGGCGTGCCGCCGGTGTACGTCGCGGCCACGGCGCCGAAGATGCAGGCGCTGGCGGGCGAGATCGCGGACGGTTGTCTCACGCCGTCGATCACGACGCCCGCGTTCGTGCGCTACACGTGCGAGCAGGTGAAGGCGGACATCGACATCGGCTGCACCGTCGTGTCGTCGATCCACGCGACCGACCGCGACAAGGGGCGCGACGGCGCGCGCGAGATCGCCGGCATGTACCTCGCCAACAAGGTGCAGAACATCCAGGGCTCGGCCGACACGCTGCTCGAGCTCGCCGGAATCGAGCAGGCCGAGATCCGGCCCGTTGCCGAGGCGATGGAGCAGGGCGGGCGGCTCGCGGCGAAGGCGAAGGTCACCGACGCGCTGCTGGACAAGTGCAAGCCGATCGCCGGGACGCCGGACGACTGCATCGCCGCGATCGAGGAGTACCGCGACGCCGGGTGCACCCACGTGATGCTCGAGCTCTGGGGCGAAGACCGCCACGAGCAGATCCGGCTCTTCGGCGAGAAGGTCATGCCGCACTTCCGGCAGTGAATGGGCGTTCAGGCGTGACCGTGCAGATCGACCGCGACCGGCTCGTCGAGACGGCGAGCGCGATGATCGGCGTCCACAGCTTCACCGGGGACGAGCAGCGGATGGCGGAGCTGATGGCCTCCCTGTACGAGTCGATGGGGCTCGCGGTGCAGTGGCAGCAGGTCGAGGACGGCCGCGCGAACGCGCTCGGCACGTGGGCGGGCACGGGCGGCGGGCCGACGCTGATGTTCAACGGCCACGTGGACACGTCGTACTCCGGCCGCGAGCCCTGGCTGCGCGACGTGCCGGGCTTCCAGCCCGAGGCGTTCGAACGTGAAGGCCGGCTGTACGGCCTCGGCATCTCGAACATGAAGGGCGCGCTTGCGTGCTACGTCGAGGCGGTGTGCGCCCTGCAGGATGCGGGCGTGCGGCTACGCGGCGACGTCCTGATCGCTGCGGTCTGCGGCGAGATCGAGAAGGCGCAGTACGGCGAGGCGGCCGGCGCGCAGTACCGCGGCTACGCCGCAGGCTCGCGCTATCTCGTCACGCACGGCGGGGTCGCCGACATGTGCCTCCTCGGCGAGCCGACCGAGGGGAAGGTCGTGCTCGGGCACTACGGCGCGCTCTGGCTGCGCATCCGCGTGCACGGCCACTTCATCCACACGGCCTTCAGCGAGGGCAAGCGCGACCAGAACTCGATCCTGCGCATGCAGGAGGTGCTCGCCGCCGTGCTGGAGTGGATCCCGGCCTGGGAGGACGACCCGTCGAACGCGTACCGAGGCGCGAAGGCGATCGTCAACGTCGGCGCGATCGAGGGTGGCTTCGGCTGGCGCGTCTCGCGGACGCCGCACCACAGCGACCTCTTTCTCGACGTCCGCGTGCCGCCGACGAAGCCGATGGGCGTCGCGCGGCGCGAGGTGCTCGACTTCGTGCGCTCGCTCGCCGAGCGCTTCCCCGACTACGGCGTCGAGGGCGAGGTCTACGTCACCGCGCCGGGCGCCGAGATCGACGAGGGCCACGAGCTCGTGCACGCGGTCGACGAGGCGCACGAGCAGGTCTTCGGCTCGCGGCCGGAGCGCGACGTCACGCGCTGGTTCAGCGACGCGTCGGCGCTGTCCCGCTACGGCATCCCCACGCTCAACTACGGCACGTCGACGGGGCTGATGGACGTCGAGCTCGGCGAGAACCTCGAGATCGACGGGCTCGTCCGGACGGCGCAGATATATGCGCTCGTCGCCCAGCGCGTCTGCGGTGTCTCGTGACCCACGGCACTCTTTACAAGCGCATCACGCTCGTCGCCGAAGATGCACGCATCGTGAAGGTCTTCTATCCCGTCTTTCCGCCGGACGCGAACGCCGGCGACGTCCTGAGGTGGCTCCAGAACCGATGAAGCTGGTCACGTACGACGACCAGAAGGTCGGCCGGATCGACGGCGACGAGATCGTGCGCCTCGACGTTCCGACGATGCGCGAGTACTTCGAGCGCGGCGGGGCCGACGACGCGGGCGAGCGGGTCGCGCTCGCCGACGCGACGCTGCGGGCGCCGATCGTGCCGAAGAAGTTCTTCCACACGGCGGGCAACTTCCGCGAGCACGAGGAAGAGTCGAAGAACGTCAACTGGTCGCACGAGATCGCTCCGTGGATCGTCTTCTTCCAGAACGTCGACGCGATCGTGGGCCCCGACGAGCCGATCGTCTATCCCGAGCACCTCACCGAGGAGCTCGACTACGAGCTCGAGCTCGCGGTGATCATCGGCAAGGCCGGCAAGTGGTTCGGGCCGGAAGAGGCGATGGACTACGTGGCCGGCTACGTGATCTTCAACGACATCACCGCGCGCGACATCCAGCGCCGTGAGATGCGCAGCGGCGTCTTCTCGTTCTGCAAGGCGATCGACACGTTCTGCCCGCTCGGGCCGTGGATCGTCACCGCCGACGAGATCCCCGACCCGCACGACCTCGCGATGACGCTGCGGGTCAACGGCGAGACCCGGCAGACGTCGCATTCGGGGAAGATGTCGACGACGATCCCGGAGATCGTCAGCCACTACTCCGCGCTCGGGTACTCGGCCGGCGACGTGCTCTCGACCGGCACGGTCAGCGGCGTCGCCGGGTTCAGCGAGGACGCCGCCTCCCTCTACCTGAAGCCCGGCGACGTGATCGAGGCCGAGATCGAGCGGATCGGCGTGCTGCGCAATCCCGTGATCTCCTGGCAGGACGCATACGGTCAACCCGCGCCGCCGCGCGTCCGCTGGTAGAACCCGACCGTGGCCAAGCGGAAGGCGTTCATCACCGGGATCACAGGCCAGGACGGCTCGTACCTCGCCGAGATCCTGCTCGAGAAGGACTACGAGGTGTACGGGATGGTCCGGCGCTCGAGCTCGTTCAACACCGCCCGGATCGATCACATCTTCGGGGAGATCGAGCTCGTCTTCGGCGATCTCGCCGACGGCTCGGTCCTGAACCAGCTGCTGCGGAAGATCCGGCCCGACGAGGTCTACAACCTCGGCGCGCAGAGCCACGTTCGCGTGAGCTTCGACGTCCCCGAGTACACGGCGGACGTCGACGCGCTCGGCCCCCTGCGCCTGCTCGACGCGATCCGCGAGGAGGGCGTCGACTGCCGTTTCTACCAGGCGTCGTCGAGCGAGATGTTCGGAGAGGTCGCGGAGGTCCCGCAGCGCGAGGAGACGCCGTTGCACCCGCGCAGCCCGTACGGCGTGGCGAAGGTCTTCGGCTACTGGATCACGCGCAACTACCGCGAGGCGTACGGCATGCACGCCGTCAACGGCATCCTCTTCAACCACGAGTCGCCGCGCCGTGGCCCCACCTTCGTCACGCGCAAGATCACGCGCGCGGTAGGCGCGATCCTGCGCGGCGAGCAGGACGATCTGAAGCTCGGCAACCTCGACGCGAAACGCGACTGGGGCTTCGCGCGCGACTACATGGAGGGCGCCTGGAGGATGCTGCAGGCCGACGAGCCGGACGACTACGTGCTGGCCACCGGCGAGACGCACACCGTCGAGGAGTTCCTCGAGGAGGCGTTCACGTACGCCGGCCTCGACTGGCGCGACTACGTGAAGATCGATCCGCGCTACTTCCGGCCCGCGGAGGTCGACCTGCTGATCGGCGACGCCTCCAAGGCGAAGCAGAAGCTCGGCTGGGAGCCGACGGTGCGCTTCCAGGAGCTCGTGCGAATGATGGTCGACAGCGATCGTGAGCGCGGGACGCTCGAGGAGCACTACCTCTGAGCCTGATCCGATGACGTGGGCGCTGTGAGCTGGGCGCGCGACGAGGCGAAGCTCGAACGGGTTCGCGCCCTCATGGCGGAGGAAAACCTCGATGCGCTCGTCGTCCGCGCGCCCGACAACGTCCTCTACCTCACGAACTTCTGGAGCATGAAGGGCTACGACGCCTGCGTGTTCCCGCGCGAGGGCGAACCGGTCCTGATCTGCCTCGAGGCGTCCGCCGAGGACGCGGAGCGCACGGCGTGGACGAAGGACGTCCGCTTCATTCGCGGGTATCACGAGCTCGACCCGAGGCCGCCGCTCGCGCGCACGCTCGACGCGGCCGTCGAGACGGCGAGCGGTTACGGGCGAGTCGGCCTCGAGCTCTCGCTCGGCACGCAGGCCGCCGACAGGATGGTGGGAGAGCCGACGACGTTCACGAAGGCGTGGTTCGACGCCTTCGACGGAGCCGTCGACGGGACGCCGCTCCTCAGCCGCGCGCGCATGTTGAAGACAGAGCAGGAGATCGCGCGGATGCGAATCGCGAACGAGATCGCGAGCGAGGCGATGCACCACGTCCGCGGGCAGCTGCGGCCCGGGATGAAGGAGTCCGAGGTGGCGGCGCTGTGGCAGGGATACGTGCACGGGCACGGGACGGCCCGCTCCGACGTGGAGCTCGCGCTGCCCTTCAGCCTGATCTGGGCCGGCAAGGGGATCAAGACCTTCACGGCCACGTCCGACCTGCCGGTCGTCGAGGGCGAGCCGGTGCTCTTCGAGATCTGGGTGTGCGCCGACGGCTACTGGGCCGACCACACGAAGAACCTCGTCGTCTCGCAGCTGCGAGACGACTATGACGAGCTTTGCCAGGCGCTCATGGCGGTGTACCAATCGGCGATCGACTTCGTCCGCCCGGGCGCTTCGATGGCAGAGCTGGACCGGCTCGTTCGTGACGGGCTAGCGGAGGCGGGGTACCCGGGGCAGCCGACGCACCCGGTGTGCCACGGGATCGGCGCCCGCGCGCACGAGCCGCCGTATCCGCATCAGGCCGCCGGCGGGGTGTTCGAGGAAGGCATGGTGCTGGCGATCGAGCCCGGCGTGTACTGGGAGGGCGGGGGCGGTCTGCGCGTCGAGGACAACTTCCTCGTCACGCGTGACGGGCTCGAGAAGCTCTCGGCGTTTCCCGACGGGGTGGTGCGGTGTTGAGGTTGCGCGGGTTGAGGAGGCACAGGTGAGCGAGATCTGGACCGGCTCGTTGAACGACGACTTTCGCCTCGGCGGGCACGTCGGGCTGTACGACACGACGCTGCGCGACGGCGAGCAGACGGTCGGCGTGGTGCTCGACGCGGAGCAGAAGCTCGAGATCGCGCGGCTGCTCGACGACCTCGGGATCGACCGGATCGAGGCCGGCTTCCCGCGCGTCTCCCAGGACGACTGGGAGGCGGTGAAGCTCATCGCCGGGGCGGGGCTCCGCGCCCAGGTCTGGGGGTTCTCGCGGGCCGTTCCGGCCGACCTCGAGGCGCTCCTCGAGCTGGGCGTGCCCGCGTCGGTGATCGAGTCGCCGATCTCCGACCTGAAGCTGAACGCGATCGGCGTCGACCGCGACACGATGCTCGGCCGGATCACAGGTGCGATGCGCTTCGCCGCGGAGCACGACATCCACGCTGCGTTCTTCGGCGTCGACTCGACCCGCGCCGAGCCGGACTTCTACGAGCGGGTCTACGTCTCCGCCGTCGAGGCGGGCGCGAAGGAGGTCGTCGTGGTCGACACGCTCGGCATCGCCTCGCCCGAGGCGGTCGCCGAGCTCGTGGGGAAGACCGTCGAATGGGTCGGTCCCGGCGTGCCGGTGCACTTCCACGGGCACAACGACTTCGGGCTCGCGACCGCGGCGGCCGTCGCCGCGGTGCGCGCGGGCGCGACGTGGATCCAGGGCACGATCAACGGCATGGGAGAGCGCGCCGGAAACGCGAACCTCTGCGAGCTTGCGCTCACGCTGCGCGCGCTCTACGGCGTCGAGTCGAACCTCCGGCTCGACCGTGTGCGCGGCGTGTCGGCGCGCGTGCAGGAGCTGTCGGGCTACGCGCTCGAGCCGTGGAAGCCGGTCACCGGCGAGACGCTCTTCCGCCGTGAGTCCGGCGCCGTTGCGAGCCAGTTCCACGACCCGCCGTCGATCGAGCCGTATTCGTCCCGGCTCGTCGCAACCGAGCGCGGGATCGTGCTCGGCAAGAAGAGCGGCCTCGACTCGATTCGGATCAAGGCCGAGGAGCTCGGCGTCGACGTGCCGGAGGAGCGGCGCGCCGACGTGCTCGCGCGCGTGAAGGAGCTCGGGGCGCGCAAGCGCGGGCTTGTCACCGACGACGAGTTCCGGGAGCTCGCCGGTGGCTGACTACGACGCGGTGATCGTCGGCAGCGGCGTGAACTCGCTCGCTTGCGGCGCGCTGCTCGCGCGGGAGGGCTGGCGCGTCTGCGTGCTCGAGCGCAACGACTGGCTCGGCGGCGCGATCCACACGGCGGAGCTGACGGAGCCGGGGTATCTGCACGACGTCTTCAGCGCGTGGCATCCGCTCTGGGTCGGCGGCGCCGCGCACGCGCTGCTCGGCGCCGATCTGGCGGCGCGCGGGCTCGAGTACCTCAACACCGACCTGCCCACCGGGACGGCCTATCCCGACGGCGAGGCCGCCTTCCTGCTGCGAGACGCAGCGGGTAACGCGCGTGAGCTCGGCCCCGAGTGGCGGGGCGTGCTCGAGCGGTTCTCCCCGAACGCGGACCTCGCCTTCGGAGTGCTCGGCACCGAGCTCTGGTCGGGCGCGGGGCTCGCGTTCGGCTCGAAGGCGTTCCGCCGCCTCGGGCGCGCCGGCCTCGCGGCGTTCACGGGCGAGCTCCTGCAGACGAGCCGCGACTGGCTGGAGACGACGTTCGCCTCGGAGCGCGCGCACGGGGTGCTCGCGCCGTGGGTGCTGCACACCGGGCTCGGCCCGGATGCCGCGACGTCGGGGTTCATGACGCGGGTGATCGCGGTCGCGGTGCAGGAGGGCGGGATGCCGATCCCGCGCGGCGGCAGCGCCAAGCTCGCCGAGGCGCTCGTGCAGCTGATCCGCGACCGCGGCGGCGTCTGCGAGACGGAGAAAGACGTCGAGCGCGTGCTCGTACGGCAGGGGCGTGCAGTGGGCGTCCGCCTCGCCGGCGGCGAGGCCGTCACCGCGGAGCGCGCCGTGATCGCGAACGTCACGCCGACGCAGCTCTACGAGCGCCTGCTCGACGAGACCGAGGTGCCGGCGGCCGTGACCGAGGGGGCACGCCGCTTCCGCTACGGGCGCGCCGAGATGCAGATCCACTACGCGCTCTCCGAGCCGGTGCGCTGGGAGGGAGACGAGCGGCTCGGCCGGACGGCGATCGTGCACGTCACGCCCGGGCTCGACGGCGTCTCGCGGGCCGTGAACGAGGCCGAGCGCGGCCTGCTCCCGGCAGAGGCGACGATCGTCGTCGGCCAGCCGTTGACGATGGATCCGTCGCGGGCGCCGGACGGCAAGGGACTCCTCTGGATCCAGCTGCAGGAGCTGCCCCGAGTGCTGAAAGGCGACGCGGCGGGCGCGATCGACCCCGGCGACGGGACGTGGAACGATGGGATCCGCGAGCGCTATGCCGACCGCATCCAGGAACGGCTCGCCCGGCACATCCCGAACCTCGAGTCGGCGGTCGTCCAACGTGCCGTCCTCGGCCCGCACGACCTCGAGCGGATGAACGTCAACCTTCGCCAGGGCGACCCGTACGGCGGCGCGCTCTCGCTCGACCAGAACTTCCTGTGGCGGCCCTTTGCGCGGGCGCCGGGGCACGCGACGGCCGTCGAGCGCCTCTTCCACATCGGCGCGAGCACGTGGCCGGGCCCGGGCCTCGGCGCCGGCTCCGGCACGCTCGTCGCGCAGGAGCTGCTGCGCCCGCCGCTCTCGCAGCGGGCGCTCGCGAAGGCGCGCTCGCTCGCTGGCCGTTAGCGCCGGTCAGAAGGCGAAGATGCTGCGGCCCTTGAGCTCGACCGCGTAGATGTCGGTCGCGAGCTCGAGGTGCTCCTTCAGGGCGGCGGCCGCGTGGTCGGGCTCGTGCGCTGCGCACGCTTCCAGCAGCTCGACGTCGAGCTCCTCGTGGCGGTCCTGCACGGCGCCTTCGGCGAGCAGCACCGGCCGGTAACGCTCGCAGCTGTCCCACGCGGGGCGGATCAGGCGCACGAGCCAGCCCGAGCGCGACGCCTCGTAGAGCGTGAAGTGGTACGCCGTGTGCGCGCGCACGGCCGCCCGCGTGTCGCCGCGATGCCGCGCCTCGTCGTAGGCCGTGAGATGCGCCCGCGCCTCCTCCTCGTCCGCCGCGTCGAAGAGCTCTGCCGCGCGGCGGAGGGCCATTCCCTCGAGCGCGAGCCTGATCGAGAACAGCTCGCGCAGCTCCTCGACGTCGAGACCCATCACCTTCGCCCCGTGATGGGGCACGTGCTCCGCCAGCCCGAGCGCCTCGAGCTGGCGCACCGCTTCCCGGATCGGCGAGATGCTCATCCCGAGCGACCGCGCGATCTCCTCCAGCCGGAGGGGCGTCCCGGGTGTGAGCTCGCCCATGATGATCGCCTCGCGCAGGCGTTCCAGGGCGGCCTCTGCCATCGTCCGGTGCCGGACGGCGGCGCCTTCTGTGACCCGGACGGAGGTCTCCACCGAGGCGGAGCGTGAACCACACTTGATCAGATGTCAAACCCATGACACGATCCACTCCGGCGCGTCGAGAGGCGTCGCCGTTTTGAGTGAACGGAGGGTCGTGGCGTCCGCTGCGGCCGGAGAGGAGATGGCATGACACGAATCACACGGGCGCAGATCGCGCTCGGACTTGTCGCCGCCGCAGCACTCGTCCTCGCCGCGACCGCGGCGGCGCGTACGCAGGCGAGCAGTGCTTCCCCGATCGTCATCGGCTGGGCCTTCGACGCGAAGGGCAACATGGCCCCGTTCGACGGGCCGGCGCTCGCGGCCGCCCAGGTGCGCGTGAAGCAGATCAACGCGAAGGGCGGCGTCGGCGGGCGTCCGCTCCAGATCAACACCTGCGACACGCAGGGCAACAAGCCGGCCATCGCGAAGGCGTGCGCCACCAAGCTGCTCGGCCAGGGAGCGAACGTCATCTTCACGACCTGTGACGTCGACTTCGCCGCGCCGGTCGTGCAGGAGGCCATCGACCACGGCGTCCTCGCCGTCGCACCGTGCATCGGCACCGACCAGATGGGGCCGAAGCGCTTCGGCGCGAAGGGCAAGCTCGCCTTCAGCTTCGGCAACGTCGCCCAGGACGAGGGGTCGGCCATGGCCCAGTTCGCCTGGAACAAGGGCTGGCGGAAGGCCGCGATCGCGACCGACACCGTCATCGTCTACTTCAAGAACGTGACCGCGGCGTTCTCCGCACGCTGGAAGCAGCTCGGCGGGAAGATCGTCGCCAACGAGACGTACCAGTCGCTCGGCAGCACCAACGTCCAGAACGCAGTCAGCCGTCTGAACGGGGTCAGCGCCGACGTGGTCGTCACGTCGACCGCCGGCGCCTTCGGCGCGCTCTCGACGCTCGTCTCCGGCCTCCGGACGCTCGGCAACGACACCCCGATCCTCAACTCGTGGGCCGGCGACGGCACCTACTGGCTGCCGAAGGACCCGAAGGTGACGAACTACTACTTCCTCACGTACGCCGACGCCTTCGGCGGCGATCCGAACCCGGCCGTCAACAAGCTCGCCAAGCAGATCAAGGCCGGCACCGGCGGCTTCATCACCGGCTCGGCGGCCATCGACGGCGTCGTCACGGCGATCAACCGGTCGCACGGCTCGACGAACGGTGCGACGCTCGCGACGACGATGGAGGCGTTCAAGAAGGTTCCGACGCTCTCCGGGCTCGTGAGCTTCTCGGCGAGCCTGCACACCGTGTTCGGCAGGTCGTACCGCGTGATCGAGATCCAGAACAACGTCCCGCGGCTGGTCACCACGATCGTCGCCAAGGTCGTCCCCAACTAGGACGGCTTGGCCGCTTCAGCAACAGAACGCGAGCTGGAGAGGAGGCCCGGAGGAACACTCCGGGCCTCCTCCGTCTCCCGCTCGTTCTCCGGCGTCGAGGCGCTGCGCGGGGTGACGCTCGAGCTGCGCCGCGGCGAGGTCGTCGGCCTCATCGGGCCCAACGGCGCCGGCAAGTCGACGCTCGTGAACGTGCTGAGCGGGTTCGACCGGCCCACCGGGGGCACCGTCGAGCTCGAGGGGCGCGACGTCACCGGCTGGCCGGCCCATCGGCGAGGCCGCCACGGCCTCGCCCGCACGTTCCAGCACAGCCATGCCTTCCGCGCTCTCTCCGTCCGCGAGAACGTCGAGGTGGCCGCGCTCGGCGCCGGTGCCGGCGCCCGCCGCGCGGCACAGCGCTCGAATGAGCTGCTCGGGCTGCTCGGGCTCGCCGCGTACGCCGACATGCCCGCGGCTGCGCTCGCGCACGGAGACGAGCGCCGGCTCGGCGTCGCCCGTGCGCTCGCGGGCGAGCCGCGGTTCGTGCTCATGGACGAGCCGGCCGCCGGCCTCCCGGAGGCCGAGGTGCCGGACTTCGCCGCCGTCGTCCGCTCGGTGCGCGACGACCACGGCGCCGGCGTCCTGCTGATCGATCACAACATGGCGCTGATCATGGACGTGTGCGACCGCATCCACGTCCTCGACCAGGGCACGTCGCTCGCCGAGGGCACGCCCACCGAGATTCGCGCGAATCTCGACGTGGCGGCCGCGTACCTCGGGGAGAGCGCCGTGCACGCCGACGAGGAACCGACCGCGTGACGGCGCTCGTCGTCGACGATCTCGAGGTGCGCTACGGCGCCGTGCGCGCCGTGCGCGGACTGTCGCTCGTGGTCGAGCCCGGCGAGATCGTCGGCCTGATCGGGCCGAACGGCGCCGGGAAGTCGTCGACGCTGCACGCGATCATGGGCGCGGCGCCGGTCGCGGCAGGCGACGTCCGTCTCGGCGGCGTCTCGCTCCTCGGCCGCAAGCCGGAGGACGTCGCGCGGAGCGGGATCGCCCTCGTGCCGGAGGGGCGCCGGATCTTCGGCGAGCTCTCGGTCGAGGAGAACCTCCGGCTGGGTCTTGCCGGCCGCCGCTCGCAGAACGGCTCTGCGGAGGCGCTCGAGCGCGTCTACGAGCTCTTCCCCGCCGTCCGCGAATTCCGGCGCCGCGCAGCGGGCGCGCTCTCCGGCGGGCAGCAGCAACAGCTCGCCATCGCGCGCGCGCTCGTCGCAGAGCCCGACGTGCTGCTGCTCGACGAGCCGTCGCTCGGCCTCGCGCCGCGCATCGTCGACGTCGTGTTCGACGCGCTCGCCGCGATCCGCGAGAGCGGCCTCGCCGTGCTCCTCGTCGAGCAGCGCGCGCAGCGGACGGTCGCGCTCGCCGACCGCTGCCACGTGCTCTCGAACGGCGAGCTCCGGCTCACGCTCGGCCGCGACGACGCGGCAGACACGGAGAAGCTCGTGACGGCCTACTTCTCATGATCCTCGGCGTCCTCACCGTCGACTGGCAGACCCTCGCGGACGCCCTCGCGCTCGGCGCGGTCTACGCGCTCATGGCCGTCGGCATCGGCCTCGTCTTCGGGGTGCTGCGGCTCGTCAACTTCGCCTACGGCCAGCTCGTGATGGCCGGTGCCTACGCGCTCGCCTTCGCGTCGCAGTGGAACTGGCCGGGCTGGGCCGGGATCCTCCTCTGCTTCGCGGTCGTGCTCGCGTTGTCGGTCGTGATGGACCGGCTCGTGTTCAGGCCGCTGCGCACCCAGTCGCCCGCGGTGATGCTCGTCGCGACGTTCGCCGTCGCGTTCCTGCTCCAGAGCATCGCGCTGCTGTGGTTCGGGCCGCTCGGGAAGATCGCCTCGTCTCTCGCGCCGCTCAACCGGCCCGTGGTGATCTCCGGCGTCGACATCCGCAAGATCGCGATAGTCGCAGTGGTCGTCGCCGTCGTCTGCCTCGTCGCGCTCCAGTCACTGCTGACGCGCACGACCGTCGGCCTGCAGATGCGTGCAGCCGCCATGGACTTCCGCACCGCGCGCATGCTGGGCGTGCGCGCGAACCGCGTGATCGGGGGCGCGGTTCTGATCTCCGGAGCGCTTGCCGCCGTGGTCGCGATCATGCTCACCGTCCAGACGCCGCTCGTCACGCCCGACTTCGCGCTGCGCGACACGATCGTCGTGCTCGCGGGCGTCGTGCTCGGCGGGCTGAACAAACCCGTGCCGGCGACCCTGGGCGGCTTCGCGATCGGCTTCGCGAGCGGTCTGCTCGGCGGCGCGCTGCCGACGACGCAGAGCCAGTATCTGCCGACGATCCTGTTCGCCGCCGTCATCCTCGTCCTCCTCGTGCGGCCGAACGGGCTCTTCACGCGCGGGCACGAGTCGCTGGAGCGCGTGTGAGGCGCCCCGCCCAGCTCGTCCAGCTGGCGGCGCCGTGCGCGCTCGTCGTCGCGGCCGCCCTGCTCGGCACGCTCGTCTCGGCCTCGAGCGAGGGCTACTTCGTCGACTCGCTCGTGAAGGTATCGATCGTCGTCGCGCTCTACGTCTTCATCGGCAACTCCGGCGTGTTGTCGTTCGGGCATGTGAGCTTCGTCGCGCTCGGCGCGTGGACGGCCGGCGTGCTCTCGGTGCCGGCGGGCGAGAAGCCGGCGATCATGCCGAACCTCGCGCACTTCCTACGCGGCACGACGGTGGGGAACGTCCCGTCGCTCCTCCTGGCCGCGCTCGCGGGCGGCGTGCTCGCGCTCGTCGTCGGCCTCGCGTTGATGCGCCTGTCCGGCCTGGCGGCGGGCATCGCCACGTTCGGCGTGCTCGAGATCACCCACAACGTCCTGCGCTACTACGAGAAGATCGGGCCCGGGCTGAACACGTTCTCGTCGGTGCCCGAGACAACCGGTCTCGGGCAGGCGTCGATCGGCGCGCTCGTCGCGATCGGCGTCGCCTTCGCCTACCAGCGCAGCCGCTTCGGACGCATGCTCCGCGCCACGCGCGAGGACGCGCCTGCCGCGTCCGCCGTCGGCATCTCCGTCTATCGCCAGCGACTCGGCGCCTTCGTCGTCTCCGGCGTGCTCGCCGGTCTCGCCGGCGGCCTCTACGTGCACCTGCTCCCGATGAACACGGAGTCGCTCTATCTCGACCTCACGTTCATCACGCTCGCGATGCTCGTGGTGGGCGGGGCGTCGAGTCTCTGGGGCGCGGTCGTCGGCGCCCTTGCCGTGAGCGCGCTCGACTCGTTCCTCGCGCAGGCAGAGAACGGCGTCAAGCTCTTCGGCGGCACGCTCGACCTGCCGGCGGGCACCCGTCTCGTCGTCGTCGGCGTCCTGATGGCGCTCGTCCTGATCCTGCGCCCCTCGGGTCTCACCGGCGGGCGCGAGTTCCCCCTTCTGCGGTGGCGACGCGTGTGACGCGCGTGTGCGTCGCGGGCGCGGGCACGATCGGCAGCCTCTTCGCGGCCCACCTGGCCCAGGTCGCAGAGGTGTTCGTGCTGACCCGGCGCGAGGAGCACGCGCGCGCGCTGAACGAGCACGGCCTGACCGTCACCGGGCGCGCGGAGCTGACGGCTGCGGTGACCGCGGCGGCCGACCCGGCGCAGCTGCCGGAGCCGGACCTCGTGATCGTCGCCTGCAAGGGCGCCGACGTGGAGCCGCTGACGCAGCGCCTCGCCGGCCACTTCCCGGCGGCGACGCTCATGACGGTGCAGAACGGCCTCGGCGCGGAGGAGATCGCCGGCGCACACGGGAGCTGGCCGCTGCTCTCGGCCGTGACGTTCATGAGCGGCACGCGTCTCAGCGACACGACGGTCGAGTACGTGCTCGACACCGAGACCTGGATCGGCCCGTATCGCGACACGACTCCCGACGACGCCCGCGCCGTGGCCGCGCTGATCGCGTCGTCCGGCCTGAAGGCCGAGGGGTTCGACGATCTGCGCCCGGCGCAGTGGTCGAAGCTGATCTTCAACGCGACAGTCAACGCCGTCGCAGCGCTCACCGGGCTGGCCCACGATCCGCACTTCGCGGAAACCGAGCAGTTGAGCGATCTCGGCCACCTCGTCCGCGATCTCGTCGACGAGGGAAAGGCGGTCGCCGCCGCGGCGGGCGTCGAGCTCTGGGAAGACCCGTGGGAGATGAACGTGCTCGCCACGCAGCGCGGTCACCGGCACTCTCCCTCGATGCTCGAGGACGTCAAGGCGCACCGGCCGACCGAGGTCGACCTGATCACGGGGTCGCTCGTCCGCGAGGCGCACAAGGCCGGCGTTTCCGTGCCGCTGCACACTGCGCTCTACCGGCTCGTCAAGGCGAAGGAGGCAAGCTACTCGTGAGGATCTGCATCGTCGGCTGCGGCGCCGTCGGCTCGTTGTTCGCCGCGAATCTCGCGCAGCTCGAAGACGTCGAGGTGTGGGCGTTCGACGCGGCGCGCGACCACGTCGAAGCGATCAACGCGAACGGGCTCCGTCTTTCAGGCGCGGGCGACGTCCTCGGCCGTCTGCGAGCGACGACCGACCCTGGGGAGCTGCCCGCGTGCGACTTCGGCATCGTGGCGACCAAGGCGATGCACACCGAGGCCGCGATCCGGGCGACGGCGCACGCGTTCGCGGGCGGCTCGGTCGCGACCGTGCAGAACGGCCTCGGCAACGAGCAGGTGCTCGCGGCGCACGTCGAGCGCGTCATGCGAGGCACGACGTTTCCCGCGGGAAAGATCGTCGGTCCCGGTCACGTGCAGTGGGACGTGAAGGGCGACACGACGCTCGGGCCGTTCGAAGAGCAGCCGGCGCCCTTCGCCGACGTCGAGCGGCTGGCGGATGCGTGTACACGCGCGGGCATGCCCACGCACGCGGTCGAGGACGCCCGCGGCCCGCAGTGGCGCAAGGTGATCTTCAACGCGGCGAGCAATCCGATCGGCGCACTCACCGGTCTGACGCACGGCCGCGTCTGCGAGCGGCCGGACCTCCGTGCGCTCGTCTCCGGCCTCGTGAGCGAGGGCAAGGCGGTCGCCGCAGCGCAGGGCATCGAGCTCGACTCCGACCCGGAGGCGCTGATCGACCACGCGGCGAAGCCGGAGGTCGCCTACGGGCACAAGGCATCGATGCTCCAGGACGTCGAGGCGCGCCGCACGACGGAGATCGACTATCTGAACGGCGGTATCGTCCGCTTCGGGCGCGAGCACGGGGTGCCGACGCCGCTGAACGAAGCGATCTGGGCACTCGTGAAAGGAGTCGAGCAGTCGTGGCAGCAGTAGGGGAACCGACGTATACAGGCCTTCCGCAGGCCGAGATCGAGCGGCGGTACCGGCTCGTCCGCGACGCGGCCGCCCGCGACGGCTTCGACGCCGTGCTCGTGTGCGGCAACGAGTACACCGGTTTCGAGGGGGCCGTCACGTATCTGAGCGGCTTCGTGATCGTGCACCGTTACGCGTACGTGTTGTTGCCGGTCGACGGCGACCCCGCGATCGTCTTCCCGAGCGAGGCGCGCTACGTGGGGGAGCACGGCACCTCGTGGATCGACGAGCAGGTCTTCGTCGACCGTCCGGGCGAGTGGATCGCCGACCGCCTGCGCGGCAAGCGCGTCGCCGTCTACGGCCTCGACTACGTGCTGACGGTTCGCGACTACACGGCGATCGGCGACGCGTGCGAGCTGCATGCCTGGGACGTCGCGTTCGATCATGCTCGCATGGTCAAGTCGGAGCTCGAGCTCGAGTCGGTGCGCGACAGCGTGCGCATCAACACCGAGGGCTTCTGGGTCTTCCTCGAGGGCTTCGCTCCCGGCAAGACCGAGCGGGAGGTGCTCGCACCCTGTGAGGAGTACTTCGTCGCGCAGGGCTGCGGCCGCTGGACGATGGACATGGTGCTCGACGGCCCGAACGGCTCGGCGCTGCCGGAGTTCAAGATCGCCGGCGCTCATGTCTTCGAGCCCACCGAGTGCGTGCTGCCGTCGCTCGAGGTCGCGGGGCCGGGCGGGCACTGGGTCGAGGTCTCGCGCGCGATCTGCCCGGGTGCGCGAAGCGACGACACGAAGCGCATGCTGGAGGCGTACGAGGAGTACTACGCCGCGGCGCCCGACGCGCTGCGGCCGGGCCGCACGGCGCACGACGCACACCGCGCGGTCTCGAAGGGGTTTCTCGATCGCGGTTTCCACCTCGGTCACGTCACCGGCCATTCGATCGGGATGACGATGATCGAGTTCCCGAAGATCGGCGAGGGAGTCGAGATCGAGCTGGAGGCGGGGATGGTGCTCTCGATGCACCCGCACGCGATCTCGGCCGACGGCCGGGCATGCCTCTACATGCAGGACACGTGGCTCGTCACGGCGGACGGGGGCGTGCCGCTCGCGGGGCTGCCGATGCGGATCTTCGACGGGACGGAATCCCGTCCGGTCATCTAGGGTCACGGAGATGGAGACGGAGAGCGACGAGTTCGCGCCGGTCCTTTCCGGCGCCGGCGGCAGCGACTACGAGCGCTATCTGCGCACGGAGGAGCTGCTCTCGCTCCAGAAGGGCCCGAACGAGTGGGCGCATCGCGACGAGCTCCTCTTCCAGGTCGTCCACCAGTCGTCGGAGCTCTGGCTGAAGCACGCCTGGGTCGAGGTAGAGGAGGCGACGCGGCTGATCGAGGCGCGTGATGTCGCCGCCGCGTTGCGGCTCCTCCGCCGTGCGAACCTCGCGCTGCGCTACGTCGAGGGCTTCCTCGAGCATCTCGAGCAGATGTCGCCGTGGGAGTACCAGGAGGTGCGACGCGCGCTCGGGCACGGCTCCGGCTTCGACTCGCCGGGCTTCCAGCAGATCCGCCGCGTGTCGACGCCGCTGTACGGCGCGTTCGACGCGTTGCGCCGCAAGCGCGAGCTGTCGCTGCTCGACGTGTACACGCAGGGCCGTGAGCACGAGGACCTCTACCAGCTCGCCGAGCTGCTCATCGAGTGGGACGAACGCGTCGGCGTGTGGCGCTACCGCCACTTCCAGGTGGTGGCGCGGATCATCGGCGAGGACGTCGTCGGGACGCAGGGAACGCCCGTCGAGCTGCTCGCGGGCCTGATCAAGAACAGGATGTTCCCCGAGCTCTGGCTCGTGCGCACCGACCTCACCGAGCTCGCGAAGCTAAGCGACCCGGGCGAGTGATCTCGCTCGACGAGATCCGCCGCGCGCGCGAGCGGATCGCGGACGCGGTCGCGAGGACGCCGCTCGTGCGGCTCGACGTCGACGCCCCGTGCGAGATCTGGCTGAAGCTCGAGTCGCTGCAACCGATCGGCTCGTTCAAGCTGCGTGGCGCGCTGTCGGCGATCCGCGCCGCCGCGCCCGGTGAGCTGGCCGGCGGAGTCGTCACGGCGAGCGCCGGCAACATGGCCCAGGGCGTCGCGTGGGCGGCACGGGAGGCGGGCGTCCGGGCGCGGATCGTCGCGCCGGAGTCGGCGCCGCGCGCGAAGCTCGACGCGGTCGAGCGTCTCGGCGGCGAGGTCATCTCCGTGCCCTACGAGACCTGGTGGCAGACGATGGTCGAGCGTCGCTACGAGGGCGTCGACGGGTTGTTCGTGCACCCGGTCGACGACGATGCGGTGATGGCGGGGAACGGCACGATCGGGCTCGAGCTCGTGGAGGACCTGCCGGAGCTCGACGCGGTCGTCGTGCCGTGGGGCGGGGGCGGGCTGACGACCGGGATCGCGAGCGCGGTGAAGGCGCTGCGGCCGGGCACGCGCGTGATCACGGCCGAGCCCGCGACGGCCGCGCCGCTCGCTGCGTCGCTCGCGGCCGGGGCGCCGGCGGAGATCGACTACCGCCCGTCGTTCGTCGACGGCGCGGGGGGCCGCGCGCTGCTGCCCACGATGTGGGGCCGGGCACGGGAGCTCGTCGACGCGGCCGTGGCCGTGCCGCTCGACGAGGTCGCCGATGCGATGCGCATCCTCGCCACGAGAGCGAGGATCGTCGCGGAGGGCGCCGGCGCGCTCGCCCTCGCCGCGGCGCTGCGCGGGGACGCCGGCGAGGGCCGGGTCGTGTGCATCGTCAGCGGCGGCAACATCGACGCGTCCATTCTCGCGCGAATCCTCTCGGGCGAAACTCCTTAGCTCTCCGTCGCGGAGCGGAACGTGTTCCGCGCAGCAGTGACCACGTCTCACCGGCAGCGGACGAAGAAGGGGGCCCACGGGGAAAACATGGTTTCCCCCGTGAAGCTAGGCGAGCGCAGCGAGTTCTGCGACGAAGCCGTCGACTTCTTCGACCGTGTTGTAGTGGATGAAGCCGACCCGTACCGCGTCGCGCGGGTACGGGAGCTTCTCGCGCAGGCCGAGCGAGTACCAGTTGTCGTGCGCCCACACGCCGTAGCCGCGCTCCGCCATCGTCGCCGCGACGGTCGCGGCCTCGACGCCGTCGACATTGAGCAGGAACGTCGGCACACGGCCGTCCATCGTCTGCAGGCCGTACACCGTCACGTTCTCCGGGAGCGTCTCCAGGAAGCGCCGGCCGAGATCCCGCTCGTACGACTTCAGCACGTCCATGCCGCCGAGCGACTCGAGGTACGCGATCGTCGCCGAGAAGCCGGCGAGCAGCTCGTACGGCGCCGTGCCGGTCTCGAACTTCCGGCCGACAGGCGTCGTGCCGGCCGGGCGCGCCTTGTACGGCCGCCACGACTCGAGGAGCTCGTGCCGTCCGTAGGCGAGCCCGAGGTGTGGGCCGCAGAACTTGTACGGCGAGCAGAGGAGCACGTCGCAGCCGATCGCCTGCACGTCCACCGGCTCGTGCGCCGCGTAGTGCACCGCGTCGATCCACGAGAGGGCGCCGGCTTCGCGCGCGAGCTCCGCGACGCGCTGTGCGTCCGTGATCGACCCGACCGCGTTCGACGCGTGGACGCAGGCGACGACGCGCGTGCGCTCGTCGAGCTTCCGCTCGAGGTCGTCGAAATCGAGGCGGAGGTCCTCGGTGACGTCGATCCAGTCGACCTCGAAGCCGCGGTCGGCGGCGAGCTCGATCCAGGGTGCGACGCCGCCGTCGTGGTCGAGGCGGCTGACGAGGATGCGGTCGCCTTCCTTCCAGTCGCGTGATGCGGTGCGGCTGAGCATGAAGTCGAGCGTCGTCATGTTCGTCCCGAAGATCACGTCGTCGGACGAGCAGCCCAGGAAGCGGCCGGCGTCGCTGCGCGCGCTGTTCAGGATCGCCTCGACGCGCTTTCCCGTCTCGTAGGGGGCGCCGAGATTCGCGCTCGCCTCGCGGAGCGCGCGGGCGATCGCGTCGCCGACCTCGTCCGGCACCTGCGATCCACCGGGACCGTCCAGGAAGGCGAACCCGGCCTGCAGGGACGAGAACCTGCGACGCGCAGCTTCCACGTCGAGTACCGTCGCGCTCATGGATCGAGCCTACCTGGGAAGCAGCGGCATTCGCGTCTCGAAGATCGTGCTCGGCTGCGGCGGCTTCGGCGGCGTCGGGTCGTCGCCCGCCTTCTTCGGCCGGGGGGAGAGCCGCGACGACGCGTTCGCCATCATGGACGCCGCCTGGGAGGCGGGCATCACGACCTTCGACACCGCCGACGCGTACGGCGGCGGCCGCAGCGAGTCGTGGATCGGCGACTGGCTGCGCTCGAAAGGGGCCGGCGTCCGCGACGCGATCGTCCTCTCGACGAAGACGTTCCACGCCATGGACGAGGGCGAGGACCACGGGCTCGCGCCGGGGCGGGTGAGGCGTCAGCTCGAGAGCAGCCTGGAGCGTCTCGGCGTCGACCACGTGCAGATGTACCTGACCCACGCGCCGGATCCCGACGTGCCGGTCGCCGAGACGCTCGGCGCGCTCGACGAGCTCGTGCGCGAGGGCAAGGTCGGTGCGGTCGGCGCGAGCAACGTCGACGGCGCCCAGCTCCGCGAGGCGCTCGCCGTATCGCCCGGGACGCGCTACGAGTGGGTGCAGAACTCGTACTCGCTGCTCGACCGCGAGGCGGAGCGGGACGTGCTGTCCCTCTGCGCCGAGGCGGGCCTCGGTTTCACGCCGTTCAGCCCGCTCGCGGGCGGCTGGCTCACCGGCAAGTACGCGCGGGGCGCAGCAGCGCCTGCGGGCTCGCGGATGACCCAGCGACCCGAGCCGTACGCGCACCTCCTCGAGGACGACGCCGTGTGGCGCGGCCTCGACGGCCTCGCCGCCGCGGCAGAGGCGCGTGGCACGAGCCGGGCTGCGCTCGCGATCGCCTGGCTGCTCGGCGACGCGCGGGTGACGGCGGTGGTCGTCGGCCCCCGCCGGCCCGAGCACCTCGAGCCGGCGCTGGCCGCGCTCGAGCACCCGGCCACGGCGGCGGAGCGCGACGAGCTCGCCCGCCTCTTCGCGCGCTGAGCCGGGGGTCAGACCCCGTGCGCCGGCTCGTCGTCCCGACGATGATCGCAGCCGCGTCCCTCGCCGCGGCCGGCATCGCGCACGCCGCCGTTCACCGTCACGTGCTCGGCCACTCGGTCGACGGGCGGCCGATCGTCGCCTTCGAGCTCGGCGACCCGCACAGCCTGCGGAAGGTGCTCGTCGTCGGCTGCGTCCACGGCGACGAGCCCGCGGGAACAGCGGTCACGAGCCGCCTCCTGACGCTCGCGCCACCGCCGGGTGTCGATCTCTGGGTCGTGCCCAGCTTCAACCCCGACGGGCAGCGCTCGGGCGCCCGCGGCAATGCGCGGGGCGTCGATCTCAACCGCAACTTCCCGTATCGCTGGAGGCCGTTGACCGGCGTGTACTACTCAGGGTCGCGTCCGCTGTCCGAGCCCGAGAGCCGCACGGCGTACCGTCTGCTCCGGCGGCTCCGGCCGGCGATCTCCATCTGGTTCCACCAGCACCTGGACGTCGTCGACGTCCCCGGCCGGAACAGCGCGCTCGAGCGGCGGTTCGCGAGGCTCGTCGGCCTGCCGGCGGCGTCGCTTCCTCGCCAGCCCGGCAGCATCGTCACGTGGGAGAACGCCGCGTACCCGCGCGGGAGCGCCTTCGTCGTCGAGCTCCCCGCCGGGCAGTTGACGGCGTCCCGCGCAGCGCTCTTCGCGGGCGCGATCGAGGCGATCGCGCGCTAGCCGGCCTGCCGGCGGACGCTGTGGGCGCGGCCGATCGGGGTCGAGCGGGTAAACAATTCGGCCCGGCGGCCGAAGACCGCGGTCACGCCCATGTCCGTTCGATCGAGACCACGCTCTTTCCCTGCACGGCGTGCCCGACGCCTCCCCGAGGCGCTCGGCAACGCCGCGACGCTGCACGTGTGCCCGGCCGCCGCGCGGCCGCCCCTCCTGTGCGCCTTCCCGGTCGATGTCTAGGCGCACGAGACACAGCGGCGAGCGGGCTTCGGCTCGCACGAGCGCCGGGCGGCGTAGGCCGATGACCGGACGCGACGGAGGAGAGCCGCCCGTCTCGGGACAGTCCGTCTACACGGAAGCGGCGCTCGCCAGAGAGTTGCTGCTGCGGCACGCTCCTCTCATCACCCGGCTTCGGGACGTTGCCCTCGATCCGGGCGAGCGACAGTTCCTCGTCTTCCGCGCATCGGTGCTCGCCGCGCTGAGCGCCCGCCCGGAGCTGCGCCGTCTCGGCGTGCTGCTCCACAGCGACGACGGCTATCGTCTCGTCCCCGTCGACGGCGTCGCGCGCGTCCGCGATCTCTGGGCGTGGCTCGTGTCGAACGTGCCGGCGCTCGTACGCGACGAGCCCCAGGCCGCTGCGCTGATCATTCCGCACGCGACCGACGGCACGATCCGCTCCCTTCCCGCCGTCGAGTCGTCGACGGCATTCGACCTCAGCGTGTGCATGGTGGACGACTCTCGTCGCGTCGAGAACGCGGGGTTCCGCTGCCTCTCCGAGCGGGGCCAGCTCACGCGGCTGCCGTCTCGGGCCGGGCGCGCCGGTCCGACAGCCGCCGTCGCGTCGCTGCTCGGCACGTTGCTCGCCGAGCAACGCGACCCGCCGCCCTCTCCCGTCCGGTTCCTGCGGCCCGCGCGGAACCAGCCCGCGCCGGCGTTCGAGCCCATCGCCAGGGCTGCCTAGCTGACGTGCCTACACACGTTCTGAACGGCTGACGGTTTACGTCCGGCCCTCCTTCGAGGCTGTGGGTCTCGCTGAAGACCACGGCTCGAAGGAGGGCTCGGATGTTGTTGCACGGTAACGCGAAGCTCGGACTGGCTGGTCGCGCCTCTTTGGTCAGGTCGATAGAGGGTGGCGTCTCGATTCGGGAGGCGGCGAGACGCCATGGCGTCTCGCCGGCGACCGCCTGTACCTGGTGGCACCGCTGGCGCGACGCGAGCCCGTCGGAGCGGGCGACGCTTGCCTGCCTGTTCGATCGCTCGAGCCGGCCGCGTTCCTGTCCCCGGATGCTGTCTGCCGCTGAGCAAGAACGGATCTGCGAGGTACGCCGCAAGACCGGTTGGGGACCAAGGCAGCTCGCAGGCCGGGTCGGCCACCCACACGCGACCATCTCCAAGACGCTCCGCCGCAACGGCTGCTCCCGTCGGGAGCGGACGCCGCGGGAGCCCGCCAACCGCTACGAGTGGCCCTGCCCCGGCGATCTGCTGCACATGGACTCCTCCAGCTACGCGCGCTTCGACCGTCCCGGCCACGCCCTGACCGGCGACCGCTCAAAGACCAGCGCCGAGGTGCGCGCGACGGTCGGCTACGACTACGCCCACGCCGTCGTCGACGACCACACCCGGCTCGCCTACGTCGAGCTGCTCCCCGACGAACGCGCCGACACCGTCGTCGCCTTCACCCAACGCGCCCTGGGCTTCTTCGAAACGCACGGCATCCAGGCGCGACGGCTGATGACCGACAACGCCTGGTGCTACACCCACAGCCGCGAGCTCCGCCGCCTGCTCACCGATCGCGGCATCAAACACCTCACGACCCGGCCCTACCGTCCACGCACCAACGGCAAGGTCGAACGCTTCCACCAAACGATGGCCCGCGAGTGGGCCTACGGCATCCGCTACCGCAACAGCACCGCCCGCCACCACGCCCTGCCACACTGGCTCAACTACTACAACCAACAACGACCCCACAGCTCACTCGGAGACCGACCCCCGATCAGCCGCGTTCACAACCTCTGTAGGCAGGACACCTAGAGAGATCGCCGCTTAGTTCTTATCGCGCGGCGGCGAGCTCGAAGCGCTCGTGGAGCACCTGGACGGCCCGGTCGAGATCCGCGCCGCGCACGACGCAGGAGATGCGAATCGAGGACGTCGAGATGATCTCGATGTTGATGCCGGCGTCTGCGAGCGCTTCGAACATGTCGGCGGCGACACCCGGGTTGCTTCGCATGCCGGCGCCGACGAGCGACACCTTGCCGATGTCCGATTCGCACGTGTGGCCCTGGGCGTCGACGAGCTTCGCGATCACGTCGAGCACCGGCTCTGCCGCCGGCAGGTCGGACTGCGGCAGCGTGAAGGAGATGTCGGTGTGCCCCTTGGCCGAGACGTTCTGCACGATCATGTCGATGTGGATGCCGGCGTCCGCGAGCGGGCGGAACACGCGTCCCGCGATTCCCGGCTTGTCGGGCACGCCGAGGATCGTCACTTTCGCCTCGCTGGAATCGCTTGCGATTCCCGAGATGATCGCCTGCTCGAGCACGTCCTCCTCCTTCACGATCCAGGTGCCGTCGGCCTCGCCGAACGACGACCGAACATGGACGGCGACGCCGTGCGTCCGAGCGTACTCGACCGAGCGAAGCGCCAGGACCTTCGCGCCCGAGGCTGCGAGCTCGAGCATCTCCTCGTACGTGACCGCGTCGAGCTTGCGCGCGGCCGGCACCACCCGGGGATCGGCCGTGAAGACGCCGTCGACGTCGGTGTAGATCTCGCACACGTCGGCCTCCAGGCCCGCCGCGATCGCGACCGCCGTCGTGTCCGAACCGCCGCGGCCGAGCGTCGTGATGTCGCTCGTCCCCGAGACGCCCTGGAAGCCGGCGACGATCACGATCTTGCCGGCGTCGAGCGCCTCGAGCACGCGCCGGGGACGAATCTCGACGATGCGCGCCTTGCCGTGCCGCTCGTCGGTGACGATGCCCGCCTGCGAGCCCGTGAGCGAGACGGCGTCGTGCCCGAGCTCGATGACCGCCATCGCGAGCAGCGCGCTCGAGATGCGCTCACCCGCGGTGAGCAGCATGTCCTGCTCGCGCGGATGCGGCCGGTCGGACACCTCTCCCGCGAGCTCCAGCAACTGGTCGGTCATGGTGCCCATCGCCGAGACGACGACGCACACGCGATGGCCGCCCTCGGCGGTTGCCACCACGCGTTTCGCGACGTGCTTGATGCGCTCGGGATCGGCGACCGACGTGCCGCCGTATTTCTGGACGATGACGCTCACGGGCTGAGGCTACCGTCTCGCGGGAGCGGTGAGCCCGGTTACGCGGTGAGCACGCGGGCGATCGCCGCGATGTGCTCGGGCGTCGAGCCGCAGCAGCCGCCGACGATGCGCGCACCCTGGCCCACATACGCGTGGACGTGCTCGGCGAACGTCGCCGGGTCGGCGTCGTAGACGACGGTGTCGCCGACGATGCGAGGCACGCCGGCGTTCGGCTTGATCCAGAGCGGCAGCCGCGGCGCCGCGTCGACGAGCTCGGCGACGACCGCGTCCGTGTCCTCGAGCGACCGGCCGCAGTTCGCGCCGAGTGCCGCGACGCCGAGCGGCTCCACCGCCGCGACGACGTCGGCGGGGCTGAGCCCCATCATCGTGTGCGTCCCCTGGTCGAAGCTGAACGACATGACGAGGGGCAGGTCGCTCGCGCCCTGGACGCCCTCGATCGCCCACAGTGCCTCCTCGAGGGCGAAGAACGTCTCGAGGACGAGCACGTCGACGCCGCCGTCGGCGAGCGCGCGCGCCTGCTCCGCGTAGGCCGCGACGCACACCTCGCGCGTCAGCAGGCCGTACGGCTCCGGCAGCCGGCCCGTCGGGCCCATCGAGCCGGCGACGAGGCGGGCCTCGCCGGCGGCTTCGCGCGCGATCTCGGCGGCGCGGACGTTGACCTCTCGTGTGCGGCCGGCGAGCGGCCCGTCGGCGAGCCGCGGCGTCGTCGCGCCGAAGGTGCACGTGAGCACGAGGTCGGAGCCCGCGTCGAGGAAGCGGCGGTGCAGCTCGCGCACGGTGTCGGGCGCGTCGAAGATCCACTCCTCGGGTGCGACGCCCGGCTCGATCCCCAGGTCCTGAAAGTTCGTGCCGGTCGCGCCGTCCGCGAGCAGGACGGGTCTCGAGGCGAGGAGGTCGGCGAACGACGGCATCGAGGCAGGGTACGTGCCGCGCGCCGGGGCGCGGCTCGATACGGTGCCGCGGTGACGACGAATCAGAAGCCGCAGGTCGACGTCCCGTCGGACCGACAGCCGCCCTCGCAGCTGGAGCTCGAAGACGTCACCGTCGGCGAAGGGGAAGAGGCCGTTTCCGGGCGGCAGGTGGACGTCCACTACGTCGGCGTCGCGTGGTCGACGGGCGAGCAGTTCGACGCGTCCTGGGATCGCGGCGACACGTTTCGCTTCGGCCTCGGGCAGGGTCAGGTGATCAAGGGCTGGGATCAGGGCGTCGCGGGCATGAAGGTCGGCGGCCGCCGCCGGATGACGATTCCTCCGAGTCTCGGCTACGGCGAGCGCGGCGCCGGCGGCGTCATCGCGCCCGGCGAGACCCTCGTCTTCGTGGTCGATCTGCTCGGCGTGCGCTGACGGCAGCGCCGCGATGAGCAGCGCAGTCGACACGGTGGTCGTCTTCGCCGCGGGTCAGGGCGCCGTTCCGCGCGTGACGATTCCGCCCGGCGCGGTCGTGGTCGCCGCGGACGGCGGCGGCGAGCTCGCACTGGCGTTGCAGGTGGCGGTCGACGTCGTCGTGGGCGACCTCGACTCGATCAGCCCGGGCTCGCTCGAGACACTGGAGCGCTCCGGTGCGCGGATCGAGGGCCATCCGCAAGAGAAGGACGCGACCGATCTGGCCTTGGCGCTCGACGCTGCGCTGGGGTTCGGCCCGCGGCGGATCTTGCTGGTGGGCGCCGCGGGCGGGCGTCTCGATCATCTGCTGGGCGAGTTGCTGCTGCTCGGAGCGGAGGCCTACGCGGGTGTGGAGGTCGACGCGCTGCTCGGTGCTGCGGCGGTTCACGTCGTTCGTGGAGAGCGTTCGCTGGCGGGGACGCCGGGCGAGCTGGTGTCGCTTCATGCGTTGCACGGGCCGGCCGTGGGGGTCGTGACCGAGGGGCTTGCGTATCCGTTGCGCGGCGAGACGCTCGAGGCCGGCTCGAGTCGCGGCGTCTCGAACGTCTTCGCCGCGGACGAGGCGCGCATCAGCCTCGAGCGGGGCGTTCTGCTCGCGGTGCGGCCGGGCGCGCAGGCCTGATCACCCGCCTGTCGGGCAGCGGCGCGGGAGGAAGCTCGTGCTCATGACCGTGGCTGCGGGGATCGGGTTCTTCAGCAGCCCGCGCGCGTGCATCCAGTCGCCGAAGCGCTGCCACTCCGCGCTGCGCATGCAGCCGATCCCGTCGCGCCCGGCGAGCAGTGCGAGCGTGGCGGGTGTCGCGCGCGCGAGGAAGCCCGCGCCCGAGGCGGTGACCTTCTTCAGGATCGCGAGCGCGCGCTGCGGGTGCTGCCGGGCGTCTGCGGTGCCCGCGAGGAACGCGCCGACGAAGCGCCGGACGGTCGATCGATAGGCGGCGTCGTCGTGCAGGCGTTGCGCGTTGGCGACGAGCACGAGCTCGTCGTAGGAGGGGATGCCGGCGCGGTCGAGCGGGATGATCGTCGGCGCGAGCCCGCGTTCCTTCAGCTGGATGCCCTCGACGTTGCGGTACACGCCGATCACCGCGTCGACCTTGTGCGCGAGCAGCGCGGGCAGCAGGTTGTAGCCGACGCTCACGATGTGCACGTCCTTGCGCGTGAGGCCCGCGGACGCGAGTGCCGTGTCGAGCGCCGCGTAGTCGGACGGGACGCCGGTGATGCCGACGGTCCGTCCCTTCAGATCGCGGACCGAGCGGATGCGCGCGTCGATCGCGATGATCGAGTTGAGCGGCTGTGGTACGACGGCAGCGACAGCGACGACCGGCAGCTTGCGCGCCGCTGCGAAGAAGATCTCCTGCTCATAGGAGACGGCGAGATCGCTCTGCCCCACCGCGACGAGCTTGAGCGTTGCGGTCGGATCGGAGGGCGCCCTGATCGTGACGTCGAGGCCGGCCTTCGCGAAGAGGCCGGTGCTCTGCGCGTCGTAGAAGCCGACGTGATCGGGGTTCGGCGTCCAGTCGAGCGTCAGCGTCACCTTCTGCCCGCCGGCAAGCGCCGCGGGCGCGAGCAGGGCGGCGAGAACACATGAAGCGACGAGAATCGTGCGGTTACGCATGAGCAACCTCCAGTTTCCAGGGGACGAGGAGACGCTCGGCGAGCGAGACGGCCGCATAGAGCGCGAGCGCGAGGACGCAGAGGATCAGGACGGCGGCGAAGATCCGCGCCGTCAGGAGCGCGGGCTGCGCCTGGAGCATGACGAAACCGAGGCCGGCCGAGGAGCCGGCCCACTCGCCGAACACCGCCCCGACCGCCGCGTAGGTGGCCGCGATGCGCGCGCCCGAGAAGACTGCCGGCAACGCACCGGGCACCTCGACGCGGCGGAAGATCGCGAGCCTGCTCCCGTGCAGCGTCCGCATCATCTGCACGAGCTCGGCGTCGGTGGAGCGGAGCCCGTCGACCGCGTTGACCACGATCGGGAAGAAGCAGACGATCGCGACCACCACGAGCTTCGGCGTGATGCCGTAGCCGAGCAGGATCGCGAGCACCGGCGCGAGCAGGACGGTCGGCACCGTCTGCGAGAGGACGAGGATCGGCAGGAGCGCGCGGCGGAGCGCGTCCGAGAAGTGGAGCGCGACGGCGAGCGCGAGCGCGAGCGCGACGGCGAGCAGGTAGCCCAGGACGACCTCGCGCAGGGTCACGAGCGTCGCGCTCGCGAGCAGTCCCGCGTCGGAGCCGAGCGCGGAGGCGATCGCCGAGGGCGCAGGGAACAGGTAGTCCGGAACCTGCGCGGCGCGGACGACGAGCTCCCACACCCCGACCGCAGCCGTGAGCAGTGCGAGAGGCCAGAGATGTCTCATCCGATCGCCTCGAGCGCCCGCTCGCGCAGCTCGAGGAACGCAGGGCTCGTCACGAGCTCGCGCCGCGACACTTCGCGCGGGAGGTCCGCGTCGAGCTCGAGCGCGACGCGTCCGTCGGCGAGGACGACCACCCGCTCGCAGAGCAGGAGCGCCTCTTCGACGTCGTGCGTGACGAGCAGGATCGTCCGCGGCTCGCCCGCGAGCGCCGCGAGGAGCCATTCCTGCAGCTCGGCGCGCGTGATCGCGTCGAGCGCGCCGAACGGCTCGTCCAGGAGGAGCGTCTCCTTGCCGGCAAGCAGCGTCCGCAGAAACGCCACGCGCTGGCGCATCCCGCTCGAGAGGTGCGCGGGGCGCAGCAACTCCGCTCCCGCGAGGCCGAGCCGGGCGAACAGCGGCGCGGCCCGGCGCCGCGCCTCCTTGCGCGGCACACCCGAGTTCTCGAGTGCGAGACAGGCGTTGTCGAGCGCGGTCCGCCACGGGAGGAGGCAGTCGCGCTGCGGCATCAGGGCGCACTGCGCGAGTCGTGCCGGTGCGGAGGCCCGGCCGCACACGGTCACGCTTCCGGCGTCCGGCTCGTCCAGCCCCGCGACGAGCGAGAGCAGCGTCGACTTGCCGACGCCGCTCCGGCCGACGATCCCGAGCCGACCGTGGAAGGGCACGCGAACGTCGACGCCGTCGAGCACGCGCCTCCCGCCGAGCACGCGGACGACGCCGGTGAGCGCAACGCCGGCGGCCGTGTCCCGCGCCGACGCGGCTTCCACCTCGAGGATCGGGTGCGACATATGCTCCCTCCGCCGGCATGACCCGGATCAGGTTCGACGGGTACGCGCTAGGAAGCGCTCTCTCAGCCCCTCGGTCAGGGGCTCCCCGGTTGCAGAAATCGTAGCGCGCCGCCGCCCGGCGTGCGCAGCCCTGCAGGCATTCGCATTCCTCTTCCAGGGTGCGGCGGCGCGCTTTGGCGGCGCTCGAGCATCACGAGTGGCCGAAGCGAACGTCGGGGAGGATGCGGTCGAGCCAGCGCGGGATCGCCCACGCCCAGCGTCCGAAGACGCGCAGCAGCGTCGGGATCAGGATGAGTCGGACGAGCAAGGCGTCGAGCAGGACTGCGGTGCCGAGGATGACGCCCATCTCCTTGGGCGGCAGCGGCCCGGAGAGGGCGAAGGTGAAGAAGACGGCGACCATGACGGCAGCGGCCGCGAAGATGACGCGGCCGGAGTGGGCGAGCCCGCCGATCGAGGCGTCGCGTGCGTCGCCCGACCTGTCGAAGTGCTCCTTCGCGGACGAGAGCAGGAACAGGGTGTAGTCCATCGAGATCGCGAAGATCATCGCGAAGAAGAAGATCGGCCCCCAGGCGTCGAGGAAGCCCTGCGGCTCGAAGCCGAGCAGGCCCGCGCCGTTCCCGTTCTGGAAGATCAAGCGAGCCACGCCGAAGGCTGCGCCGGTGGCGAGCAGGTTGGTCACGACGCCGAGCGCGGCGATCAGCGGCGCCTGTAGCGCGACGAGGAGGAGCAGGAAGCCGAGCGCGAGCACGACGCCGATCACGAGTGGCGTCTTTGCGGCGAGCGCCCGCTCGAGGTCGTGGTTCTCGGCCGCTGCGCCGCCGACGAGCGCCTGCGCCGGGAGCGCCGCCCGGAGCCGGTCGATCGTGCGGCCGACGGCCGGGCTCGAGGGGTCGGCGTTCGGGATCGCCTGGAGCAGAGCGAGGCCGTTCCCGCCCTGCCGGGCCGGCGAGACGCGGGCGATGCCGGGGTCGCTTTTCGCGGCGGCCGACGCTGCCGCGGCGTCACGTCCGGGCACGACGATCTGCAGCGCACCCGGCGCGCCGATGCCGAAGGCCTGCTGCACCTGCGTGTAGCCGACCCTCGAGCCGTCGTTCGTGGGGACGACCTTGATCGAGGGCATCCCCGTCTTCAGTCCGACGATCGGGAGCGCGAGCAGGACGAGGAGCAGCGTGGCGGCCGGGCCGTACACATGGGGGTGGCGCCAGAGCCGCTCGCCCCAGCGTGCGAAGCGGGCGGAGCGGTGCTCGCCCGAGTGCACCCAGCGGAGGGGGAGCGCGTCGACCTTCGGGCCGAGCTTGGCGAGCACGGCCGGCAGCAGCGTCAGCGTCGCAGCGAGCACGAAGACGACGCTGAGCATGATCCCGAGCGCCATCGAGCGGAAGGCCGGGCTCGGCACGAGCATCACCGCCGAGAGCGAGACCAGCACGGTGAGGCCGGAGAAGAGGACGGCCTTGCCGGCGGTGTCCATCGTCACCGCGACCGCGTCGCGCGCGCTGAGACGCGAGCCGAAGAAAGCGCCGCGGAAGCGGTGCACGACGAAGAGCGCGTAGTCGATCCCGAGCGCGAGCGCGAACATGAGCGCGAAGTTCATCGCCCAGATCGAGATCTCGAAGCCGTGCGTGAGCACCGTCAGCAGGCCGGCGGAGGCGACGAGCCCGAGGATGGTCAGCAGCAGCGGCAGCCCCGCAGCGACGAGCGAGCCGAACGCCAGCGCGAGAATCGCGAGCGTCACCGGCCAGCTGAAGAGCTCCGACTTCATCATCGCGTTGCGGTTCGCGGTGTTGAAGTCGCTCCACATGCCGGACGCGCCGGTGAGCGAGACGCTCACCCCGGCGCCGGCGGCGTTCTTCAGGGGCGACTTGAGCGTGTCCGCGGCGGCGACCATCGCCGTCGGGTCGTTCTTCGCGCCGGCGGTGACGAGGGCGGTGTGACCGTCGGCGGAGATGCTCGAGCCAACGCGCGGCGGTTGCACGGATGCGACGTGCGCGTTCGTGCGCAGCAGCTGCTCCACGCGGCCGACCGTCTGCCGGAAGGCGGCGTCGGTGGTGGTGAGCCGTTGCGAGTGAACGACGACCATCAGCGCCGAGCTGGACAGCCCGGCGAAGTTCGTCTGGATCAGGCTGCGCGCCTGGACCGACTCGGAGCCGTTCGCCTGCCAGCCTGCGCCGGAGAGCGCCGTCTCGACCTTGGGCGCGAGGACACCGAGAGCGACCGCGACGATCGCCCAGACGATCGCGACGGTGCGCACGTGGTCGGCCGTCCAGCGGCCGAGGCGGCCGAGCGGCCCGACGGCGGGAGCGGTGCCGCTCACTGCCCGACTCCCCTGACGAGCTCGTCGAGCGCGAGCAGTTGCTGCTGCACCGAGCCGCAGACCTGGTCGCAGAGCGCGAAGACGCCCTCGTCGACGATCCGGTAGTGGACGTGCGTTCCTTCCTTGCGGCGGCCGAGGACGCCGACCTCGGCCAGAACGGTCAGGTGCTTGGAGACGTTCTGCTGCGAGGCGTCGAGCGCCTCGGCCAGCTCGTTCACGCTCGCCTCGCCTTCGCGCAACCGGTCGAGCAGCTTGATTCGCATCGGCTCGCCGAGCACGCGGAAGCGGCGCGCGATCAACTCGACGAGATCGTCCGGCACGGGGTGGGGCAGGGGCATGCGCTCTCCTCTGGAATACGTTAGACCGTTGTATAGTTGTATAGCAGTAGAAACGAACAGTCGCAACAACGAGGAGGAGCGAGAACGATGGATGTGACCAGCGAGACCTTCGAGCGCAACGTCGTCGGCGTGTACCGATGACCGAGAGCAAACCCCCACCTGCAACCGTGCGGCCGAAGGAGTTCCACTTCCCGCTCTCGGTCGAGTGGCTCGGCGAGCGCCGCGTCGCCGCACGGGTGGAGGGCAAGCCGGCGATCGAGATCACGCCGCCGCCTGTCTTCGGCGGCACCGACCCCGCGACCTGGAGCCCGGAAGACTTCTTCGTCGCCGCGGCCGCCTCGTGCCTGGCCGTCACCTTCACCGGGCTGGCCGCCCGCGCGGGCCTTCCCACCACGAGCGTGAACGTGCACGCCGACGGCGTCGCCGGCCGGCGCGGCGACGGACGCTTCGGCTTCACCCGGCTGCTGCTCCGGCTCGAGCTCGAGACCGAGCCCGGTGACGAAGCCCGGGCGCGGGCGCTCGCCGAGGAGGCCGAGAGGACTTGCCTCGTCTCGGCTTCGCTCGATCTCCCCGTCGAGACGGTGATCGAGGTGAGACGATCTGAGCGGTGACCCGACCGACGAGCCTCACCGTCCTCGACGAGCTGCGCCGTACCGACTTCGCGCGGCTCGACGCCGGCGGCCACGTCTACCTCGACTACACCGGCGCCGGCCTCTACGCCGACTCGCAGCTCGCCGAGCACCTCGAGCTGCTGCGGCACAACGTCTTCGGCAACCCGCACTCGCAGAACCCCACCTCGGCGGCGATGACCGAGCTCGTCGAGCAGGCCCGCGACGCCGTGCTCGAGTTCTTTCGCGCCTCCCCCGACGAGTACGTCGCGGTCTTCACCCCGAACGCGACGGGGGCGCTCCGGCTCGTCGGCGAGGCATACCCGTTCCGTCCCGGCGATCGCTTCCTGCTCACCTTCGACAACCACAACTCCGTCAACGGCATCCGCGAGTTCGCACGCGCCCGCGGCGCCGAGACGACCTACGTCCCGAGCGAGGCGTCCGAGCTCCGCGTGGACGAGGAGCTGCTACCGCGCTACCTGACCGAGGTCGGCGGCGACCACAACAACCTGTTCGCCTACCCGGCCCAGTCGAACTTCTCCGGCGTCCTGCAACCGCTCGCCTGGATCGAGTACGCGCAGGCACACGGCTGGGACGTGCTGCTCGACGCCGCCGCGTACGTTCCCACCAACCGGCTCGACCTCTCCCGCTGGCACCCGGATTTCGTCGCGCTCTCCTTCTACAAGATGTTCGGCTGGCCGACCGGCGTCGGCTGCCTCATCGCCCGCCGTGACGCGCTGGCCAAGCTCGAGCGGCCCTGGTTCTCCGGCGGCACGATCGTCGCCGCCTTCGTGCAGCGCGAGTGGTACCAGTCCGCTCCGGGCGCGGCCCACTTCGAGGACGGCACGGTCAACTTCCTCAACTTGCCCGCAGTCGAGATCGGCCTGCGCTTCCTCGACCGGATCGGCGTCGAGACGATCCACGCCCGCGTCGAGGCGCTCGGCTCCCGGCTCCTCGAGGCGCTGGGGTCGCTTCGCCACAGCGACGGTTCGCCGGCGGCCACGATCTACGGGCCGCGCGACGTCGATCGGCGCGGCGCGACGATCGCCTTCAACTTCGTCCACCCCGACGGGCGCGTCGTCGACGAGCGCTACGTCGACCGTGTCGCCCGACTGCACACCATCTCGCTGCGGACCGGCTGCTTCTGCAACCCCGGCGCAGGCGAGGTCGCATTCACGATCTCGCGTGAGACGCTCGTCGGCGGCGAGTTCGGCGAGGGCATGACGCTCGACGACTACGTCGATGCCATCGGCCTGCCGTCCGGCGGCGCCGTTCGTGCCTCCCTCGGTCTCGCCTCGAATCTCGCCGACGTCGACCGCTTCGTCGCGTTCGCGCGCGAGTTCGTCGATCTTGCAGCGGTACCGGACGACCTGCCGCCCCGCGTCGGCTGCTGACCCCGGCAGCCGCAACAGCCGGGGCGCGGACGCTACGAGAATGACGCGGAGACCTACGGAGGTGAAGCGAGGGGTTCCCCGATTCGCGCGACGCCGCGGTGGGTTGAGCCTCCCGGCATGAAGCCGGGCCCGGTGGCAGCCGCGACGACGAGCGTCGACCCGCAGGAATCGGTCCAGCGACTGCTCCGCGATCTCCGTGCCCGGCCGCAGGGACTGTCGGAGCGGGACGCGGCCCGCCGTCTTCTCGCCTACGGGCCCAACGAGCTCCGCCGCCGGCGGCGCACGCGCTGGCCGCGCCAGGTGGCGGATCAGCTCCTCCATCCGCTCGCGCTGCTCCTCTGGCTCGCCGCGGGGCTCGCGGTCGCGGCCTCGACGCCGACGCTCGGCGCGGCGATCGTGGCCGTCATCCTGTTGAACGCGGCCTTCGCGTTCGTGCAGGAGCGGCAGGCCGAGCGCGCGGTCGAGGCGCTCCGCCGCTACCTGCCCCAGCAGGCGACCGTGCTCCGCGACGGGCGGCGGCAGCAGGTCGACGCCGCCGCGGTCGTCCCCGGGGACGTCCTGCTCCTCGACGAGGGCGACCGGATCCCGGCCGACGCCCGGCTGCTGGAGGGCGCGCTCGAGGTGGACCTCTCGACGCTCACCGGCGAATCGCAGCCCGTCCTGCGGACGGCGGAGCTCCACGGGGGGGCGCCGTCGATCCTCGAGGCCCGCGACATCGTCTTCGGCGGGACGACGTGCGTCGGAGGCAGCGGCGCGGCGCTCGTCTTCGCCACGGGCATGCAGACGGAGCTCGGCCGGATCGCGGCGCTGACCGAGGGGATCGAGACGGAGCCGAGCCCCCTGGAGCGGCAGGTGCGGCGCGTCGCCTGGCTGATCGCGCTCGTCGCGCTCGTCGCGGGGCTGGCGTTCCTGCCGATCGGCTGGCTCGCCGCAGGGCTGCCGCTCCACGACGCCTTCAGCTTCGCGATCGGGCTGATCGTCGCGAACGTGCCCGAAGGCCTGCTGCCGACGATCACGCTCGCGCTGGCGGTGGGCGTGGCGCGCCTCGCCCGCCGCGGCGCGCTCGTCAAGCGCCTGAGCGCGGTGGAGACGCTCGGCTCGACGACCGTCATCTGCACGGACAAGACGGGCACGCTGACCGAGAACCGGATGCGGGCGGTGAAGGTCTGGACGCCCCTCGGGGAGCTCGACCTCGAGGCCGCGGCGGAGCAGGGCCTCGCGCCGGGCGACCCCGTGCTCGCGCTCCTCGGCCGGGCGACGGCCTCGTGCAGCACGGCCGAGCTCGACCCGGCGAGGACGGGCAAGTCACGCGGTGAGGCGACGGAGGTCGGGCTGCTCGAGGCGTCGCGGGCGCTCGGAACCGACGTCGCCGTCGTCCGGCGGGAGAGCCGCCGCAAGAGGCTCTTCCGCTTCGATCCGACGCTGCGGCTGATGTCGACGGTCGACGAGCGCGAGGACGGGTCGCTGACCGTTCACGCCAAGGGCGCGCCCGAGGAGGTGCTCGCGCGGGCGACGAGGATCGCCGGCCGCGACGGCCATCGCCCGCTGCTCGACGCCGACCGGCGGGCGGTGCTGGAGGCTCTGGCGCGCTACGCGTCGGAGGGTCACAGGGTGCTGGCCGTCGCGCGGCGCCGGCTTCCCGAGGGCCTCGGCGTGCCGGCCCGCCGGGAGGACGCCGAGCGCGACCTCTGCCTGCTCGGGCTCGTGGCGCTCTTCGACCCGCCGCGCCCGGAGGTCGCCGCGGCGGCCGCGTCGTGCCACCGGGCCGGCATCCGGATCAACGTCGTCACGGGCGACTACGGGCTGACGGCCGTCGAGATCGCACGCCGCGTCGGGATCGCGCGCGACGGGGCGACCGTGATCACGGGCGACGAGCTCGAAGAGCTGACCGAGCGCGAGCTCGACGAGCTCCTGCGCCGGGACAGCGAGCTGATCTTCGCGCGCACGTCGCCGGAGGCCAAGCTGCGAATCGCCGACGCGCTGCACGTCCAGGGCCAGGTCGTGGCGATGACCGGGGACGGCGTGAACGACGCTCCCGCCCTGCACCGCGCCGACATCGGCATCGCGATGGGGCGGTCGGGCACCGACGTCGCCCGCGAGGCGGCCACCATGGTGCTCACCGACGACAACTTCGCGACGATCGTCGCCGCCGTCGAGGCGGGACGTCAGGTCTTCGACAACGTCCGCAAGTTCATCCTCTACATCTTCGCCCACCTGACGCCCGAGCTCGTCCCGTTCCTCGTCTTCGCCCTCTCGGGCGGCCGGGTCCCGCTGCCCCTGACCGTCATGCAGATCCTCGCGATCGACCTCGGCACGGAGATCCTGCCCGCGCTCGCGCTCGGCCGGGAGGCGGCCGAGCCGGGCGTCATGGACCGCGGCCCCCGGCCGCGCTCCGAGGGCGTGATCGACCGGTCGCTGATCTTCCGTGCCTGGCTCTTCCTCGGGCTGATCGAGGCCGCTCTCGTCATGACGGGCTTCTTCGTGGTGCTCCTACGGGCCGGCTGGACCCCCGGGGCCGCAGTCTCGGCCGGGAGCCCGCTCCATCACGCCTATCTGACCGCGACCACGATGAGCTTCGCCGGCATCGTCGCCTGCCAGATCGGGACGGCGTTCGCCGCCCGTACCGACCATGCGTCGCTTCGTTCGATCGGCGTGCTCAGCAACCGGCTCCTGCTCTGGGGCATCGCGTCGGAGATCCTGTTCGCCGCAGCGCTCGTCTACGTCCCTCCGCTCCAGCGCCTCTTCGGCACGGCGACGCTGGGAGCGCTCGAGCTGGCGATCCTCGCCCCCTTCCCCCTCGTCGTCTGGGGGGCGGACGAGCTCAGGCGGAGCAGACGGCGGCGGCGGGCCGCGGGAGCGGCGACCGCCGGCGGCGGGTCAGCGTGACGTGTCTCGATCCCGCCCTGGTCGCGCCTCCTCCCTGAAGAGCGACTCTGGATCAATCGGCTCACGGTTCTCACGGACCCGGGTCCAGATCTCCACGAGTGGCGGCGCCGCTTGATAGAAGGTGCCGCGCTTGCGCCCCTTCTGCAGAAGAAGCCCCGCCTCGACCATTGCCTTGAGATCTGTCGTCGCGACCTGGTTGGAGATCTCGTCATCCCATCCCCTGAGTACCGCTCGGTACGACGAGTTGCGCACGCGCAGTCCGATAGTCGCGTCGAACAACGCACCCATCGCGCGCAGCGGGAGACGGTGGATCCGGACGAGGCCCTCCAACTCACCCCACATCGCTTCGGATTCGCGCACGCGACGAAGGACGCTGCGCGTCTGGACGTAATGCGCCTGCAAGCAGTATCGAACCCAGGGAAGAGCGTCCTTCTCCGGGTGCCACTCCTTGCCCCCGACGTCCCTCAGTAGCTGGTAGTACGACGCAGTGTTCTGCCCGAGGTATTCCTCGATGCTGCAGAACTCGGGGACCAGGATCTGCTCGCGCGCCAGAACCAAGGTCTGCAGGCAGCGCGACATGCGCCCGTTACCGTCACGAAACGGATGGATCATGACGAGGTTGAGATGGGCCATTGCCCCCCGCACCATCGCCGGGGTCGAGTGATCCGCGTCAAGAGACGACACCAGCTCATCGATGAGCGAGACGAGCTGGTCAGCGTCGGGACCTTCGTAGACGATGTCTCCTGACGCCTCGTTGCGGATCCAGATCGGTCCGGGACGCCACAGACCGGGGCCCGCGTCCGACGAATGCTCGGTCATCATGAAGTGCAGGCTCCGGATCGTTTCCTGGCTGTAGCGGAAGTGCGGATCGCGCCCGAGCTGCAACACGTACGTCATCGCACGCCGGTAACCCTCGATGGCGTTCCAATCCTCCTCTCCGGCTTCGGTCGGCTCATTTCCTTCCACTGCTGCGACGACGTCATCCAGAGTCACGTTGTGTCCCTCGATGCTGTTCGACCCTTGAATCGCGAGCGCGCCGAGTACGCGCCGTACCGAGCCCGTCCAGCGCCGCGCCTCCGCGACGTGGAACCGCAGTTGTCGGCGAATCTCCTCGATTCTCTCGAGGGCCCGTAGCTCCTCAGTGCCAAGTGCGGGTGTTTCGAAGATCACGCGTCTACCTCTGTTCCATGGATACATGGTCGTACACCATGCGTGGCACTGATAGTATCAGTGCTTCATTAGGTTGGCAAACACGAATCGATACGTGACAACCCTTGACGATGCCAAGGCAGCTGACCCACTGCCCGTGCGACCGCCGCCCGCTGACGCCCGGCGTCAGCCGGTCCCGGCCGCCTGCTCTTCCCGGACCCGGCCGGGGATGAAGCGGTCGTCGAGGACGGCGAGCCCGGCGATCGCACATGCCGCGCCGGCAAGCGACGGGCCGAGCACGGCCGGAACGGGGGAGGCGAGCGCGAAGAAGTGCCGCGTCGACGGCAGGAGCAGGATCACGAAGTAGACGCCGAGCAGTGCGAGGCAGAGGGCGGAGACCGCCGTGCCGCGGACGCGTCCGGTCGCCTCGAGCGCGAGGATCAGGTAGAGCCCGACGAGCACGAGCACGGTCACGGCGACCGTCCGTGCGGCGGCGAGCCGGAGGTCGAGCACGTTGAGCGCGAACAGGTAGCTCGAGAGCACGCCGAGGCCTGCGGCTGTTCCGGCGGGCAGCGCGAAGCGGGCGAGCTCGCGCAGGAAGCCGCGCGCGCCGTAGCGGCCGGAGCTCGGAGCGAGCGCGAGGAAGAAGCCGGGGATGCCGATCGCGATCGACGCGGCGAGCGTCAGCTGGCGCGGCAGCAGCGGGTACGCGGTCGGGGTCAACCCGATCGAGAGGATGAGGAAGGCGGCGAAGGCGGACTTGGTCACGAACAGCTTCGCGACGCGCTGGACGTTGCGGAGGATCTTCCGCCCTTCGGCGACCATGGCGGGCACCGCCGCGAACTCGTCCCGGACGAGGACGATGTCCGCGACGCTGCGGGCCATCTGCGTGCCGGTGCCCTGGGCGATCGCGAGACGGGCCGCCTTGAGCGCGGGGACGTCGTTGACCCCGTCGCCGACCATCGCGACGTAGCGGCCGGCGTCGCGCAGCGCCTCGACCACGCGCCGCTTGTCCTGCGGCGAGATCCGGCCGAACACGGCGTGCTCGAGCACGACCCGCCGCAGCTCGCCCGCGTCGGCCGGTAGCTGCGAGGCGTCGAGCGCGGCGCCCTCGATGCCGGCGTCACGGGCGATCGAGGCGACGGTCTCGGGACGGTCTCCCGAGAGCACCTTCAGCTCGACGCCCTGGCTCCGGAACCAGGCGACCGTCGCCCGTGCCTCCGGCCGCAGCCGCTCGGCCAGGAGCACGAGCCCCCGCGCCTGCGGTCGCTCGTCGTCGAGCCGGGCCGCGATCCCGAACCCGAGCACCCGCCGGCCCTCGCCGGCCGCCCGCGTCGCCTCGGGCCCGAGGTCGCGCAGCTCGAAGTGCTCGGGCGCGCCGAGCACGTAGCCGACGCCGCCGATCCGCTGCGCGCCGAAGCGCCGCCGCGACGAGAACGGCACCTGCTCCTCGACCGGCGCGGGCTCGGCCGGGTAGGCGGTCGCGATCGCCTCGAGCGTCGCGTTCCGCGCCTGCGCGGAGGCGGCATAGCGGCCGAGCTCGCCGCGCAGCGCAGCGGGGCCGACGAGGCCGACGACGTGCAGCGCGGGCTCGGTGAGGGTGCCCGTCTTGTCGAGGCAGACGACGTCGACCGAGGCGAGCGACTCGATCGCGTTCAGCTGCTGGACGAGCGCGCCTCGGCGCGCCATCCGCAGCGCCGCGACGGCGTAGGTGAGGCCGGCAAGGAGCACGAGCCCCTCGGGGACGAGCGTGACGACCGCGGCGACCGAGGTCGGCACCGCGGTGTGCAGCCGCGCGTGGCGGTGCCAGAGCGCGTAGCCGAGCGTGACCCCGAGCGGCACCATCACGGCCACGAGCACGAAGAGAAGCCGGTTCAGCGCCCGCTCGAGCGGCGAGCGCGGGTGGCGGAACGAGCGGGCCTCGCCGGCCAGGCGGGCCGCGTAGCTCTGCTCGCCGACGGCCGTGACCGTGTACGCGCCGACGCCTTCGACCGCGAACGACCCCGAGCGCACGTCGTCCCCGGCCGACCGCTCGACCGTCCGCGACTCGCCGGTCAGGATCGACTCGTCCAGCCGCAGCCACTCGGCCTGCTCGAGCGTCCCGTCCGCGACGACCTGGTCGCCCGGTCCGATCTGCACGAGGTCGCCCGGGACGACCTGCTCGACGTGCACGTGTCGTGCGGCTCCGTCGCGAACGACGTTCGCGTACGGCGCGACGAGGGCGGTGAGCCGGTCGAGCGCCCACTTCGCCCGGACTTCCTGCACCGTCCCGATCCCGGCGTTCGCGACGAGGATGCCGAGGAAGAGCGAGTCCTGCCACTCGCCGAACGCCAGCGTGAGGCCGCCGGCGACGGCGAGGATCAGGTTGAAGACCGTGAAGACGTTGGCGCGGACGATGCTCGCGTACGAGCGGCTCGTGCGCGGGCGCGGCCCCGGGCCCCGCTCGGCGAGGCGGCGTGCCGCCTCCGTCTCCGAGAGGCCCCGCCCGGCGTGCGGGCTCGACGGGAGCGCGGGTGTCACTGGGTCGCCGATTCCGTGCAGGAGCTCTCTCCGCCCGCGGCCGCCGGGTCTGTGCCTCAACGATACGCCGTCCTCCGCGGCCGGGAGTGTGGGAAACCACGGACGCGGGACGGGAATCCCCCCAATGCGTCGGCCGGGCCGGCGGCCTAGCGTGAACGGGGCGAGAGGGAGGACGACGGCATGAGCAGAAGGATTCGCCTGCAGGCTGAGCCGCTCGGCGTTCGCGTGCGCGCCAACGCGGCGCGGCTGACCGCGGCAAGCGCGCTCGTCGCCGTGCTCCTCGGGATCGGCCTTCATGTCACCGGCATGCAGCGGCCGGCGGACTGGTTGTGGGGGGCGACGACGGCGATGCTGCTCGTGCCCCTCACGTTCTCGGTGGTGCGGTCGCTGCTGCGCCGGGACGTGGGCGTGGACGCGATCGCGCTCGTCTCGATGGCCGGCGCGCTCGCGCTCGGTGAGTACCTGGCGGGCGCCGTGGTGGCGTTGATGCTCGCCGGCGGGAACGCGCTGGAGGAGTCGGCGAACCGGCGGGCGCGTCGCGAGCTGACCGCGCTCGTCGAGCGGGCCCCTCGCTCGGCGGTGCTGCGCCGCGGCGACCAGCTGGTCGAGGTGCCGGTCGAGGAGGTCTCCTCCGACGACGTCGTGCTCGTCCGCGCCGGCGAGGTCGTGCCGGTCGACGGGATGGTGGAGAGCGACGAGGCGATCGTCGACGAGTCCGCGCTCACGGGAGAGCCTCTGCCGGTCACGATCCATCGCGGCGGGAACGTCCGCAGCGGCACCGCGGCCGCAGGTGTCTCCTTCGAGCTGCGGGCGCTGCGGCCCGCGGCCGAGAGCGCCTATGCGGCGCTCGTGCGGCTCGTGGAGCAGGCCGAGCAGCAGCGGGCGCCGTTCGTGCGGATCGCCGACCGCTACGCCATGTTCTTCCTGCCCGCGACGATGGTCGTCGCGGCGATCGCCTGGACGGTGTCCGGCGACCCGGTGCGGGCGCTCGCGGTGTTCGTCGTCGCGACACCCTGCCCGCTGATCCTGGCCGCGCCGATCGCGCTCATGTCGGGGCTGTCCCGCGCCGCCCGCGCCGGCGTGGTCGTCAAGGGGGCGGGGACGATCGAGCGGCTCGGCGAGGCGCGCTCGGTGCTGCTCGACAAGACGGGAACGATCACGCTCGGCCACCCCGAGCTCGACAGGGTCGTCGCGACCGACGGGCTCCCCGCCGACCAGACGCTCCGCCTGGCCGCCTCGCTCGATCAGGTGTCCGCGCACCCGCTCGCAAAGGCGCTCGTCGCAGGCGCCGAGGCCGGCAACCTCACGCTCGCCTTGCCCACGGACGCCGAGGAGGTGTTCGGCCGCGGCGTGCGCGGCACCGTCGACGGCCACGACGTCCTCGTCGGCAGCGCGGGCTGGCTCCGGGAGCACGGGATCGAGGTGAACGTTCCCGCCGGTCTGGACGGCGGCGCCGCGAAGGTGCTCGTCGGCGTCGACGGCACGCTTGCCGGAGTCGTGCTCGTCGGCGACCGGCTGAGGGCGGACTCGCACGAGCTCGTCCCGCGCCTGCGCGCCGTCGGTGTCCGGCACGTTGCGCTCGTGACCGGCGACAAGCAGTCGGTCGCCGACGCGATCGGCGAGACGCTCGGCGTCGACCGCGTCTACGCCGAGCAGACGCCCGACCAGAAGCTCGAGGTCGTGCGCGCCGTCCGCTCGCGACCGGACCTGCGCGGCGTCGTGATGGTCGGGGACGGCATCAACGACGCCCCTGCGCTCGCGCTGGCCGACGTCGGCATCGCGATGGGCTCGGCCGGCGCGACCGTCTCCTCGGACACGGCGGACGCGGTGATCCTCGTCGACCGGGTCGACCGGGTCGCCGATGCGATCCGGATCGGGCGGCGCTCCCTCTTCATCGCCCGCCAGAGCGTCCTCGCCGGCATCGGCCTGTCGCTTGTCGCGATGGGCGTCGCTGCGGCCGGCTACCTGCCGCCCGTGAGCGGCGCGCTCCTGCAGGAGGTGATCGACGTCGGCGTGATCGTCAACGCGCTCCGCGCGCTCCACGACTGAAGGGAGGCTCCGACGCCCGGCCGCGGCGATACTCACGGCATGGACGCAGTCGTCCGCGTCGACCGGCTCACGAAGTTCTACGGCCCCTCCCGCGGGATCGTCGACACGAGCTTCGAGATCCCCGCCGGCGAGGTCTTCGGCTTCCTCGGCCCGAACGGCGCCGGGAAGTCCACGACGATCAGGCTGATGCTCGACCTGATCCGGCCGACCAGCGGGCGAGTCGAGCTGTTCGGGCTCGACCCGCGCAGGCACGGGATCGAGATCCGGCGTCGCGTCGGCTACGTCCCCGGCGATCTACGCCTGTACGAGCGACTGACGGCGCACGATCTGCTGCGGTACTTCGCGCACCTGCGCGGCATGCGCGATCTCGGCGATGCGCCCGGGCTGGTCGAGCGGCTGCAACTCGAGCTCGACCGGCCGATCCGCGCGCTCTCCAGAGGCACCCGCCAGAAGGTCGGGCTCGTGCAGGCACTGATGCACCGGCCGGAGCTGCTCGTTCTCGACGAGCCCACGTCGGGGCTCGACCCGCTCGTCCAGCAGACCTTCAACGAGCTGCTCCGCGAGGTCACCCGCGAGGGGCGCACGGTCTTCCTCTCCTCGCACATGCTCGGCGAGGTGCAGCGCGTCGCCGACCGCGTCGCGCTCATACGCGAAGGACGGATCGAGCTGGTCGAGCACGTCGAGACGCTCAGGCGGCGCGCGTTCACCCGCGTCGAGGTGACCTTCGCCGACGCCGTGCCCGCGGCTGCGTTCAGCGGGATTGCCGGCGTGCGCGAGCTCGAGCGGCGCGGCGCCTCCACCGTGCTCTTCGCCCTCGAAGGCCCGGCCGACCTGCTCGTGAAAGCGCTTGCGCGCCACTGCGTGCTCGCGCTCGACGTCCACGAGGCCGACCTCGAAGACATCTTCCTGACCCTCTACGGCGGCGAGTCGCGCGATGCTGCATAGCGTCTTCCTCAAGACGCTCCGCGATCTCCGCCGCGGCTTCGTCTGGTGGAGCGTCGGCCTTGCAGGGATGTCGGCGATGATGGTGTCCGTCTATCCGACGGTGCGCGGTAACGCGGCGCTGAACAAGCTCGTCCAGAACTACCCGGAGGCGTTGAAGGGATTCTTCGGCTTCGGCGGCGTGCTCGACTACACGTCCCCGGCCGGCTATCTCGGCATGGAGCTGTTCTCTTTCATGGTGCCGCTGCTGCTGCTGATCGCCGCGATCGCGGCCGGCTCCGGCGCCGTCGCCGGCGAGGAAGAGCGCGGGACGCTCGACCTGCTGCTCGCACAACCCGTGTCACGCCCGCGGCTCGCACTCGAGAAGTTCGGCGCGCTCGTCACCGAGTCGGTGGCGCTCGGCTTCGTCGTCTGGATCAGCCTCTGGATCGGAGCCGCGGCCGTCGGCATGGACATCGCGGCGGCGAAGCTCGCGACCGCGACCGCGGATGCCGTCGCGCTCGCGGTCGCCTACGGGGCGATCGCCCTCCTGGCCGGCTGCGCGACGGGAAAGCGAGGCCTCGCGATCGGGATCGCGGCGGCGGCGGCCGTCGCTGCGTATCTCGTCAACTCGCTCGCTCCCCTCGTCGACCTCCTCGGCCCCGTCCAGAAGCTCTCGCCCTTCTACTACTACGCAGCCGAGAACCCGCTCCGCGCCGGCCTCGACCCGCTCCACCTGCTCGTTCTGCTCGCGATCGCCGCGGTCGCGGCGGCGGGGTCGGTGGTCGCGTTCCGCCGGCGCGACCTCGCCTGAGCGACGCTGCGTCTCGGTGTTTCGCCGAAGCGGCAATCGGCGGGTTCGCTGATGCCGCGGCCGCGGTGGTCGGCGCATAGGGGTCGCGAGATGTCAGGCGTCCGCCCGTTCCTGGAGGCGCCGCGGGTCGGCGTGCCGATCATGCGGCGCGAGGTCGTGATCCCCGTCGCGCCGGTGCGGCTGCCGGGATTCCTTGCGATCCCACGGGACGCCGTGGGGGTCGTCGCATTCGCGCACGGCAGCGGCAGCAGTCGTTTCAGCACGCGGAACAGGCAGGTCGCCGAGGCGCTCCATGCGTGTCGCGTCGCGACGCTGCTGTTCGACCTGCTGAGCCCGGCCGAGGAGCTCGACCGGGGGAACGTCTTCGACATCCCCCTGCTGGCGTCCCGGCTGGCCGCGGCGACGAGCCACCTGAAGACCGAAGCGGAGCTGGCGCGGCTGCCGATCGGCTATTTCGGGGCGAGCACCGGAGCCGCGGCGGCGCTCTGGGCGGCCGCGGGATCGACCGACGTCGCGGCGATCGTCTCGCGCGGCGGCCGCCCCGACCTCGCCGGACCGCGACTCGCCGAGGTGCGCGCGCCGACGCTCCTGATCGTGGGCTCACGCGACGAGCACGTGCTCGCCCTCAACCGAGACGCGCGCCGGCAGCTCCGCTGCGAAGCAGACGTGCAGATCGTCGAGGGAGCGACGCACCTGTTCGAGGAGCTGGGGACGCTCGACGTGGTGGCGCGACTCGCGTGCGAGTGGTTCGTCCGCCACTTCACGAGCTAGCAGCGCCTCCGGCGGCGTGCGTAGTTCCCCGAACGAGGCTCGGCGCTTTCTCCGATGCCCCCCCGCGCACCGAGGCGGCATCCTTTCGGTGAGCTGCTCCCATCGGAGGCGCTGATGCCGTACCCGCCGATCGCAAAGCCGGCGCAGGCCTGGAGGGTCACGCCGAATCTGCTCGACTACGAGCGCGAGCGGACCGCGGACTTCTGGGAGCGCGCACGGCAGGAGCTCGACGGGCTGCCCGGCGGAGGCGTGAACATCGCGTACGAGGCCGTCGATCGCCACGCCCTGGGCCCGCGGGCCGACCATCTGGCCTTCCGCTTCCTCGGCAAGGGCGGCGAGGTGCGCGACTTCACGTTCGCCGACCTGCGCGCACTCACGAACCGGTTCGCCAACGTGCTGGACGAGCTCGGCCTCGAGAAAGGGGAGCTCCTCTGCGTGCTCGCCGGCAGGATCCCCGAGCTCTACATCGCCGCGCTCGGGACGCTGAAGCATCGGTGTGCGTTCGCGCCGCTGTTCTCGGCGTTCGGGCCGGAGCCGATCCACACGCGCCTCTCGATCGGGAGGGCGAAGGCGCTGCTGACGACCGAGAGCCTCTACGTGCGCAAGGTCGCGTCGATCCGGGACTCGCTGCCGGAGCTCGAGCACGTGATCCTCGTCGGTGACGACCACGGCCCGACGAGCGTCCCCGGAACCCGGGACTACCACCGGCTGATGCTCTCGGCCGCCGACGAGTACACGATCGGGCCGACGGCGCCCGAAGACGTCGCGCTCGTCCACTTCACGAGTGGGACGACGGGCAAGCCGAAGGGAGCCGTGCACGTGCACGAGGCGGTGGTCGCGCATCACATCACCGGCAAGCTCGCGCTCGACCTGCACCCCGACGACGTCTACTGGTGCACGGCCGATCCCGGCTGGGTGACGGGGACCTCGTACGGCATCGTCGCCCCGCTCACGAACGGCGTCACGAGCATCGTCGACGAGGGCGACTTCGAGGCAGAGCGCTGGTACCGGATCCTGGAGACGCAGTCGGTGTCGGTGTGGTACACCGCTCCGACCGCGATCCGGATGCTGATGAAGGCGGGAGCGGAACCGGCACGCGCGCACGATTTCCCGCGGCTGCGCTTCCTTGCGAGCGTCGGGGAGCCGCTGAACCCGGAAGGAGTCGTCTGGGGGGAGGAGGCGTTCGGACTTCCCTTCCACGACAACTGGTGGCAGACCGAGACCGGGGCGATCATGATCGCGAACTTCCCCGTCATGGAGATCCGGCCGGGCTCGATGGGCCGGCCCGTCCCCGGGGTGGAAGCGACGCTCGTGCGCCGGCTCCGCGGCGGCGGCGTCGAGCTCGTGGAGACGCCCGGCGACGAGGGCGAGATCGCGCTCCGGCCGGGCTGGCCGTCGATGTTCCGCGCCTATCTCGGCGAGCCGGAGCGGTACGCGAAGTGCTTCCGCGACGGCTGGTACCTGACCGGCGATCTGGCCCGTCGCGATCGCGACGGCTACTTCTGGTTCGTCGGCCGCACCGACGACGTGATCAAGACCTCGGGTCATCTGATCGGGCCGTTCGAGGTGGAGAGCGTGCTGCTCGAGCACAAGGCCGTGGCGGAGGCGGGCGTCATCGGCAAGCCCGATCCGGTGGCGGGTGAGATCGTGAAGGCCTTCGTGACGCTCAAGCCCGGCTACGAGCCCTCCCACGAGCTCGAGCGGGAGCTGCTCGCGCACGCCCGCGTCCGGCTCGGCGCGGTCGTGGCGCCCAAGGAGATCGAGTTCGCTCCGACCCAGCCGCGCACACGGAGCGGCAAGATCATGCGCCGGCTGCTGCGCTCGCGCGAGCTCGGTCTGCCCGAAGGCGACGTCTCGACGCTCGAGGAGGAGGAGGAGTGACGACGAAGCGTGCACCGCGCAGGCCGGGGCTCGAGCTCGAGCGCGAGCACGCGCGCGTCTTGCTCCACCAGATGCTGCGCATCCGCCGCTTCGAGGAGAAGGCGGCGGAGCTCTACAGCCTCGGCAAGATCCGCGGCTTCCTCCACCTCTACATCGGCGAAGAAGCGGTCGGCGTCGGCGCGATGCAAGTGCTCAGGGAAGACGACCGGATCGTCGCGACCTACCGCGACCACGGGCATGCGCTTGCGCGCGGTCTGCCGATGGGCGCGCTGATGGCGGAGATGTACGGCAAGGCGAACGGGTGCAGCCGCGGTCACGGCGGCTCGATGCACTTCTTCGACGTCTCGCGACGTTTTTACGGCGGCTACGCGATCGTCGGCGGGGGCCTGCCGATCGCCGTCGGCCTCGCGCTCGCGGACGCGATGCGCGGTGAGCCGTCCGTCACCGCCTGCTTCTTCGGCGACGGCGCGGTCGTCGAGGGAGAGTTCCACGAGTCGATGAACCTTGCCGCGCTGTGGCGACTGCCGGTGCTCTTCCTGTACGAGAACAACCTCTACGCGATGGGGACGGCGATCGAGCGCGCGCAGGCGCAGCTCGACATGGAGCTCCGGGCGCGCGGCTACGGCGTGCCGGCGCAGGTCGTCGACGGCATGGACGTCGTCGCCGTCGAGGAGGCGACCCGGCGCGGTGTCGAGGCGGTGCGCAACGGCGAGGGACCGCACCTCGTCGAGTTCAAGACCTACCGCTTTCGCGCGCACTCGATGGCGGATCCCGACCTCTACCGGACGAAGGACGAGATCGAGCAGTGGAAGAAGCAAGACCCGATCGCACTGTTCGACGCGCGCCTGCGCGAGCAGGACCTGCTCGACGACGACGCCTTGGCGGCGCTCGAGCGCGAGGTCGCGGACGAGCTCGACGCGGCCGTCGCGTTTGCCGAGGCGGGCCCCTGGGAGCCGGTCGAGGATCTCGAGCGGGACGTGTTGACCCAATGACGACCACCTATCGCGAAGCGGTCCGTGCGGGGATGCGTGAAGCGCTCGAGGGCGACGAGCGCGTCTTCCTGATGGGTGAGGACGTCGGCCGCTACGGCGGCGCGTTCGCCGTGAGCATGGGCCTCCTGGAGGAGTTCGGTCCGGAGCGCATCCGTGACGCGCCGCTCTCGGAGTCGGCATTCGTCGGCGCGGGCATCGGCGCTGCGCTCGCGGGAATGCGGCCGATCGTCGAGGTGATGACGATCAACTTCAGCATGCTCGCGCTCGACCAGGTGGTGAACAACGCAGCAGCGCTGCGCTACATGTCCGGAGGCCAGCTGAGCGTGCCGCTCGTCGTCCGCATGACGACCGGGGCGGGAAGGCAACTTGCAGCGCAACACGCGCACAGCCTCGAGGTCTGGTACGCGCACGTCCCCGGCATCAAGGCCGTCGCCCCCGCCACCGTCGCCGACGCGCACGGAATGGTGCTCGCCGCCCTGGAGGACCCCGATCCCGTCTTCATCTTCGAGAACGCGATCCTCTACCCGCTCGAGGGGGAGCTCGAGTCCGACGGGCTGCCGCTCGACCGGGCCGCCGTTCGGCGCACCGGGTGCGACGTCACGCTCGTGACCTACGGCGGGTCGCTGGGGAAGACCCTCGAGGCGGCCGAGACGCTGGCCGGGGACGGCGTCCACGCCGAGGTGATCGACCTGCGCTCGCTTCGCCCGCTCGACCTCGACACGGTGCTCGAGTCGGTGGCGAAGACCCACCGCGTCGTCACCGTCGACGAAGGCTGGAGAACGGCCAGCCTTGCCGCCGAGATCGGCATGCAGATCGTCGAGCGCGGCTTCGATCTGCTCGACTGGCCGCCGCAGCGCGTCTGCAGCGCCGAGGTGCCGATGCCGTACGCGAAGCATCTCGAGGACGCGGCGCTCCCGAGCGCAGAGCGCATCGTCTCGGCAGTGCGCGCGATGGTTGCGTGATGGCCGAGTTCGTGATGCCGATGCTCGGAGCCGACATGAGCGCCGGCACGCTCATCGCGTGGCGAAAGCAGCCGGGCGACACCGTCACGCGCGGCGACATCATCGCGGAAGTCCACACCGACAAGGCCGACATCGAGGTCGAGGTCTTCACGAGCGGCATCGTCGAGAAGTTGCTCGCCGAGCCGGGGCAGCAGGTGCCGGTGGGAACGCCGCTCGCGTTCATCCGCGAGGACGGCAAGGCGCCCGTTGCCGCGGCTGCGCCGGAACGGGTTCCTCCGCTCGAGCCCGGACGTCTGCTGATCTCGCCCTCGGCGAAGACGCTGGCCGCGGAGCTCGGAGTCGATCTCGCGGTCGTGCGCGGCTCCGGGCCCGGCGGACGCATCCAGCGCCGCGACGTCGAGGCGGCCGCCGCAGCCGTCGCGGAACGTCCGTCGCCGCCTGCGCCGCCGGTCGCCGTCGAGGGGGAGGATCGTCAGGCGGGCATGCGCCGCGCCATCGCGGCCGCGATGGCGCGCTCGAAGCGGGAGATCCCGCACTTCTATCTCAGCGAGGCGATCGACATGAGCGCCGCGACTCGTTGGCTCGCCGACGAGAACCTGCATCGCCCTGTGCAGGAGCGGCTGCTTCCCGGAGTGCTCATGCTCAAGGCGGTCGCGCTTGCGCTGCACGAGGTGCCGGAGCTGAACGCGGTCTGGCAAGGCGAGCGCGTCGTCCAGAGCGAGGCTGTCCACCTCGGCGTCGCGATCTTCCTCCGCGGCGGTGGGCTCGTGGCCCCGGCGTTGCACGACGTGGACGGTCAGAGTCTCGACGAGCTCATGCACGGCTTTCGCGACCTCGTCTCCCGCGCCCGCGCCGGATCGCTGCGCAGCTCCGAGCTCTCGGATCCCACGATCACCGTTACGAGCCTCGGGGAGCGCGGAGCCGAGAGCGTGCTGCCGATCGTCTTCCCACCCCAGGTGGCGATCGTCGGGCTCGGTCGGCTGGTCGAGCGTCCGTGGGTCTCCGAGGGCCAGGTGCTCGCGTGCCCGGTCGTGACGGCGACGCTCGCAGCCGACCATCGCGTGACCGACGGCCATCGCGCGGGCGCCTTTCTCACGACACTCGCGCGTCTGCTCCAGGAGCCCGACGACCTATGACCGACGAGGAGATCAAGACGACCGTGCTGCGCATGCTGGGCGAGATCGCCCCCGAAGCGGATCTCGCCGGCATCAAGCCCGACGTCGACTTTCGCGAGCAACTCGACCTCGACTCGATGGACCTGCTCAACTTCGTGATCGCCGTCGACCAAGAACTCGGCGTCGACATCCCCGAGAGCGACTACCCGCGCCTCGGCAGCCTCGACGCGTTCGTGGCGTACCTGTCCGAACGGCTGTCCGCTTCCGCCGCCGATCGGTAGTCCCGACCTCGGCCCCGTCAGCCCCGCACGAGGTCGACGAGGTCGACGAGGTCGAACGCGTCGCGGTGCGCTTCGACCCAGGGAGCCCGGTCGGGCGAGTAGTCGAATGTCTCGAGAAACGCCTCGTCGAGCTCGCTGTGGTCGAGCGGGCCGCAGCACCCGGCGACGACTCCTTCACGGAGGTCGACCGCCCAGACCTCGCCGGTTCCGCGCTCGCGCCAAAACTCGTACGTCCTCATCTGGCCCTTCCTTCGTTCGCTCGGCACCACGATCGTCCCGCGCGCCGGCGGCGGTTATCGGGGATCGCCCTGGTTCGCGTGCGGAGAAGTACACACGCTCCTCTCTGTGCGTAGTTCTCCGAACGCCGGTCGGCGCTTTTCCCGATGCCGCCGCGCGATCGAGGAGGGAACTCCAGATACCACGTGCGACAGGAGGTGGACGATGGCGACGGTCGAGAGCGCTCCGGCCAAGGCGTTCGAGCTCGGTCTCCGGCCGATCGCGGATCTGGGTCGCGGCGAGATTGCATTCGCAGGCGGCAAGGGGGCGAACCTGGGCGAGCTCGTGCGGGCGGGCCTGCGCGTGCCGCCGGGCTTCGTCGTCGGCGCTCCGGCCTATGCCGCCTTCGTCGAGCAGACGGGCCTCCGCGACAGGATCCAGGCGCGCCTCGACGGCTTGGACGTCGACGACCAGGCCGCCCTCGAGGCTGCTGCGCGTGACGTGCGGGCGATGATCGAGGCGGAGCCGGTTCCCACCGGTATCGCCGACGAGATCCGCCGGATGTACGAGGAGCTTGTCGGCGTCGGGACGGACGGACCTGTCGCGGTCCGGTCCTCGGCGACCGCCGAGGACACGGAGGCGGCGTCGTTCGCCGGCATGAACGAGACGTTCCTCAACACCCGCGGGGAGGGCGCCGTTCTCGACGCGGTCCGCCGCTGCTGGTCGTCGCTCTTCGGGGGGCGCACGATCTTCTACCGGGCGAAGCGCGGCTTCGGTCAGGCGGACATGGACATCGCGGTGATCGTCCAGCGCCAGATCGTGGCGACGCGCGCCGGAGTGATGTTCACGGTCGATCCCGCCACCGGCGCCGCCGACCGGCTCGTGATCGAGGGGTCGTTCGGGCTCGGCGAGGCCGTTGTGAGCGGCCGCGTCTCACCCGACCGTTACGTGGTCGACAAGGAATCGCTCGTTCTCCTCGTGCGCGAGATCCACCCGAAGACCCAGGTGATCGAGCCTCATCCCGAGGGCGGCACGATGCTGCGCGAGCTCTCCCACGAGGCGGCGGTCCAGCCCGCCCTGAGCGATGACGAGGTGCGCGCGCTTGCCGGGCTCGGGAAGAAGATCGAGAGCCATTACGGGTCTGCGCAGGACACCGAGTGGGCGATCGACGCCGACGGCGAGATCTGGATGCTCCAGTCGCGACCGGTCACCTCGGCGGGCGGGGCGGCGCCGGTCGAGGAGCGCGAGGGAATCGTGTTGCTGCGCGGGCTGGGCGCCGCTCCGGGCGAGGCAAGCGGCCCGGTGCGGATCCTCGGCTCGCCCGCCGAGGCGGACCGGTTCGTCGACGGCGCCACGCTCGTCACGCGGATGACGGCACCGGACTGGGTGCCGCTGATGCGTCGTGCGGCGGCGATCGTGACCGACTCCGGCGGAATGACCTGTCACGCCGCGATCGTCTCGCGGGAGCTCGGCATCCCCTGCGTCGTCGGAACGCAGCAGGCGACGAAGAAGCTCCGCGACGACGAGATCGTCACGACCGATGCAACGCGCGGGCTCGTGCTCGAGGGCGCGCGGAGGGCGCGGGCGGCAGCGCCGGCCACGGCCCTCCAGCCGATGCGCGCCGCTCCCCAGGCGACGGCCACCAGCCTGCTGCTGAACCTCTCGGAGCCCTCGCAGGTGGCGCATGCAGCGGCGCTCGACGTGGACGGCGTCGGGTTGCTGCGGGCCGAGCTGATGGTGATCGAGGCGCTCGAAGGCAGGCACCCGCGCCTGCTGCTCGGGCAGGGGAAGGGCGGCGAGTTCGCGGAGCGGATGGCCGAGGCATTGACGACGTTCGCCGCCGGCTTCGCCCCGCGGCCGATCACCTACCGCACGATCGACTTCCGAACGAACGAGTTCCGCAACCTCGAGGGCGGCGAGCAGTTCGAGCCGGAGGAGGCGAATCCGATGATCGGCGTGCGGGGTGCGCTCCGCTACACGCGTGAGCCCGACCTCTTCGCGCTCGAGCTCGACGCGGTCAAGCGCGTCTGGGACGCCGGTCTCACCAACCTGCACCTGATGCTCCCGTTCGTCCGCACCGCGCGCGAGCTCGCGCGCTGCAGGGCGCTCGTCGCGGAATCTCTCCTGCTCGACCGGCCCGGCTTCGAGCTGTGGATCATGGCCGAGGTCCCCTCCGTGCTCTTCAACCTGGAACGCTACGCGGCGCTCGGCATCGCCGGGATCTCGATCGGCTCGAACGACCTCACGCAACTCGTGCTCGGCGCCGACCGGGACTCCGCGCAACTCGCCGAGCTGTTCGACGAGCGCGACCCGGCCGTGGTCGACTACCTCGAGCAGCTGATCCCCAGGGCCCGCAGGCTCGGGTTGAGGACGTCGATCTGCGGCCAGGCCCCGTCCGTCTACCCCGAGTACACGGATCTGCTCGTGCGCGCGGGGATCGACGCGATCTCGGTGAACATCGACGTCGTCGACCGGACGCGACGCCTGATCGACGCGGCCGAGCGGCGCGTGCTGCTCGAAGCGGCACGAGAGACGCACGAGCGGCGCAGGTAGCGGGCGTCGCGACCCGCGGGTCTGTCCAGAAGCTCATTGGAGCCCGAGGGCGCCGACGGCTCGCGCGAACTGGTCCTCGCGCACGTACACCACGTAGCCGAAGGTGCCCTGGGCGTCGGTCACGCCCGAAGACGCGTAGATGTCCACGTCTGCCCCGAGGAGCTGCTCGTGAACGGACGCGAGCGCACCGAGCTCGTCGTCGCCCTAGGGCGGATCGTGAACGCCATGGCAGCCTCCATTCAGGGTACGACGTCTCGTCGATCCACCCCGGGGCGCCGTCGGGGCATCCGCGACGCCGCCGATCTCGCTTCGGTGAAACACGGAATCAGGGCGCTCCCGGATGGCCGCGCGCCGCGCCGGGGCGATACGTGCGCTACATCGAACGAGGAGCGGAAAGGAGCAACGGAGGTGAGAGCCTCGAAAGCCCGTGCCCGACGGTGTAGCGTCCGGCGGGCCTCCGAACGGCGGCCGGACGTGCGCTCGGCGCTCGGCGGAGCGGCTGCCGGCGGTCTGCTCGCGTATCTGCTCGACCCGCGGCGTGGCCGAGCGCGCCTGCGCACGGCTTCGCAACGGAGCGCGGCCGCCGTCCGCCGTGCCGGCCGGCGCCTTGCTCGAGCCCTCCGTGTCGACGCCGCGCTCGCGCGTGGGCAGATGCACAGCCTCGTGCACCGGTTGCGACGCCCGCAGGCCCGTGAGCTCGACGACGCGACGCTCGCGCACAAGGTGGAGAGCGTCGTCTTCCGGGATCCGCGTATTCCGAAGGGGCAGATCAGCGTCAACGCGGAGCAGGGCGCGGTCTTCCTCCGCGGCGAGGTCGAGAGTCCGGAGCTGATCGAGGACCTCGAGCAGGCCGTGCGTGCCGTCGCCGGCGTCCGCTCCGTCGAGAGCCTGCTGCACCTGCCGGGGACACCCGCGCCCCACGCCCGTGGAGGAGCGCTGCTCGGTCGCTGAGCGCCGTCAGTAGTTCGCGGCAGCCACGATCCGCGGCGGCGCGGAGCGCTCGGGCCGAGCGCCGGGAGAGTCTCCTTCCAGGAGACGCTCCCGGTGAAGCTCGCACTCGCAGGCGACACGATGCTCGGCCGCGGCGTCGAGGAGGTTCTACGCCGCGATCCGCAGGCATTGCTTTTCTCGGCTGCGCTCGTCTCGGCGATCGAGGAAGCCGACCTCTTCCTGCTGAATCTCGAATGCTGCATCTCGACGCGAGGGGCACCCTGGCCCGATCCGTGCAAGCCGTTCTTCTTCCGGGCGCCGCCGGCCGCCGCCGCAGCGCTCGCACGCCTCGGGGTCGACTGCGTCACGCTCGCCAACAATCACGCGTTGGATTACGGATACGGGGCGCTCGTCGACACCCTGGAGCACCTCGACCGCGTCGGCATAGCGACGGTAGGTGCAGGGAGCTCGGAGGCGGAAGCGCACCGGCCCGCTCTGCTCACCGCCGCGGGTGTGCGTCTCGCGGTGGTCGGCGTGACGGATCACCCCTCCGCGTACGCCGCCGGGCCTGAGCGGCCCGGCGTCGCGTACGCGGATCTCCGAGCCGGCCTTCCGGGCTGGCTGGTCGGCGCGATCGGCGGTTGCGCTGCGGATGTCGTCTGCGTCACGCCACACTGGGGGCCGAACATGGCGGCTGTGCCGTTGCGGTCGACCCGCGCGGCTGCCGCCGCCCTCGTCGACGCAGGCGCCGACCTGGTCGCCGGCCACTCCGCACACGTCTTCCAGGGGGTCGAGCCGCCGACGCTCTACGACCTCGGCGACTTCGTCGACGACTACCGAACCGACCCGTACCTTCGCAACGATCTCGGGCTGCTGTTCATCGTGTCGCTCGGGTGTCGGGGCCCCGAGGCGCTCGAGGCGTTGCCCTTGAAGTTGTCGTACTGCCGGACAGGGCTCGCGACGGGCGAGGATGCGGATTGGGTGCGGCGCCGATTCGTGGCTGCCTGCCGAGCGTTCGGGACCGAGGTGGAGCAGCGTGACGGACGCCTCGTGGTGCGCCTTGCGGAGCCGGCGCGGACGCCGCCGAGATCGAGCGCTGATCAACCGGCGTTGCGGCTGTGACTCCGCCCCGGCAACCGCCGCCCGACCGCCGCGACCGGCAGCCTCCGGGTCAGGTCAGGCCGCGCGTTCCGATCTGGGTGCTCGCGCTCGTCGTCCTCGGCTGGCTCATGGTGGCTCTGCTGCTGAGCGGCAGAGGCGCCAACTCGATCCCGTACTCGAGATTCCTCGCTCTCGTGCAGCAGGGGCACGTGGTCACGGCCGAGATCGGCTCGCAGACGGTGAGCGGCGTCTACCGGGCCGGCGGCAAGCGCGTCGCCTTCTCGACGACGCGGCCGCCCGGCGTGGACGAGCCCCAGTTGCTGCGTGAGCTCGCGGCGCACAAGGTCGAGTTCAGCGGCACGCGCCCGAGCGGCCTCGCGCACTTCCTCGGCTCCCTGCTCACCTGGCTCATGCCGGTCGTCCTGGTCGTCGCGGTCTGGCTCTTCGTGCTGCGCCGGATGGGCGGCATGGGAGCGGGTGCCATGAGTCTCGGCAAGTCGCAGCACAAGGTCGTCGATCGCCGCGACCTGCTGACGACCTTTGCCGACGTCGCCGGTCTCGACGAGGCCGTGGACGAGTTGCGCGAGGTCGTGAACTTCCTGAAGGAGCCGAAGCGCTACCAGCGGCTCGGCGGGAGGATCCCGAAGGGGGTCTTGCTCGTCGGCGCCCCCGGCACGGGCAAGACGCTGCTCGCGAGGGCGGTCGCGGGGGAGGCGGACGTGCCGTTCTTCTATCTCTCCGGCTCGAACTTCGTGCAGATGTTCGTCGGCCTCGGTGCGGCGCGCGTGCGCGACCTCTTCGAGGAGGCGAAGGCCAAGGCCCCGTGCATCGTCTTCATCGACGAGCTCGACACGATCGGCCGCTCCCGCGCCGGCGCGTTCGGCGGCTTGAACGTGCACGAGGAGCGCGAGCAGACGCTCAACCAGCTGCTGTCGGAGATGGACGGGTTCGACCCCTCGCGCGGCGTGATCCTCATGGCCGCGACGAACCGCCCGGAGGTGCTCGATCCGGCCCTGCTGCGACCGGGGCGCTTCGACCGGCAGATCGTCGTCGACCTGCCCGACCGGCGCGGGCGCGCCGCGATTCTGCGCATCCACGCGCGCGGCGTTGCGCTCGGCGAGGGTGTCGACCTCGACGTGCTGGCTGCGCGTACCCCCGGCGCGGCCGGCGCCGAGCTCGCCAACATCGTCAACGAGGCCGCACTCCTCGCGGCGCGTCGCGGAAAGGAGGTCGTCGGGATGGAGGAGCTCGAGGAAGCGGTCGATCGCGTCTCGATGGGGCTCGAACGCCGCTCGCGCGTCCTCGGCGAGCGCGAACGCGAGCGGGTCGCCTACCACGAGCTCGGCCACGCGCTGACCGCCCTCGCCTGTCCGCATGCAGACCCGGTGCATCGAGTCTCGATCGTGCCGCGAGGAGTGGCCGCGATCGGGGTCACGCAGCAGGTACCGGCCGAGGATCGCTACCTGATCACGCAGCCCGAGCTGGAGGACCGCCTCACGGTGTTGATGGGCGGACGTGCCGCCGAGCGGCTGATCTACGGCGAGCTGTCGACCGGAGCGCAGAACGACCTCGTGCAGGCGACCGCGCTCGCCCGCCGGATGGTCGAGGAGTTCGGCATGAGCGACCGCGTCGGCCCCGTGACGCTTGCACGGCCGAGCCTGTTCCTCGGCACCGAGACGGTCCGGACGGAGGCCCTCTCGCCGCAGGTGGCGGCAGAGGTCGACGGCGAGATTCGTCGTCTCATCGAAGCGGGCGAAGCCCGCGCGCTCGAGATCCTCGGCGACCGGCGCGGAGATCTCGAGCGGCTCGCACAGCTCCTGCTCGAGCGCGAGACACTCGACCGGGCCGAGCTCGAGGCCGCACTTGGTGCGCACGTCGACGCTGCGGAAAAAGCCGCAGAGCCGATCAGCAGGCGCGCGGATGCCCTGGCCCCGTCAGGGAGGTGAGAGAGTGGTCGTGGAGCTCTCGACGGTCCGCATCGACAAATCCGAAGCGCACGTCGTCAAGACGGTTCCCGACCTCTACGGCGTGCTCCTCCGCACGCTGGGGTACACCATCTAGCCATGGAACGCTGGCGGTCCCCCGAGCCGCTCTTCCTCGACCGCGTCGACGCCGGGCGGCAGCTGGGAGAGGCGCTCCTGGACGAGCGGGGCCCGGATCGTGTCGTCGTCGGCCTCGCGCGGGGCGGCGTGCAGGTCGCGGCGCAGGTCGCGCGGGCGCTCGAGGCGCCGCTCGACGTCGTCGCGGTTCGCAAGGTCCGCCATCCGTGGCAGCCCGAGTACGCGCTCGGAGCCGTCACGCCCGGCGACGGCGTCTACGTGCGCGGCTCGGACGGTCTCACCGGCGAGCAGGTGGCGCAGGCCGTGGCGACCGCGAAGGAGCAGGCGCTCGAGCTCGACCGGCGGCTCCACGCACGCCGCGCGGGCATGAGCCTCGAGGGAAAGACGGCGATCCTCGTCGACGACGGCCTCGCCACGGGTGCGACGATGATCGCGGCGGCCCGCTGGGCGAAGGCCGCCCGCGCCGCCCGCGTCGTCGCGGCCGTGCCCGTCGCCGCGGCGGAGAGCGCCCGGCTGTTGCAGCAAGAGGCGGACGACGTCGTGGTGCTCCACACGCCGCGCAGCTTCTTCGGCGTCGCCGCCTGGTACGTCCGCTTCCCCCAGCTCGACGACGCCGACGTGCTGGAGCTGCTCGACGACGCCGTGGGACGCCGGGAGGAAGCGCCGGGACGACGCACCTGAGGCGTGTCCGGCCGTGCTCAGGGCCCGAGCACGAGCGGGACGATCTCCCTCGGCACCGGCTGCTCGACGTCCGGCTGCACCGGGCCGAGCTCCGCGGGCGTGAGGCGGCCGTCTGCGAGCCGGAAGACACGGTCGGCGACCTCGTGGAGGCGGGGGTCGTGGGAGACGACGACGGCGGCGTGGCCCTTGCTCTCGGTGAGCCTGCGCAGGAGCGCCATGACGTCATGACCCGCTTCCGCGTCGAGGTTCGCGGTCGGTTCGTCGGCGAGCAGCAGGCGTGGCTCGTTGGCGAGCGCTCGTGCGAGCGCGACCCGCTGGCGTTCGCCGGCGGAGAGCGCCTGCGCGTTGAAGTGGAGCCGCTGCTCGAGCCCGGCCTCGCAGAGGAGCGCGTGCGCACGTTCTCTGGCGGCGGGGCCGGTGACGCCGGCAATGTTGAGTGCGATCTCGACGTTCTCGAGCGCCGAGAGCGACTCGAGGAGGTTGAAGGTCTGGAAGACGAAGCCGACGAGCTCGCGCCGCACGCGCGGCAGCTCGCGTCGCCCGAGGGTCGTGATGTCGAGCCCGTCGATGACGATCCGGCCAGACGTCGGCCGGAGGATGGCGCCGATCATGCTGAGCAGCGTCGTCTTGCCCGAGCCGGAGGGACCCATGATCAACGTGACCTCGCCGGGCTGCGTCGCGAAGCTGGCATCCGCGACCGCTCGGACGAGAGTGCGGTCGCTGCCGAACTCCCTCGACACTCGATCGACCCGCAGCAGCGGCGCGCTCATGCGCGGAACACCTCCGCAGGGTCGATCCGGTTGATCCGCCGGACGGGCACGTAGGAGGCCGCGATCGCCATCAGGATCGCGACGGCGAACACACCGGCCGCGTCCAGAGGGCGCAACACCGCGATGAACTCCGGCACGCTGTTCCGGATCAGCCGGGTCGCGGCGACCGAGCCGGCGATGCCGATCGCGGCGCCGAGCACGCCGACGATCAGGCTCTGGCGAACGACGACCCTGTAGAGGAAGGAGCCGGACGCCCCGATCGCCTTGAGAACGCCGAACTCGCGTGCCCGCTCGACGGTGGCCGTGTAGGTGGTGAGGGCGATCACGGCTCCGCCGACAACGAAGCCGATCGCGACGAGGACGCCGACGACCGCGAGAAACCCCGCGTTGACGCGGTCGGCGAAACTGGTCGCGAACTGCTCGCTCGTGTGCGTCTCGGTGCCGGGGAGCGCGCTGCGAAGCGCCGCGGCAACGGTCGGCACACTCGCGCCGGACGCAACGTCGACGACCAGGAAGTTCGTAAGGCGGTCGATCCCGAACAGCGACCTCGCATCGGCGGCATTGAGGAAGGCGGTCTCGAAGATGCTGTTGCCGCCGCTGTGGATCGAGGTGACGACGAGCGAACGGCCGAGCACCTGTAGCGAGTCGCCGACACCGACGTGGGCGTGGGAGGCGAGCACCCGGTCGATGTCGATCGTTCCGACGTGCGGTTCGTATGCGCGTGTCCGCGCACCTAGGGTTTGCGGTACGGCAAACGCCATCGCGAAGACGTCGAGCTCGTGGCCGGGCTCACCGAACGCGATGTGGCGCGTGTACACGGGTATGACCGTCCGCACTCCCTGTACCTTCGCGAGACGCTGCGCGTCGGCGAGCGGCAGGAACGACGTCGAGTGGAACGGGTCGCTCGTTCCCGGCTGCGCGACCCAGACGTCGCCGGGGAGCTGCTCGTAGAAGCGGCCGACGTTGCTCCAGCCGCGGTAGAGGCTGACGACGATCAGGATCAGCAGCACCGCGAAGGCGACTCCTGCGATCGACATGGTAAAGCGGGCCTTCTCCGAGAGGAGATTGCGTCGCGCGAGCGGGACCACGACGCTCTCCTCGCTCAGCCCTTGACGACGCCGAGCGGCACGAGTCGCGCGACCCGGCGGGCGAGACCCGCCTGCTCGACGACCGAGACGACGCGACCGACGTCCTTGTAGGCGAACGGCGCCTCTTCGGCGAGGCCCTGGTTGGAGGGGCAGCGGACGACGATGCCCTGCGACTCGAGCTGACGGCGCAGCTCGGCGCCGCCGATCGTCTTGCGCGCGCGCGTTCGCGACATCGCGCGGCCCGCGCCGTGGCAGGTGGTGCCGAACGAGCGCTCCATCGACCCCGGCTCGCCGGCGAGGACGTAGCTCGACGTGCCCATGCTGCCGGGGATGAACACCGGCTGCCCCACGCGCGCGAAGTCCGCGGGGATCTCAGCCGACCCGGCGGGGAAGGCGCGGGTCGCGCCCTTGCGGTGGACGAGCACGTCGCGGCCGCCGTGGCGCTCGACCTTCGCGACGTTGTGGGCGACGTCGTAGACCTGACGTGTCGCCTGGGCCGCGTCGTGGCCGAGGACGCGCCGGACCGACTCCCGGACCGCGTGTGCAAGCGCCTGCCGGTTCGCAAAGGCGTAGTTCGCGGCGGCCGCCATCGCGCCGAGATAGGCGCGCCCCTCCGGCGAGGATGCGGGCGCACAGGCGAGCTGGCGGTCGGGCAGCTCGATCCCGTAACGCGCCTGCACGGCGTCCATGACCCGCACGTGATCCGTGCAGACCTGGTGGCCGAGCCCGCGGGAGCCCGAGTGGATGAGCACGGTCAGCTGGCCCTCGGTGAGACCGAACGCGTCGGCGGCGGCGCGGTCGAAGACGCGGTCGACGCGCTGGAGCTCGATGAAGTGGTTGCCCGAGCCGGCCGTGCCGAGCTGCCCGGCGCCGCGCTCGTGCGCGCGCGCGGAGACCGCCGCCGGCGCGGCGCCCGGCAGGCAGCCGCCCGACTCGGTGCGCTCGAGGTCGTCCTCGCAGCCGATGCCGCGGGCAAGCAGGGCGCGCGGCCCGGCACGCAGCACCTCGTCCAGCTCGTCGGACGAAAGCCGGATCGGCCCGTGCTTGCCGGTGCCGGCGGGAATCGCGCGCGAGAACTCGTGCACGAGCGGCTCCCGACGCGCCCCGAGCTCGTCGGCCGAGACCGGCAGCGCGAGCAGCCGGACGCCGCAGTTGATGTCGTAGCCGACCCCGCCGGGAGAGACGATCCCGTCCGGGAGAGCGGTCGCAGCGACGCCGCCGACCGGGAAGCCGTAGCCCTGGTGCACGTCGGGCATCGCGAGCACCGCCTCGACGACGCCCGGGAGGGTGGCGACGTTCTGGAGCTGCTCGAGCGCGCGGTCGGCCAGGATCGCCTCGAGCAGCTCCCGGTCGGCGAAGACGCGCGCGGGCACGCGCATGTCGGCGCGCGACGCGGCCGGGATCTCCCAGAGCATCTCGTCGAGCTGCACGAGCTCAGACGTCGAAGACGACACGGCCATGCCAGACACCCCCTTCCTGCTCGAACCGGAGCCCGTTGAGGGCGACGCCCTTCACGAGCGGGCGCGGCGTCCCGCGGTGTCCGGCGACCGTCGCCTCGAGACCGTCAGCTTCGAGCTCGATCGCCGCGATGCGTCTCGGGACGAACTGCTGGACTTCCGCGAGGAAGAGCAGCTCGTTGAGCCAGTCGACGAGCAGGAGCGTGCGGTCGCGACCCGGCAGCACGATCTGGAGCTCCGTCGGCTCGCCGTCCTCGCCCCCGGCCACGAGCTCGGCGAAGGCGTCGAGCCCGGCTGCGAAGATGCCGATCTCGTTCTCGGCCGTGAGCTCGACCTCGACCTCGCCGCCGTGCTCGACGAAGCGATGCTCCGGCCGGGCTCCGACGGGCGGGCTCATGTCGCGTCGTTCGGTGAGACGAGCCCGTAGTGGCCGTCATAGCGGCGGTAGAGAACGGCGCCGCGGCCGGAGGATGCGTCCACGAAGAACACGAAGGGCTCGTCGCTGAGATTCAGCAGCTCGATCGCGTCGTCGACGCCGATCGTCGGCACCGGTTCCGCGTCGAGCACGAACGGCGCGACGTAGCTGCCGCTTCCGTTCTGCCGCCGCAGCGCGAGCACGCCGTCGGGTCGCGCGTGGACGAGCGCGTCTGCGCCGCCCGCCACGTCCGTGAAGACGTGGAAGTCGTGATCGAGCAGCCGCATCTCCTCGGCCGCCGCCTCGGGCGTCATCGGCTCGCTCGCGTAGGTCTTTCGTCGAACCAGGCGGCGTTCGGCCGCCGGACGAGGGAAGGTCGAGGGACGCGGAGGAGCGAGATCGCCGTGCCGCCACTCACCGGGCTCCGGCACGTGCTGCTCGCGCCGCTCCGCGAGATCGTGCTCGGCGAGCGTGCGCAGGTTGCGGTGGAGCCGGCCCTCGAGCAGGTGGACCGCCTCGCTCACGGAGGCTGCCGCCACGTGAGCACGGACGCGGCGGCCGTTGACGTCGAGGGTGGCCTTCGCGACGAACGGACGGTCGAGGGCGGGATCCTCGTGCCGCTCCAGGGAAGCGGTGATCCGGAGAACCGGCCGCGGCGAAGCGCCCGCGACGTGGGTGAGCGCTCGTGCGAGGTTCTCGCGGGCGCGCGACGGAACGGAGCCGCGAATGCTGATCGCCGGCTCCATCCCGACCTCGGCGTGACGAGCGGGTACATCGTCGAGCGCGAGCGCGCGGCGGCCGCGCGGCGTCAGGCCGAGGGTGCCGTCGACGAGCCCGTCCCCGATCAGCTCCCGGAGGTGTCTCCGCCGGGGACGCCGGCCTGTCTCCTCGGCGTCACGGAGATCGTCCAGGCACGCCGGCGACGCTCCGAACGTCTCGCGGAACCGCATGCCGTCGAGCGCGAAGACGAATCCGGGTGTCGTGCCCGTCAGCTCGTCTGCGCGGTCGAGCACGGCGACCGCGGCGCCGTCGACGAGCGCTTCCACCGTTCCTTCAGGGGTCGCCGTGATGCGAAGCTCCGAACCGGAGTCGGAACGGCCGCGGAAGAGCAGTGGTCGAACGTCGGCGGCCGGTGGCGGCACGGCCTCTTTCCCCCGCAGCCGGTTCCGCCAGTGCCGTCGCTCGGTGTCGCTCACGGGGGCTTCGGCAAGCAGACGCTCGAAGCGCTCCCGGAGCTCCCGTAGCCGGACCTCGAGGTGACGGCGCGTGCGGCTCCGCGGCTGCGCGCGGCGGTGCTCCTCGCGCACTCGCCGGTACTCGGCGACGACCTCGTCGAGCTCGCCCTGCGACACCGGAGGCTCGCCCTCGAGATGACGACTCCGCGGCGGTACCCGATCCGAGCGGTCGCTGCCGCGCCGGAAGCCGGCGAGCGCCTTCTCCACCCGCCAGACGCCGCTCCCGCGCGGCACCCGCGGCTGCCGCGACCCTTCGAGGCCGGATGTCCGGGGCCGTCCCGGCGAGCGTGTCCACTTCGGGCGCATCTGGCTCACCTCCCTCGAGAGGGGAGGAGGCGGCGGCCGGCGCCGCCTCCTCCGACTGTGTCACGCCTTCGTGATCGCGATCTTGTGCGGCTGCTCGTGGGAGGTCTTCGGCACGTGCACCGTCAGCACACCCTTGGTGTACTCGGCGGCGACGTGCTCGCCGTCGATTCCCATCGGCAGCTCGAAGCGCCGCTCGAACCGCTTCTCGAGCCGCTCGTGCAGACGCAGCGTCTTGTCCTTCTTCTCGGTCTCCTCAGCGCGCTCGCCGATGATCGCGAGCGTGTGGTCACGGATCTCGATCTCGAGCTCCTTCTCGTCGAAGCCCGGCACCTCGAGCTCGACGACGAGCTCGCCGTCGGTCTCGTAGATGTCGGCGGCCGGCGTGAGCGCCGGCACGACGCCGAGATCCTCGAAGAAGCGCCGCATCCGCCGGTCCATCATGTCGAGCTCGCGGAAAGGCGTCCATTTCTCGAGCTTGGCCATTTCCCCACCTCCTTTCTCGGCCTGTATTCCCCCGGATCGGGCGCGCCGGGATCGGTAATTCAGCGCAAGCCGCTGTCCGTGCCGGGCCGCACCGACGCGCTCGGGCGAGATCAGTAGATTCCCGCCTCCGCAATCAGGGCCGTCCCGCTGCGCGCGTCGCGGGCATCGGCCAAGATGGCGCCGTGGAGACGACCTGGGCGATCCGAAAGCTGGAGCGCGCGCCGGGGCTCGTCCTCGACGAGGTGCCCGTGCCGCGACCGCAGGACGACGAGGTGGTGGTGCGCGTGGAGGCTGCGTCCGTCTGCGGCACCGATCTCCACATCTTCCGCTGGGACGAGTGGTCGCAGCAGCGGATCGTGCCGCCGCGGACGCTGGGCCACGAGTTCGCCGGCACCGTCGTCGAGACGGGGCGGAGCGTCCGCCACGCGCAGCCCGGCGACTACGTGTCGGCGGAGAGTCACGTCACGTGCGGCGGCTGCTTCCACTGCCGCACCGGGCACGCGCACATGTGTGAGCGCACGCAGATCCTCGGGGTCGATCGCGACGGCGCGTTCGCCGGCTATGTGGCGGTGCCGGAATCCGTTCTGTGGCAGAACGACCGTGCGAAGCTGCCGCCGGAGATCGCGACGCTCCAGGAGCCGTTCGGCAACGCCGTGTTCGCGACCGGGCATGCGGATCTCGCGGGAAAGACGGTGGCTGTTCTCGGCTGCGGCCCGGTCGGGCTCTTCAGCATCGCGATCGCACGCGCGTCCGGGGCAGGACGTGTGCTCGCGTCCGATCTGAGCCCCTTCCGGCTGGCGCTTGCGCGCCGGATGGGGGCCTCGGCGGCTCTGGACGTTCGCGACGTGGGCGACGTCGCGGCGTGGTTCGTCGCGCAGAACGAGGGCGCTCACCTCGACGTGGTCTTCGAGATGTCCGGCGCGCCGGACGCGGTGCGCGACACGTTCCGGATCGTGCGCAACGGCGGCCGCGTCGTGCTCTTCGGCATCCCGGCGCATCCGGTCGAGCTCGACATTGCGGAGGCGCTCATCTTCAAGAACCTCGAGGTTGCCGCGGTGAACGGGCGAGAGGTGTTCGGTAGCTGGTACCGGACCCGCTGGCTGCTCGAGCACGGCGTCGTCGACCTCCGGCCCCTGATCACCGCGCAGCTCCCGCTTTCGGAATTCGCGCAGGCATTCGACCTGCTCGAGGCGGGGGAGGCGTGCAAGATCGTGCTGCATCCCGACGCGGAGCCGGTGCGAGGATGAACGCGCGGCTCGAGGCGCAGGCGGCGGCCGAGCTCGACGCCCTGCGGGCCGCGGGCACGTACAAGACTCACAACACGCTCGAGTCTCCGCAGGGCCCGGTGGTGCGCATGGCCGGGCGCGGAGAGGTGGTCGTGCTCTCGTCGAACGACTACCTCGGGCTTGCCGCGCGCCCGGAAGTCGTCCGTGCCGGCATCGACGGGCTCACGGCCTACGGCGCCGGTACCGCATCCGTCCGTTTCATCTGCGGGACGTTCGCGCCGCACCTCGAGCTCGAGCGCGCTCTGGCGGTCTTCTCGGGCACCGAGGCGGCGCTCACGTACGTCTCCTGCTGGAACGCGAACGAGGCGCTGATCCCGACGCTCACGGACGCCGAAACGGTGATCGTCTCCGACGAGCTGAATCACGCGTCGATCATCGACGCCGTCAGGCTCGCCAGGCCCGAGAAGATGCTGCGGTACGCGCACTCCAACATGTCCGAGCTGCGCGATGCGCTGCGGTCGTGCCGAGGCGATCAGCGGAAGCTCGTCGTCACCGACGGCGTCTTCTCGATGGAAGGCGATCTCGCGCGGCTGCCGGACATCGTCGAGCTCGCGCGCACGTACGACGCCGTCGTGATCGTCGACGACTCGCACGGTGTCGGCGTGCTCGGACGTACCGGCCGCGGCACGGCGGAGCACTACGGTCTCGTCGGCGATGTCGACGTCGTGACCGGCACGCTCGGCAAGGCGCTCGGCGGCGCGGCGGGCGGATACGTCGCGGCGAGCGCCGCGGTCTGCGACCTGCTCGCCCAGCGCTCTCGGCCGCAGCTCTTCTCGAACGCGCTGCCGCCCACGGTCGCGTGCAGCGCGCGCGCCGCGCTCGGAGTCCTGGAAGCCGAGCCGCACCTGCTCGTGCGTCTGCACGAGAACGTTCGCTTCTTCCGTGAGCGCCTGCGCGCGTTGGGATACGCGCCGCTCGACGGCGAAGCCGCGATCGTCCCGATCATCGTGGGCGAGACCGCGCGGGCGATCGAGCTGAGTCGCGGGCTGCTCGAGCGCGGCGTCTTCGTCACCGGCTTCGGCTACCCGGTTGTGGCCGAGGGCACCGCACGGATCCGCGTCCAGCTCTCCGCCGCCCACGAGCGCGACCAGCTCGAGCGCGCGCTCGCAGCCTTCGCCGCGGTCGCGGACGGAGCACAGCACTCGGCATAAGGAAGGGCCCGTTGTTCACGGGCCCTAACTGACCTTCGTCGGGCCGGTCTCGCTTTCGTCCCTTCTGTCGCGCCGACCTTCGGTGGGTTCTTCCTGCGGGTCGTCGCGGTAGAAGCTCGTCCTAGTCGCGATCCGTGCTCAACGCGGATGTACGTTCTCCCGCGGGCGGGCGCCCCGTATCGGGGGATTCCCCGATAGTCAGGCGCGCCGCGCCTCGTCCGAGCCGGCGATCCGCGAAATCTCTGATCGCCCGAGCGGCGGCGTGGGGTATCGTCGCCGTGACCGAACGGATGGAGGAGGGACGAGATGCCCGCGCCTGTCACGTACCCCACGCAGCAAGAGGCGTCCTGCTGGACGCACGAGTACCTGCTGCGGCACTGCGAGGGCTACCGGGTCGACTCGCCTGACGGGCACCACGGCTACGTCGAGGAGATCGTCCTCCTCCCGGACGAGGACACGCCGACCGGGTTCCTCGTGCGCGGCGGGTCGGGCCTCACCTTCGTCTCCGTGGATCAGATTCGCGACTTCTCGCCCGGAGCCCAGCGGATCCTCGTCGACCCGCTGCCGCCGGCCGACTGATCTCCGAGGCTCGTGGCCGGCCGGTCGGCGACCGGCTTCACCTGCACGGCCACGTGGACAGGCACCTCGAGCGCCCGGCTGACCAGGCAGCGGTCCTCGGCCTCGGCGGCCGCGGCGGCGACCGCGTCCTCGCCGCCCGCGACCGTCTCGAGCACCGCGTCCAGCTCGATCACGGTGAAGCCGAACCGCCCGTCGTCGCGGCGGCTCATGTGGCCCGTCGCGCTGACGGTGGCGTCGAGCAGCGGCGCGTCCATGCGCTCGGCGACGGCGGCAAGCGTCAGCGCGAAGCACGACGCCGTCGCGGCGATCAGCAGGTCCTCGGGGCTCCAGTAGCCGGCCAGACCGCCCCGGAACTCCGGCGGGGTCGCCAGCTCGAGCGAGTCCTTGTCGCGCGCGTCGGCGTGCGCCAGGCGGCCGCCGCGCCAGCGCACCGACACCGGGAACTGCATCTCCTTCATGACTGTCACCACACACCTCCTCCGTGTGCCGTCAGTTCCCCCGGCTTCGACCCCGGGGGGATCGGGGACGGCGCGGAGGCCGGCGCGGCGAAGTACGCACGCGGCGGGCTAGAACAGCGGCGGGAGCAGCGCTTCGATCAGGTGCGGGCCGGGCTCGGCGAACGCCGCGCGGAGCTGCTCGGCCAGCTCCTCGCAGGTCGTCGCGCGCGTCGCCGGCACGCCCATGCCGGTCGCCAGCGCGACGAAGTCGATGTTCGGCCGCGAGAGGTCCAGCAGCTCGGCGGCCCTGGCGCCGGTCTCAGCGACGCCGACGCGCTGGAGCTCGAGGCGCAGGATCGCGTAGCAGCCGTTGTTCAGGATCACCGTCGTCACGTTCAGCGCTTCGCGGGCCTGGGTCCAGAGCGCGCTCAGCGAGTACATCGCGCTGCCGTCGGCCTCCAGGCAGAGCACCGGCCGGTCGGGGCAGGCGACCGCAGCGCCCGTCGCCACCGGCAGGCCCTGTCCGATCGCGCCGCCGGTGAGCGTGAGGACGTCGTGGCGCGGCGAGCCGGCCGTCGCCGACGGCAGCGACGCGCCCGACGTGTTCGCTTCGTCGGCGACGATCGCGTGCTCGGGCAGCAGCGCGCCGATCGTCTCGGCCAGTGAGTGCGCGGTCAGCTCGCCGCTCGGCAGCGCGGGCAGGGCCGGCTCTTGCAGGAGCGGCTCGGCGTCCGGTGCGACCAGGTCGGCGAGCCGCTCGAGGGCGTCGACCGAGTCGTCGCCGGCGCCCGCCAGCACGTGCACCGTGCAGCCGGCGGGCACGAGATCGCTCGGCCTGCCGGGGTAGGCGAAGAACGAGACCGGTGCGCGCGCGCCCGCGAGGATCAGGTGCTCGACCCCGGCGAGCTGATGCTCGACGTGCTCGGCCAGGTAGGCCATGCGGTCGATCGCCGGCAGCCCGGCCCCGCGCTCGAGCCGCGCGGGGAACGTCTCGACGAGGAGCCTCGCGCCGCTGCCGACGCCGATCCGGCTGGCCGCACGCAGCGCGGGTTCGCGCGTCGCGGCGCCGCCGAGCAGGATCAGGCACTGCTCGCCGGAGCGCAGCGCCTCGGCGATCGCCGCGACCTCGGCGTCGGCCACGAGAGCGCGCTTCGGAACGGCGGGCGCGTCGTGCGCAGAGACGACCCGGCCGCCTTCCGACCACGACACGTCCGCCGGCAGCACGAGCGTTGCAACGCAGCACGGCGGAGTCAACGCTGCCGCGATCGCCTCGGCTGCGTCAGCGCCGGTGTCGGCGACGTCCGTCGTCGTCTTCAGCCGGCCGCCGAGCCAGCCGGCGAGCGCGTCGATGTCCGAGCTCAGCGGTGCGTCGTACCGCCGGTGGTGAACCGCGTGGTCGCCGACGACGTTGACGATGGGTGTGAAGGCGCGGCGCGCGTTGTGCAGGCCGGCCAGGCCGTTGGCGAGGCCGGGGCCGAGGTGCAGCAGGGTCGCAGCCGGGCGGCCGGCCATGCGACCGTACCCGTCTGCGGCGCCGGTGACGACGCCCTCGTGCAGTCCCAGCACGCCGCGCATCTCGGGCACCAGGTCGAGCGCCGCGACGAAGTGCATCTCGGACGTGCCGGGGTTGCCGAAGCAGACGTCGACGCCGCCGCCGACGAGCGTCCGAATCAGCGCCTCGGCGCCGTTCATGCGGCGCCGGTCGCAGGGACGGCGGGGGAGAGAGACGAGAGGAGCATGTCGCCGATTCTCGCAGACCACCGGGAAGCGGCTACCCGGCTGTCTCCGACGCTCGGTCGCGACATCAGCTCCACGAGCGTCGCCGCGTGCGCGCGTCCCCGACCGCGCGCTCGACTGCGGGCTCGATCGGCGCAGGCTCGTACCCGAGCTCGTGCTGCGCCTTCGCGGACGAGAACCATGCCGGCACGCGTGCGAGCGCAACCTCGTGCGCGTTCGCGAGCCGGACGAGCGCCAGCCCCTGCGCCGCCGCGTACGGCAGGCGGATGCGCGGCGGCCGCCGATGTGCGGCGCGCGCGACCAGCTCGAAGACCTCCGCGAGCGTGAGGTTCACCCCGCCGAGGATGTAGCGCTCGCCCACCCGGCCGCGTTCGAGCGCGAGGACGTGCCCGTGGGCGACGTCGCGTACGTCGACGAGGTTCAGCCCGCCGGAGCGCAGCGTCGCTCGATAGCGGCCGGAGGCGACCCCGCGCACCATGCGCCCGGTCGGTGTGGGCGCGTCGTCGCCTTCGCCGATCGGCGTCGTCGGGTTGACGCACAGCGTCTCGAGCCCCTCGGCCGCCGCTGCGAGCACGAGTCTCTCCGCCTCGAGCTTCGTTCGCTTATAGGGGACGTCGAGCTCCCAGCGAGGCGGGCCGTCCTCCTCCGTCGCAGCTCGTCCCGGCACCGGGCCGCACGTTCCCGCCGAGCTCGTGTGCACGAGCCGCCTCACGCCGGCTGCGCGGCATGCGGCGATCACGTTTCGCGTGCCGCCCACGTTGATCGACTCGATCTCCGACGCCGACGCGGTGTAGCTGTACAGCGCGGCCACGTGCACGACGGCCTCGCAGTCTCGCACGGCCCGCTGCAGCGCCGGGAGGTCGCGAACGTCGACCCATTCGCGGCGAACGTCATGCCCTGCTTGCTCGAGCGCGCGAACCACATGGCCGGCGATGAATCCCCGGCTGCCTCCGGTCACGAAGACCCGCATGAGGCCATTCTCGTCCGAAAGAGGTTCCGACTGCGTCTATCAAGATACCATGATTGCAGTAGCGGAGATATGGAGATAGCAACATATGTTGCTATAAGGATAGTACGGTGCTACGTTGGCAAGAACGCGGGACACCGAGAAAGAGGAGAGCACACGTGGCAAAGGAGATGAAGTCGATGACGCTCAGGCTGCCTGCCGATCAGGCGGCCGAGCTCGAGAAGGTCGCCGAGATCGATCGGGTCACGGTCTCGGAAGCGGTCCGCGATGCAATCGCCAAGCACATTGAGTCCCGCCGAGGAGACGACGAGTTCCGCAAGCGGCTCGAGCGCCTGGTCACGGAGAACCAGGAGATTCTGGACAGGCTCGCTCGTTAGCGTGACCTGGCGCTACCTCGACCTCGCGGATTACCTCGTGATTGCCGAGGCGGCGACCGGAACACCGGCCGAGACGCTCATGCGTGTCGGACAGCTGCACCTTGCCGAATCCGCACTGAGCGCGGCGGCGGCGTCCTTCGGTGGCGTCGAGTTCTATCCCGAGTTCGAGGTCAAGGCAGCAGTGCTGTGCGCGCGGATCGTGAAGAACCACGCGCTACCCGACGGCAATAAGCGAACTGGGTACCTCTGCCTGCGCGAGTTCGTGGGACGCAACGGTCGCTCATGGCGGGTTTCAGAGAACGATCCAGACGAGACGGTGGCGATGATCGAGGGAGTGGCGGCGGGCGAGGTGAGCGAAGAGAAACTCGCGGAATGGATCCGTGGGCGGCTCGGCTGAGCCGGCTTGACGTGCTCCCCGTCCGAGCAGCCGCTCCCCGTTCGCGCCGGTGGCAGGAGAGCCCCGTTCGGAGCCGGGCTCGAGTCGACGCAGCCTGCCCGTCCGTAGAATCTACGCTCGGCGAATCACGGTGCGCACTGATGGATCGCTGACGTGTCTCGCGCAGACTCCAGCGGTATTCGGGCCGTTCCTCGCGGTTCGCAGGCGCGGTTCTCCCCAACGCATCGTCCAGAGAGGGGGATGCTGGATGCGCACGTTCAACCGGCGCAGGTTCGTCCAGGGAGCCGCCGGTGGGGCCGGGCTCCTCACGGTCGGCGGCGGGCTGCGCTATCTGGAGCACGCGGACAGCGCGAACGCGGGCGAGGTGGTCGGGCAGGAGACGGTCTTCCGCACCGGCCACTCGAACAACTGCGACGGCGCCTGCGGGCACCAGGTCAAGGTCGTCGACGGTCGCATCCGGCTGATCACGAGCGCCGCCTTCGCCGGGAAGACCATCGGCGGTGACGCGGCGCCGAAGTTCGATCCGCGCATCTGCCTGCGCGGTGTCGCCCAGATCCAGAACACGTACAGCCCCGACCGGGTCAAGTACCCGTACAAGCGGGTCGGCGAGCGCGGCTCGGGCGAGTGGCAGCGCATCTCCTGGGAGGAGGCGACCTCGACCGTCGCGGCGAAGTTCCAGGAGATCCAGGCGAAGCACGGGAAGAAGTCGGTCTGGGTCGCCCCGTACACCGGGTCGCTCGCGATCCTCGAGGGCGTCGTCGGTGCGGGCTTCCGTTTCGCGAGCGCGATCGGAGCCTCCGCGGGGGACTTCGAAGGGGACAACGAGGGCGACAGCTCCACGCCTGCGGGCTGGAACTACGTGCTCGCCGACCCGGATGCGACGGCCGGCGGCATCTTCGACGGCCACGAGATGACCGACTTCCTCAGCTCGAAGGTGATCGTGCTCTGGGCGAACAACGTCGCCGAGACCTCGATCCCCGACTGGCGAATCGTCGCCGACGCGAGAAAGAACGGGTCGACGGTCGTCTCGATCGACCCGCGCTACACGCCGACGTCGGCCCGCTCGGACGTCTGGCTTCCGATCCGGCCCGGAACCGACACAGCGCTGATCGACGGGATCATCAACTACGTGCTCCAGCACAAGCTCTACGACAAGAAATACGTGAAGAGCTACACGGTCGCGCCGTTCCTCGTCGACCGGGCGACGAAGAAGTTCCTGCTGCAGGGGAAGTCCTACCTCGTCGTCGACGCGTGGGACGGGAAGCTCAAGCCGGTTGCGCAGGCGACCGACCCGGATCTCTTCGGCGAGCATGGGGGCGCCGCGTCGGCGCTCAAGCTGCTGGCCGAGGAGATGGCGCAGTACACACCGGAGAAGGTCGCGTCGATGACCGACCTCGAGCCGCGTCAGGTGCTGCAGCTCGCCGAGCTGTGGACGAAGCAGAGCCCGGTCGGCGTGCGCGCCGGCTTCGCCCTCTCGCACTGGTACCGCGGCGACCTGACGATGCAGGCGCTGGTGACGCTGCAGGCGCTGACCGGCAACATCGGCGTCCACGGCGGCGGCGTGACCACGTTCGCCGGCGGCCTGACGACGACGGCGTTCGACCTCGGCAACTGGTGGGCGCCGAAGGGCACCGAGATGTTCACGGTGCTCGAGCCGATGGACGCGTGCGGCGCGATGCTCGACGGCAAGCCGTACCCGGTGCGTGCGGCCTGGTTCATGGTCGACAACTACGCGCAGCAGATGTCCGACCGGAACCGGGTCGTGAAGGCGCTCAAGTCGCTCGACTTCCTCGTCGTCTCCGACTACGTGATGTCGGCGACGGCGGACCTGGCCGACATCGTCCTGCCGGCCTGCACCTACCTCGAGAAGACCGATCTCCTCTCGTCGAACAACTTCTACCTCCAGTACATGCCGAAGGTGATCGACCCGCTGTGGGAGTCGAAGTCGGACCTCGAAGCGATCACGACGGTCGCCCAGAAGATGGGGGTCGGCAAGTACTTCGACAAGAGCGCCGACGAATACCTGAAGGAGATCCTCCACATCGGCGACCCGAAGGCCGACGGGAACGTGAACGGCCTCACGTGGGAGCAGCTCACGACGAGCGCTCCGCACCTGAACACGCCGACCGTCCCGTACGTGCCGTTCTTCGACAAGAAGTTCCCGACGAAGTCGGGACGGATCGAGTTCTACGTCGAGCGGCTGATCCCGTACGACCAGCAGCTCCCCGGCTACAAGGAGCCGATCGAGGCGTCGACGTCGAATCCGCTCTTCGCCAGGTACCCGCTGACGTTCCTCTCGACGCACACCCGGTTCCGGACGCACTCGCAGTTCGTGAACCTGCCGTGGCTGAAGGAGATCAACAACGGCGGCGAGGGGTTCCTCGAGATCAACCCGGTCGACGCCAAGACGCGGAAGATCTCGGACGGCGACGTGGTGAAGGTCTTCAACGACCGCGGCTTCATGAAGGTGAAGGCGCGGCTGACCGAGGGGATCAAGCCCGGCGTCGTCAACTGCTACCAGGGCGGCTGGGACACGATCAAGGTCAAGCACTACATCGAAGGCCACCCGAACAACCTCACCCACCAGATCGCGAACCCGGCCCAGTCGGTGATCCCGAACTTCAGGTCGAACGCGGCGTACTACGACTGCCTTGTCGAAGTGCAGCGGGAAGGAGCGTGATCGGCGATGGCTGCCGAGACCCTCACGAAGCGGTGGGGCATGGTCATCGACCAGGACCGGTGCATCGGCTGCTGGACGTGCGCGGTCGGCTGCAAGGAGATCAACAACGAGCCACTCGGGTTCTGGTGGAACCGGATCCTCACCGCCGCCCCCGGCGAGACCACCGGTGAGAGCTCCGCGGCGGTCGCCGACCCGGCGAGCGACTCGATCGACGTTCCACACGGGACGTTCCCGGAAGTCGACCTGGCCTACCTGCCGGTGGCGTGCCAGCACTGCGAGGACGCGCCGTGCGTGAAGGTGTGCCCGGTCGGGGCGACGTTCCGCCGCGACGACGGCACTGTCCTCGTCGACTACGAGCGCTGCATCGGTTGCCGGTACTGCATCGCGGCCTGCCCGTACGGGATCCGCGTCTTCAACTGGGGCGACGCGAAGCAGCCGGTCGACTTCACGGTCGGCTACGGCAGGGACTACCGCACCGCCGACGGCCGGCTCGTCTTCACGCCCGACCGGCCGCGCGGCGTCGTCGAGAAGTGCACGTTCTGCGTCGAGCGGATCGACTCGGGCGAGCAGCCTTTCTGCGTCGAGGTCTGCCCGGTCGGCGCGCGCGTCTTCGGCGACCTGAACGACCCGGAGAGCGAGGTGGCGCAACTCGTCGACGACGGCGGCGCGACCCAGCTGCTGCCAGACCTGGGGACCGATCCGCGCGTGTTCTATCTCCCCGTTCAACGAGAAAGGAACGTGTGATGGCGACCCGCGTCGAGACTCCAGGGCTCCGGCCCGTCGCGTTCGGCCGGACGGGTCGCATCTGGCTCTCGCTCCTCGGGATCCTCGTCCTCTGGGGGCTCGGGGCGTGGATCTACCAGCTCACCCAGGGTCTGGTCGCGACCGGCATGCGCGACGTCGTGTCGTGGGGCCTCTACATCTTCTCGTTCGCGTTCTTCGTCGGCCTCTCGGCAGGCGGCCTGATCATGGCCTCCGGTGCTGAGGTGTTCGGCGTGAAGAGCCTGCGTCCGCTCGCGTCCGTCGGTGTGCTCACGGCGGCGGCGTGCGTGCTGGTCGCGGCGATGACGATCATCCCGGACCTCGGGAAAGCGCAGCGCCTCTACGAGATCTTCCGGTACCCGAACTGGAGCTCGCCGCTCGTCTGGGACATCGTGATCATCATCGTCTACTTCGCGTTCGCGGTCACCGATCTGGCCGTGATGCACCGGCGGAGGATGGCCGCGCCGAGGCGACGGCGGACGCTGCGGGTGCTCGCATACGTCGGGCTCCCCGCCGCCGTGCTGCTGCACTCGATCACGGCGTGGATCTTCGGGTTGCAGATCTCCCGGCCGTGGTGGAACACGGCGCTGCTGGCTCCGCTGTTCGTCACCTCGGCGATCCTCTCGGGCACGGCCCTGATCGCGCTGGTCGCGCTCGTCGCGAACCGGTTCGACCGCCTCGAGCTCCCACGGGAGACCTGGACCGCGCTTGCCGGCCTGATGGCGACCGCGATCGCGGTCGACCTGTTCCTCGTCGGCAGCGACTACGTGACGATCCTCTGGGGCAACGTCCCGCGCGAGCGCGCGGCGCTGGACATCGTCCTCCCCGGCGGCTCGTGGCAGTGGCTGTTCTGGGTCGAGTGGGTCGTCGGAGGCCTGGTGCCGTTCGTCTTGCTGGTGACGCCGCGGTTCCGGATTCGGCCCGCGCTGCTCGCGCTCTCGTCGGTGCTCGTGATGGTCGGCGTGTATGCGTTCCGGATCGAGCTGGTGGTGGGCGGCATGGTCAAGCCGCTGCTCCACCTGCCGCCGGGCAACGCGGTCGGCACGTACCGGCTCGGGCAGACGTCGTTCCAGTTCGACGGGATCTACCACCCGACGTGGGTCGAGTACGGGATCGTCACGGGGTTGACGGCCTTCCTCGCGCTTCTGATCACGGTCGGCTACCGGTGGCTTCGGTCGGTCGAGCGTGCGGGGGCAGGCGCGTGACGGTCGAGAGCCTCGGCGCGCAGCGGGCGGCCGGTCATGCGCCGGTCGCCCGCCTGCTCGCCGGCTGGTGGAGCCGGCCGACGTCCGACGAGGTCGACTCGTGGGCGTCCGGCTGGTCCGGGGCGTACGAGGTCGCCACGCTGCTCGGGCTCGGTCGCGGCGGGGTCGTTGCTCTGCGGTCGGCGTGCTCGGTGTCGGAGGTCGCGGCGCTGCTCGCCGAGTACGAGCGCCTGCTGAACGGGCCGGGGCGCGCGCCGTGCCCGCCGTACGAGTCCCTGTGGCGGGGCGACGGGCCGAGGCGCGAGCAGGGCCGGCTGATGGGCGCCGCGGCGTCGGAGGTCGTTGGTCTGTATCGCGAGGTCGGCCTGCAGGTGCGGGCCGACGCGCACGAGCTGCCGGACCATCTGGCGATCGAGTGGGAGGCGCTCGCGTTCGCGCTCGAGCACGACGCGCCCGAGACGGCTGCCGCGCTCGTGGACGAGCACCTGGCGATCTGGATCTCGCCGTTCTGCGAAGCGGTGGCCGCGGAGACTGAGCAGCCGTTCTACGCGGCGCTCGCCCCGCTGACCGCAGCGTGGACGGAGGCCCTCGCGGGATGAGCGGCACCGCCGTCCTGCTCTGCAGCGGGACGGGGCTCGACACCGACGCGGTCGACTGCGCGCCTGCCGCCGTCGTTCACGACCTGTGCGGCCGGCCGGCCGCGGCCTCGGCGGCCCTCCGCCGGCTCGCCGCGACTCGGGTCGTGCTCGGCCTCTGCGGCCGGGGCGCGTCCGGCGATCTCGTACATGCCCTGCGACGCGCGGGCGCGTCGCCCTTCGGCGTCGAGGCGATCGTCGTGGGCGGCCGCGGGCAAGCCGAGGCGGCACTTCTGATCGCGGCATCGGTCGCGAAGCTCGATGCGCTCGCCGCGGGAGAGGGCGGAAAGCCGGTGCCGGCGACGAACCGCATGAGCCGTCGCGCGCTGCTCCGGATCGCGCCCGCCGTGACGCGCGAGCCGGTCGCCGTGGTAGACGAGCACGCCTGCGTGGGCTCGGGCCGGTGTGGGCTCTGTGCGGAGGCGTGCCCCGAGCGGGCGATCGGCAACGGCGGCCCGCTGCCGGTCGTCGACGCGGCGTCGTGCACGGCCTGCGGTGCGTGTGTGCCGCGCTGCCCGCACGGCGCGCTGCGACTCGCGGGCTCGTCGACGGCGCAGATCGAGGCCCAGCTGGAAGCGCTGCTGCCCGGCGTGGACGGCGTCGTTCTCGCGTGCCGGTCGGCAGTCGTGGAGGCGCCGCCGGGCCGGGCGGTCGTGGAGCTGCCCGCTCTGGGGCTCGTCAGCCCCGGCTGGCTACTGCAGCTGCAGTCCCGAGGGTCCGAGGTGCGGCTCGCCCCCTGCGGGGAGGCATGTTGCGCCGGCGTGCGCGAGGTCGAAGCTCTGGCGGCGCGCGTCCTGGGCGCGGTCGGGAAGCCGCGACGCAACGGGTCGGCGCGCGTGCGCCTGAGCGAGCCGCGGGCCACTGCGGATGCAGTCCGCCGCCTCGCGCCCTGCGACGCGACGTTCGTGTTCGAAGACGACGCCTCACCGCTTGGAGTCGTCTCGATCGCGTCCGAGCGCTGCACGCTCTGCGGAGCGTGCAGCGCCGCCTGCCCGACGAGCGCGATGCACGTCGGCGACGAGATTGCGGCGACGGTGCTCCGGCACGAGCCGAGTGCGTGCGTCGCCTGCGGCCGGTGTGCCTCGGCGTGCCCCGAGGACGCGCTCACCGTCACGCGCGCGATCGATGTCTCCCGTCTCGTGCGCGGTTCGCTCGAGCTCGTGCGCGTCGCGCGCGAGGCGTGCGCCGGCTGCGGCGCCGACCTGCCGCCGCTTCCGATGCGACGCCGCCTGCGCGAGCTTCTGCCGGTCCTTGCCGCGGCGCCGCCGCATCTCTGCGCCGCGTGCGCGACGCGGCGCCCCGCGTATGATCCTCCGGCCGCGCCATCCGAAGGGAGAGAGCTGAGATGGGAGAAGCAAGAGCCGAGCTGATCGACGGGCTCGCGAAGCACGTGGGCGTGCCCACGCTGACCTCCGCCGAGATCGAGTCCGTGCTCGCGCTCGCCGCCGTGGCCGCCCACGGCACCGGCGACCGCACGAGTGCGCCGCTCGTCTCGTTCCTCGCGGGCATCGCAGCCGCAGGCACCGGGGATCGTGTTGCGGCCCTCGACGACGCGCGGCGCACGGTCGCCAAGCTGGCGCCCGAGCCCGGCGCCGCCGCTTGACCCCGACGTCGTTTGCGATCCGTCAGGCCGGTGTCAACCAGCGGTGCGCCGGCCTCGGCAGCGCGCCGTAGTAGACCGGTTGAATCTGAGGATGGAGATACGGCCCGCCTCGCAGGGCCTCGTACTGCGCGTGCCAGGCGGCGGGGTCGGCGCTCGGTCCGGTGGCTGCGCGGTCGTGGACCTGATGGAACGACCCCTCGCCCAGTAGCACCACGAGCTGCGAATCGGGCAATGCGACGAGTCTCGCGAACAGGTCGAGGCTGACCAGGCCGCCTCCCGCCACGTCGAACCTCTCGTCGAATCCACCGACCTCGTCCCAGAGGGCCCGCGGGAGCAGCAGGCAGCACGACTCGTTGACGCTGCCGAAGAATCCACCGGGATTCGCGGCTGCCAGCGCGGAGATCTCGAAGAGGCGATACCCGTCGGCCGGCCACCCGATCCGCGCGAGCAGCGCCTCCTCCGCTTCGGGGCCGTAACCCTTCGGAACGGACAGCGACTGGTGCTCGGGGCCGAGGTGCCAGGCCATCGTCGTGACGATCGGCCGTCGATGAAGCTGCGTCGCCTGCACTCCCCTGGCGATCAGCCCGGGCGTGACCATTCGGGCTCCGTCGAGGATCACGCACACTCGCTGTCCCTGCGTCAGCGAGACGCCGAGGTTCGCGGCGTACGCCGGTGAGGACGGCGCAGGGTCGAGCCGGTGCAGCCGGAAGTTCCCGTCCAGATCGGCCAACGCGGATTCGGGCAGCGGGTCGGGTGACCCGTTGTCGACGACCAGGACGTCGTAGTCGATGCCCGCAAGGCCCCGCTGATAGTCGCGAGCGAGTGAGCGCAGCGTGCGCGAAGCCTGGCGCTTGATCTGGTACGTGACGACCACGATCGACAAGTCTGGCTTTCGCATCGACGCAAGATAGGGAGGCTTGCCGGAGCCCGTCAAGCCGGATGAGACGACCCCGGTTGGGCTCTCCCTGGAAGCTCAGGCATCGGTGGCGCTCAGCGCTTTGTCCCGCTTGGAGCGAATGTCGTCCCAGACGGGCAAGCTCAGAGCTCGATTCGGTTCGAGCGCGAACGACCGGTCCAGTACTTCGGCGGGAACGTCCTGTGGGTCCTCCGCGCCGTACCGGCCTGCAATCTCGTCGAGGTTCTCGGCCAGCTCGAGATTGAGCGGATCCAGACCGAGTACGAGCAGCAGCCCCGTCGGCTCGGCATCGACGAGGATCATCGTCAGGTCGGGGCGCACGGCCCTGAGAACCTGCTGGACCTTGAAGATGTCGCCTGTCCACGCATTCGTGTGGCGCATTCGAGCCGCTTCGTCGACGCTCCGTGGAAGCACGTCGTCGAAGACCACGACTGTCGACCAAGCGGACCATCTTTCGATGTTGGCGAAATCTCTCAGAGCGAATTCGAACAGGTGCATGCCGTCGACGAATGCGAGGTCGATCGGTGCGCTTCCGAATGGACCGCCTCCACGAAGTGTCGCGAAGTACTCGTCGCTCGTGACGCGGTAGAGCCTGGTCGGAGCGCTCAATCCGCAGCGGATCTCAAAGCCCGGGTCGATGCCGACACTGGGACATCGGCTGAGCGACAGGCTGTCGCCGTTGCGAACGCCCACTTCCAGGTACGTGCGCGGTTGTAGAGCTGCATGGACGCGTGCGATGAAGTCGAGGTAGTACATGCGCTCTCGAGCTACGCCCGCAGTTTGCGGGGCCTCTGATCGCGCTTTCGGCGCACGACTGTCTGACACCTCTTCGAGATGTCCATCACTCGTGTGCCATACCGAGCTCGAGCATCGGGCCGAGAGTCTATGCGCGCGGGAGGCGCGCGACGGCGGCGAGCTTGCCGGGCTGTTACGTTTGGTGGCCTGCATGGCCGGCGCGCTCGAGGATGCCCCGATCGACGCAGCTCCGCTCCACGTGGCCATGTCCGTTCGGGCGCGTGGCCCGTGGCGGCAGGCGCTCGCGCGCTTCGCCCGCCGCCCACTCGGAGTCGGCGCGCTGGCGGTGCTGGTGACGTTCGTTCTCGTCGGAGCTCTTGCCGACGTGATCGCGCCGTATCCCGCGGGTCAGCTGTTCATCCAGTTCATCCAGAATCCCCAGCCGCCGCTCACGGCGCATCACCTGCTGGGCACGGACGTGCTCAGCCGCGACCTCCTCACGCAGATCCTGTTCGCCGTTCGTCAGACGATGCTGGCGGCGGTCGTCTGCGCAGCGATCACGACGGCCGCCGGCGTCGTCGTCGGCATGCTCGCCGGCTACTTCGGCGGCTGGTTCGACGCCCTCGTCACGTGGGCGAGCGGGATCGTCGTCGCCGTGCCCGCGATGGCCGTGCTCGTGATCATCTCGGCTTTCCATCATTTCGCGCTGTCGCCTCTGTCGTTTGCGCTTTGGCTGTCGGCGATCCTCTGGACCGGCGTCGCCAGGGTCGTCCGTGCCGCGGTCGCTTCGTCGCGCACGGCCGAGTTCGTCGAGGCTGCGCAGGCGGCGGGAGCGTCCAGCCTGCGCGTGCTGCTGCGCCACCTGCTTCCGAACGCGAGCGGGCCGATCGTCGTCGCCGCGACCTCCGTCGTCGGTCAGGCGATCGTGATCGTGGCGACCGTCCAGTACCTGGGCTATGCCTTCAACCAGCCGGAGCACCCGACCCTCGGCGGGCTCGTCGCCGACGCGACCCACGCGTCGTCGCTCATCTTGACCGGCCACGTCGGTCTCTCCTCGTTCTGGTGGCTCTACGTCTTCCCGGCCGCGCTCCTCGTGATCCTGCTGCTCGCCGTCACCTTCCTCGGCGACGCGCTCGACGAGGCGCTGAACCCCGCGACGCGCTGAGAACTCGTCAGGCGACGCGCGTGCGCGGGTCGAGCAGGCCGACGAGCACGTCGCCGACCAACGTGAACACGCTGACGACGACGGCAGCGACGACGAAGAGGGCCACCAGTTGGAACGGGTCGGCCTGACCGAGCGACGAGAGGAACGTCGAGGCGAGGCCGCCGGTGTTGAACACGGCGTCCGCTGCGAGCGAGGCGCCGATCACGCCGCCGACGTCGAGCGAGAGCAGCGAGGTGAACGGGATCAACGAGTTCCGGAGTGCGTGCCGGACGACGACGCGGCGCTCTGGTAGCCCCTTGGCTCGCGCGACCGCGACGTACGGCCGGTCGAGCGTGACGAGCATCGACGAGCGCACGTAGCGGGAGTAGAGACCGATCAGACCGATCGCAAGCGCGACGACGGGCAGGGTCATGTGCCGGAACCAGTCGACGAGCCCGCCCGTCGGCGGGCCGAGGAGGAACCACCAGCCGCCGCCGCTCGCGTGCAGGGTGCCTTCGACCAGCGTGAAGGTCTCGTGGGGCACGATCACCCTGAGCAGCAGGTCGCCGATCAGGAACGTCGGCACCGCCGCCGCCAGGTACGCGAGCAGGCGCAACGAGACGTCGACGCGAAAACGCCGCCGCTGAGCCGAGACGGTCCCGACGAGCAGGCTGCCGAGGACGACGAGCACGAGGGCGGCGCCGACGAGTTGTGCCGTCACCGCCGAAGCGCGCCAGAGCCGCGGCCCGATCGGCGTTCCGAGCGAGCGGAACCTGGGCGGGACACCGCCGACGTCGACCGAGACGGTCCTGCCGAAGCCGTGCCGGACAAACCCCGTCGCCCAGTACCAGTAGCGCGACAGGATCGGGTCGTTCAGGTGGTAGTGCTCCTGGACGAGCGCGTGGGCGCGCGCGTTCTGCGCGCCGAGCGCGAGCGGGTAGCTCGGATCGAAGCGGAGCCCGAACCCCACGAACGACCCGAACGAGACTGCGACGATCGTCGATGCCGTCACGAGCAGCCGCCTGATGAAGTACGCACCCAAGGCCGACTTCGGACTCTATCGCTGCGTCGACGACAGACGTGCTCCCCGTCCGAGTGGACGGTTCAGGCCGTTTGTCCTTGTAGAGCTTCCGAGGTCTGCTCGACCTCGTAGGGCGTCTTGTAGCCGATCCGCGAAGCCCTCTGACGGACTCGAACCGCTGACCCCCTCCTTACCAAGGAACTCAGGAGGCGGTCTTCTTATGCTGCTTTTCACCTGGCTACGCCATTCTTGGTTTTCGCTGGCGCCTGCCAATCGTCACGTTTCTCACTCCCGTGCACGCTCGGTGCACCCTCGTTCGTCCGCCGTCGGCTCCTCGAGCACCCCCGCCGCGACGAGCGCCTCGATCTCGTCGGCCCCCATCCCGAGGACGCGCGCGCAGATCTCCCGCGTGTGCTGGCCGTGCAACGGCGCGGGCTCCACGCGGACGGGCAGGACACCGCGCGAGCGGAACGGCCCGTCCTCCATCAGGATCGGTCCGAGCCCCGGCTGCTCGAGCGTCCGGTACAGCCCCCGTTCGACGAAGTGCGGGTCATCTGCATGGTCGTTCGGCGGGCGCATCATCCACCCAGCCGCGATGCCGGCCGCCTGCAGCCGCTCCATCAGTCCGCGGGGATCCTGCGTCGACGTCCACTCGGCGAGGTGCGCGTCGAGCGCGTCGCGGTTCTCCATCCGGAACTCGTGGGTGGCGTAGGCGCTCGAGCGCATCCAGGCGGGGTTGCCCAGAGCTCCGCACAGGCGTTCCCAGTCGGCGTCGTCGGACACGGTGACCACGCACCATTCGTCGTCGCCCGCGCACGGGTACACACCCCACGGGGCTCCGAGGTCGCTGTGGTTGCCGTGTGGCGTCGAGACGGAGTCGTGCCCGAGTGAGGTGGCGAGGAAGATGTCGGAGATCTGGGCCATGATCATCTCGACCTGCGCGGTCTCGATGTAGGCGCCGCGCCCCGTGCGCTGCCGGCCAAGCAGCGCCGCCAGCACAGCCGTCGCGCAGATGCGGGCGGCCATGTGGTCCGGGTAGATCGTCGTCGGCTCTGCAAAGCCGAACTCGTCGTCGGGGTACCTCCACATGCTGGTGATCCCCGAGGCGCAGCGAACGAGGGGACCGTAGCCGAGCCAGTTCGACCAGGGGCCGGTCGAGCCGTTCGCATTGGTACTCAGCATGACCAGGTCGGGGTTGACCGTCCGGAGCTCCTCGTAGCCGAGGCCGAGGTTCTCGAGGGTGCCCGGCTTGAAGTTCTCGAGCACGACATCGGCCTCAGCGACGAGGCGCTTCATGATCGCATTGCCCTCGGGCGTGCGGAGGTTGACGCCTAGGCTCAGCTTGTTCCGGCTGCCGGCCGCGAAGTTCGGCGTCATCTCCTTGCCGAGCGCGGTGCGCGCCATGTCGGGGAACGCCCGGTTCTCGATCTTGATCACCTCGGCGCCCTGGTCGGCGAGCAGGCGGCCGAGCTCGTTGCCGATCACGATGGTTCCGAAGTCGACGATCCGGATACCGGCGAGCGGCCGGTCGGGATCGCGCCGCGGCATGCCGACGGCCGTCGGCCGTGGCGGGGCACTCGGCGCATCGAGCACTGCGTCGTGCTCGCCGGGAAGCGGTGCGCGGTGTCGAAACCCCGCGCGCTCGCCGTCCACCTCGATGAACCCGCGCGGCATGCGGGCTCGAACGCCGGGAGCTACTTCGTCGTCGATGAAGAAGCCGCGTGCCTCGAAGTGCGGCGAGTGGAGGGCGTCCGCGACGGTGAGCACGGGGCCGATCGCGACGCCACGCGCCTGTCCTTCCTCCGAGACCTCCACCTTCGACCGATCGCGGAAGAACTTCTCGTAGAAGGCGTTCAGCGCGTCGGCCGACTCCATGCGCTTCGGGAAGCGCTCGAAGGCCGGGTCCGCGAACTCCTCGGGCTCGCCCATCCAGGAGAACACGTTGTGCCACTGGCGTGGCGCCAGGACGAGCAGCCTGACGTACCCGTCCACGCACAGGAAGAACGGATAGACCCCGCTGGCGGGTCTGTCCCGTGTCGGTGCGAGCGCCGCGACGCGGGTGACGGAGGCCGAGCCGACCGCGGGATCCATGACCTGCAGCGCGGCCTCGGCGATGGAGTAGTCCACGTGGTCGCCGCGACCGGTCGCGAGTCGGTTCCAGTACGCGACCAGCGTCGACCACGCAGCCTGAAAGGCGGTCGTGTCGATCACCATCTGCCCGGGTGGCACGAGCGGGTCGCGACCGCTCAGTCCCGATCGGCTCAGGATCCCGCTCATCGCGAGATGCACCCACTCGTTCGCCCGCCACGCTCTGTACGGGCCGGTCTGTCCGAAGTCGGTGATCGAGGTGATTACCAGGCCGGGGTTCCGTTCCAGCAGCTGGTCGGGGCCGAGCCCGCGGTCGGCGAGGTACCCCGGCGTCGTCGTCTCGACGAGGACATCGGCGGTCTCCACCAGTCGGCGAAGCCGCTCGCTCCCGGCGGGATCGTCGAGGTCGATCGTGACCCCACGCTTGTTGGCGTTGCGGGCGGCGAAGTACATGCTGTTGCCCTCGTGGAACGGCGGCAGGCGGCGTGAGCGCGCGCCGCCAGGAGGCTCGACGCGGATGACGTCGGCTCCGAGATCGGCGAGCAATCTCCCGCAGAGCTCGCCCTTCTCGTCGGCCATGTCGACGACCCGGAGACCGGCGAGCAACTCCTCGCCCCGGTCGTCTCCGCGCCACAAGTTCACGCGCGGCTCACGCTGTCATCGGTCCGAGGACACCGAACGCGGGCAGTGGGAACTCGATCCCTCGGATGTTGGACACGCGTGTCTTCATCTCAGCGCCCCTTCCACTCCGGATTTCGCTTCTCGCTGAACGCGCGCGGGCCCTCCTGGAAGTCCTCGGAGGCGAGGAGCCGCCGGAGCGGATCCTCCTGGCTCGCGAACGCCTCCTCCACCGAGGCGTGCTCGAGGCCCCGGACGACGACCTCCTTGGATAGACGGATGCTCGTCGGCGAGCAGGCGAGGATCTCGCCGGCCCACCGCTCCGCGGCCTGCATCAGCTCGGCGGCAGGCACTACCTCGTTGACGAGCCCGAGCGTGTACGCCTCCTGGGCATCGAGCCTCCCGCCGGTGAGGATCAGCCCCATCGCCCGCTTCAGCGGGATCTGGCGCGGCAGCCGCAGGAGGCCGCCGGCGCCCGCGATGACGCCGACGCGTGGCTCGGTCAGGCCGAACCGGGCAGTGTCGGCTGCGACGGCGATGTCCGCGGCGAGCACGAGCTCGGTGCCGCCGCCGAACGCCATCCCGTTGACGGCGGCGATGATCGGCTTGAAGCACTCGAAGTCGCGGGTGATCCCGCCCCAGACCGTGTTCGCCGACGACTTGCTGTCTGCCATCTCCTTCAGGTCGGCGCCCGCGCAGAACGCCCGGTCACCGGCGCCGGTGAGGATCGCGACCCACAGCTCGGGATCGTCTCGGTAGTCCTCGAAGATCTGCCGTAGCTCGACGTGGCAACGGGCGTTGAGCGCGTTCATCGAGTCCGGACGGTTGATCGTCACGTACGCGATACGACCGCGCTTCTCGTAGATGATGTGCTCGTAGCTCATGTCGCGGGCCTGAACATCGGCAGGGATACGCCCTCGCGCTCCTCGAAGACGACCTCGAGCGGCATCCCGATTCGGAGGTCGTCGTCTGCGCACTCCACGACGTTGACCGTCGTTGTGCGGACGCCCTCCTCGAGCTCGACGACGGAGAGGTTGTAGGGGATGTCGAACGACGGGTCGTACGGCTGGTACATCAGCGCGAAGGTGTAGAGACTCCCGCGGCCGCTCGCCGCCGCCCACTCCACCTCGCCGGAGAGGCAGTTCGTGCAGCGGGCAATGACCGTGGCCCCGAAGCGGGTGACCGGCCACATGTGCGTGCCGCAGGAACGGCAGCGCCGCAGCATGAGCCTTCCCTCTCTGGCGCCGTCGAAGAACGGCGCGCTCGCTTCGTCGGGGATTGGAACCGGCTTTTTGTGCTCTGCCGTCGTGGACATCAGGGCTCCTCTCTCAGGCGGCGTGCTTGCTGAGGATGGTGGTCGAATGCCAGTTGAGAACCCCGCCGTTCCCGGACACGAGGACGTGGTCGTGCGTGGGCGCCTGCCGGGACCCGCCCTGGCCGCGGGCCTGGATCACGCCCTCCGAGAGCGGCGTGAAGCCCCACATGTAGAAGGAGGAGAGCTGGCCTCCGCCGGTGTTCGTCGGCAGCGAGCCGCCGGGGCCCAGCTTCCCGTCCTCGACGAACGGGCCGCCCTCGCCCTTGGCGCAGAAACCGTAGTCCTCCAGCGTGACGAGGACCGTGTACGTGTAGCAGTCGTACAGGGACAGCACGTCGACGCTCTCGAGCGAGATTCCGGCCTGGCGCAGGGCGATCGGCCCGGAGACCGCTGCCCCGGTGTGCACGGCCGGGTCGCGGCCCGAACGCTGGTTGTCGCCCGGGTGCCCCTGCCCGAAGCCGCGCAGGTACACGGGCGGCTGCTTCAGCGAGCGGGCGCGGTCGGCCGCGGTGACGATCACGGCGACCGCTCCGTTCGAGACGAGGCAGCAGTCGAAGAGGTGGAGAGGGTCGACGATGAGCCGCGAGCTCTGGTGATCCTCGAGCGTCATCGGCTTCTTCATCTGCGCCCTCGGGTTGTGGAGTGCCCAGGCGCGCTGGCCGACGGCGATCGTCCCGAGCTGCTCGCTCGTGGTGTTGTACAGGTGCATGTGCCGCCGGGTCGCCTGCGCGTACCCGGTGTTCGCAGGCCCGTAATCGCCGTAGGCGTAGCGCAGGGCGCCCATGCCCGTCAGAGACGCGCCCTTGCCGCTGTAGCCGGAGCTCGAGATCGAGGCGCTCTCGACGAGCGGCGCGTCCGCGTACACGAGGGCGACGACGTTCGCGAGCCCGGAGTCGATCGCGGCGGTCGCGTACTGCAACATCGCCCCGGCCGTGCCGCCGGCCGCGTTCATCACGTTGAGGAGCCGCAGGTCCTCGAAGCCGAGCTCCATCTGCACCATGGGCTGGCCCGTCTCCTCGGCCATGCTCCGGTTCACGAGCAGGCCGTCGACGTCGGACTTCGAGAGCCCTGCGTCCTCGAGCGCGAGGCTGATCGCCTCCCCTGCGAAGTCGAGCGCGCTGCGCCCGTAGATCTTCCCCATCTCGGTGATCCCGAGACCGACGATCGCCGTCGTGGCCATCACCACACTCCTTGTCTCGTCATTCCGTGACCCTGGGGGGGCGTCCATGATCGCTCAGAGGCGCCAGGTCGTGAAGATGCCGCCGTCGACGGTGATCACCTGGCCGGTGATCCCCGAGCTGCGGGGCTCGCTGAGGTAGGCGGCGAGGTCGGCGATCTCGCTCAGCTCGAGCCGGCGGCCGCGCGGAGTGGCGGCGTCGGTGGCCGCCATCAGCGCGTCGAGGTCGCCGACGACGCCGGCGGCCGCCTGGGATGCGAACGGCGCCGGCGAGATCGCGTTGACGCGGATCCCGCGGGGTGCGAGCTCGACGGCGAGGTAGCGGACGAGCGCCTCGCCACACGCCTTGGCGGTGCCGATCGCGGTGTAGGTCGGGATCACGCGGTACGACCCGATGCTCGTGACGTAGAGGATCGTCGAGCCGTCGCCGAGCATGTCGTCGAAGGCCGCGGTGAGACCGAGGAGGGCAAGCCCGCTCGACTGCACGACTGCGGAGATCTTCTCGTAGCCGATCTCGAGCGCCGGGCCCGTCACGACCTCGACCACGGCGTGCACGAGCGTCGCCACTCCGCCCGCCTCGCTGCGCACCTCCTCCGCGAGCTGCACCATGTCCGCCGGCTCGTGGAGATCGCAGCGGGCCACGCGGGCTCCGGCCACGGATGCCGCGAGTGCCTCCGCCTGCGCCGCGTTGCTGCGATACGTGATCCAGACGGGGGAGCCCGGCCGATCGGCGGCGAGCCGGCGGAGGATCGCTCCGCCCAGGCCGCCCGCCGCGCCGACGACGACGATCGCTCCCGGATCGCTACCTGGCCGGGACATCGCGGCTCACCCTATCCCCGGGCCGGCGGCGAGAAATAGCCGAACGCCGTCGCGCAGCCGGTCCGCTGATTCGCGCCACGCAGCCCGCGCGTCGGCCGGTGCGTCGGTCAGGGCGAGTACCGTCGCATGCAGCTCGTGAGCGGCATCGGGGCGCCTTGTACGACCGCAGCGGGCGGCGGGTGCTTGGCAAAGTTGACGTTTAACGATAAGAATGGCCTTTCATGGAGATCGACATCTTTGCACGTCCCGACGGGTACGTGCACACGCCGACCGGCGACCTGCAGCTCACGCTCGGTCACGGCTTGTCTGAGTGCGGCGCCGTGATCGGCGACGGGTCCCCGTCGGCATGACGGAGGCGTGACGTGAGCGCGCCGACACTTCATCGGCTGCCGCATCGTGCAGCGACGACCTGAGGAGGGGCAGTGGGAGAGGCGTTCATCGTCGAGGCGGTTCGGACACCGGTCGGGAAGCGCGGCGGAGGGTTGTCCCAGGTCCATCCGGCCGATCTGGGAGCGCACGTCTTGAAGGCGCTGGTCGAGCGAACGGGGATCGACCCGGCAGCCGTCGAGGACGTGATCTTCGGCTGCGTCGATCAGATCGGCGCGCAGGCCTCCGACATCGCGCGGACGGCGTGGCTCTCCGCCGGCCTGCCGGAGGAGGTTCCGGGGGTGACCATCGATCGCCAGTGCGGCTCGTCGCAGCAGGCCGCGCATTTCGCCGCCCAGGGCGTCATGGCCGGCGCCTATGACCTCGTCATCGCCGGCGGCGTCGAGGTCATGAGCCTCGTCACGATCGGCTCGTCCGCCCTCGTCGGGCCGGAGCTCGGCTTCGGGCACCCGTTCCAGGGCGAGCAGTGGATCGCCCGCTACGGCGACCAGGAGCTCTCGCAGTTCCACGGCGCGGAGCTGATCGCCGACCGCTGGGGGATCACGCGCGAGGAGATGGAACAGCTCGCGCTGACGAGCCACCAGCGCGCAGCTCGTGCCTGGGACGAAGGTCGTTTCGACCGCGAGGTCGTCTCATGGAACGGCATCGCCCGCGACGAGGGCTTTCGCCCGGACACCTCGCTCGAGAAGATGGCGACCCTGAAGCCGCTCGTAGAAGGCGGCCGGCTGACCGCGGCCGTCTCGAGTCAGATCTCGGACGGTGCTGCCGCGATCTTGATCGCGTCGGAAGACGCCGTCGCTCGGTTCGGGCTGAAGCCGCGTGCGCGGTTCCATGCCTTCGCCGTCACGGGTAGCGACCCTGTGGCCATGCTGACCGGGCCGATTCCGGCAACGCAGAAGGTGCTTGCGCGCGGCGGTCTGCACATCGACGACATCGGTCTGTTCGAGATCAACGAGGCCTTCGCCTCGGTGGTGCTCGCATGGCTGCGCGAGACGGGCGCGACGATCGAGCGGACGAACGTCAACGGCGGCGCGATCGCGCTGGGACACCCGCTCGGGGCGACGGGCGCGAAGCTGATGACGACGTTGCTCCACGAGCTCGAGCGCACGGGCGGTCGCTACGGCTTGCAGACGATGTGCGAGGGTGGTGGCCAGGCGAACGCGACCATCATCGAGCGGCTCGACTAGCCAGGCCTCAGTTCTCGTATGCCTTGCGGATGTACTGCGTCTTCAGTGACGTGCGCGGCAGCCCGCCTTCGGGGATGAAGCGGATCTCCGCCTTGAAGCTGAGCCGGCTCCGGATCCTCTCGGTTATCCGCTTCGCGAGCTCGGGGCGCGCCGCCTCGGGCACCCCGTTCGACACCTCCACCTCGACCGGCAGCGGCGGCGTCACCAGCGGCCCGGGCCGCTCGAGCACGATCCGGATGTGGCCGGTGGTCTCGGGCACGAACGAGGCGACGACGTCGCGCACGGCGGAGGGGAACACGTTGATACCGCGGACGAGCAGCATGTCGTCGGTGCGGCCGAGGGTCGCGATCCTCGGTGCCGTGCGGCCCGAGGGCGTCTCGGACATGCCGACCTTGACATGGTCGCGGCTGCGGAAGCGCAAGAGCGGATGGGCCTCGCGCTCGACCGCCGTGTAGACGATCTCGCCTTCGGCTCCGTCCTCGAACGGCTTGGGGAGCCCGGTCTCGTGGTCGATCAACTCGAGGTGGAGCTCGGATTGGGCGCAGAAGTGCATGCCTGCCTCGTCGTCGGACTCGGCCCACATCGCCCCGCCGAACTCGCCGACGCCCATCACGTCTCGCACGGGGCACCCCCAGATGTCGGTGATCTGCTCCCGCACCGCCGGAATCTGGCCGCCCGGCTCGCCTCCGACCATGAGGAGGCGGAGTCCCAGCTCTCGCGGCTCGATGCCGAGGATCTGCTTGACGAGCTCGCCCAGGTGGACGGCGAAGCTCGGAGTCGCTCCGATGATGGTCACCCCGGTCGCCTTCAGCAGCTCGAGCGTGCGCTCGGTGCCGGCTGTCGCTCCGACCGGCACGACGGTTGCCCCTGTCCGCGCGGCGCCCGTTATCGCCGGAACGCCGCCGACGAACATCGAGAGGTTGCCAAGCGAGGCGTAGGTGTCGATCGGCCGCATGCCGATCGTGTAGAAGGTTCGACCCATGATCTCGTCCCAGGTGTGGACGTCGTTCTCCGTCAGACCGAAGAAGGTCGGCTCGCCGGTGGTGCCGGACGACGCGAGCATGAGGACGACCTCGGTCGGGTCGACGCAGAGATGGTCGCCCCACGGCGGGTTCGCCTGCTGGCTCTGGCGTTCCTCGCTCTTGTCGAAGAAGGGGATGCGAGCGAGATCGTCGGGGTGCTTGATGTCGGCCGGCTTGACGCCCGCCTCGTCGAGCTTGCGCCGGTAGTGCGGCGAGACGGCGTAGACGCGCTCGATCTGGCGTTGCGCCTTCTCGAACGTCAGCCGCTGCACCTCCGGCCACGGCATCGTCTCGAGGTCGCGGTCGTAGTAGATTCCGTCACGCATTGACTTTTCCTCTCTCGTGCCGACGCCGAGCCGATTCCAGGCGACTTCTCCGACCGAACTCTATGCACGCTTCCGGTTCGGCTTGCAGGACTAAGGGTTACTAGTGTACGTTCAACGTCAGATGAGTAGAGCCAAGCGGTCATGGCCCGGAGACGTCGTCGTCAGGTCGTCGATGTGAGCGCGACGATCAACATCGATACGGGCGGCACGTTTACCGACGGCTACTTCACCGTCGGAGATCGAGCCGTGAGCGTCAAGGTGGAGACGACCCCGCACGACTTCACCGAGTGTCTTGCCTCGTGCGTTGCGGAGGGCGCCCGGAAGCTCGGCTATCCGAACACCCAGGCGCTGCTTCTCAACACGGACGTCTTCCGCTTCTCGTCCACGATCGCTACGAACGCGATCATCCAGCGGAAAGGGCCCCGGGTCGGGCTCCTGGTTTCGGAAGGCGCCGGTCCCGGCCTCTACGGGGAGGGCGACTCGCCGCTGTTCGAGTTTCTGCTGCGCCGGGACCTGGTGGCCGAGACGGTCGACCCCTTCGACGAGAAGGAGGTCCGCGCCCATGTGCGGCGGCTGCTCGTCGGCGGGAGCCGTGTCATCGTCGTCAGCTTGCGGGACTCGGAGGGCGATCCGAGCGGTGAGCAGGCCGTCAAGGACGTGGTGGAGAGGGACTACCCGCGCCACTACCTCGGCGCGGTGCCGTGCCTGACCGCATCCGAGGTCACTGCCCGCCCTGGAGCCGAGCGCCGAACGGCGACGGCCGTCCTCAACGCCTACCTCCATTCGAACATGACGAAGGTGCTCTACAAGGCGGACGAGGACCAGCGCCGCGAGGGGTACCCGCACCCGTTGCTGATCGTCCAGGGCTCCGGAGGAGTCGCTCGCGTGGCGAAGACCCGGGCGATCGAGACCTACGACTCCGGCCCCGTCGGGGGTGTCCACGGCTCGGTGCGCGTGCTCAAGGAGTACGGCTTCGCGCATGCCGTGACGATGGACGTCGGTGGAACCTCCACCGACGTGTCGGTCATCGCCGACGGGACCGGTCGCTTCGCCGAGGATCCCGACATCGCGGGGATCCGCGTCCACGTTCCCCTGTTCGCGATCGAGGCGATCGGCGGCGGTGGCGGATCGCTCGCGCGGAAGACGGACGGCGGCTACGCCGTCGGCCCTGACTCGGCCGGGGCCGTCCCGGGCCCCGCCTGCTACGGGCTCGGCGGGACGCAGCCGACCGTCACGGACGCAGAGGTCGTCCTCGGTCACATCGACCCCGACTGGTTCCTCGGCGGCCGGCGGAAGCTCGACCCGGCCCGGGCCCGCGCTGCGCTCGAGCGCATCGCCTCGGGCGATACGGCGGAGCAGGCGGCGTGGAACGTGCACAACGCGCTCGTCGAGCTCGCTGCTGCCACGGTTCGCGAGATGGTGGAGCGGAGCGGCGTCCAGGTCTCCGAGGTCGTCCTCTTCGCCTTCGGCGGCGGCGGCGGTCTCTTCGCGGCCGAGGTTGCGAGAGCCGCGCGGATCCCCCGGGTCTACTCGCTCGTCAACGCCTCCGTCTTCAGCGCTTTCGGGATCGCCGGCATGGACGTGAGTCATGTCTACGAGGTTCGTCCGGGCGACGGCCTGGGGGAGCGCCTCGAGGCGCTTCGCGGCCGGGCGCGAATGGATGCCGCCGGCGAGGGGTTGAGTCCGGACGCGCTCGCCTACCAGCTCGAGCTCGAGACGCCCGGCGGACTGGAGATCGTGCGCGTCGACGGCGCGTTCGCCAAGGCCGCCGTCGCAGTGCCGCAGGGAACGCGCGCCGTGCGCCTGCGGTCGACGTCCGCCATTCCCCATGCTCCGCTCGTGGCGGCCAAGCGGGGCAAGGCGGACGCGAAGGCCGCTCGCAAGGGCGAGCGGACGTTGTGGAGACCGGATGGCCCTGTGACCGCGATCGTCTACGACCGGGAGCTGCTCCAGGTCGGGAACGTCGTCGACGGCCCAGCCCTCATCGAGTCGCCCGACACAACGATCCTCGCCCCGGAGTGGACACGGCTCACGGTGGACGAGTATGGGTCCCTAGCCATCGAGGAGCGAGGATGAGCAAGGTTCGCATCACCGAGTACCTCGACATCGACGTCGACACGGAGAAATGGTGCTGTCACGTCTGCGACCGGGAGTTGGCCAGTGCACGTGAGAACTACAAGCACGGGTGCCTGGTCTACGAGCGCGACCCGAAAGAGATCTACCCACCGATCTTCAAGGACTCGGAGTTCAACCTCACGGTTTCCGAGGGCTACGGCGTGTTCATCGAGTTCTACTGCCCCGGGTGCGGAACGATGGTGGAGAACGAGCTTCTCCCGGAGGGGTACCCCCCGACGTACGACATCGAGCTCGACATCGACGCGCTGAAGGCGAACGTACGAGGAAAAAGCTGATGGCGGCGGCTACCGAGGGACAGGCAGACGGGGCGGCCCCGGACGGGCAGATCGAGCTCCAGAACAGCGTCAGCATCGACATCGGCGGGACGTTCACCGACTGCTTCGTCGCCTACGGCGGTCGTACGGCCTCCGGGAAGGCGCCGACGACGAGACATCGGCTGGCCGTCGGCTTCAACGAAGCGATCGAGCAGTGCGCCGTGCAGCTCGGTGTGGACCCCGACGCGTTGCTCGCCTCGACGGACATGGTCCGCTACGCCACCACTCTGGCGATGAACGCCCTCATCGAGCGGAAGGGCCCAAAGCTCGGCCTGCTGACGACCGCCGGGTTCGAGGACACGATCTTCATCGGTCGCGGCGCGCAGTGGCATGACGGCACGCCGCTCGAGTTCAAGCGCATGGTCGCTCGTGGGCGCCGCCCGGACCCGATCATCCCTCGGCACCTGGTCGTCGGCCTGCGCGAGCGCATCGACGACGAGGGAGACGTGTTCATCCCTCTCAACACCGACGAGGTGCGGACGCAGCTCCGCTACCTCGTGGATCAAGGGGCGATGGGATTCGTCGTCGCTCTCGTGCAGAGTCACAAGAACCCGATCCACGAGCAGCTCGTGCGCAAGTTGATCATCGAGGAGTTTCCCGAGGTCTACCTCGGCAGCCAGCCCATCCTGCTCTCCTCGGAGGTCCTCCCCAAGCGCAACGAGTACCAGCGGGACATGACGACCATCCTCGCCGCCTATCTCCACCGGACGATGGCGGAGGAGCTCACGGAGCTGGCCAACTCACTCCACGAGCGCGGCTACAAGCGCTCGCTGTTCATCGTCAACGCCCAGGGCGGCGCCAACCCGCTCCAGCGGACGAGCGCGGTGGACACCTACAACGCGGGACCTGTGGCCGGCGTCATCGGCGGTGCTCACGTGGCCGATCTCTATGGAATACCCAACATCATCCTGACCGACATGGGCGGGACGTCGTTCGACATCGGGACGGTCGTCGAGGCAGGGAGCCGCCGCGACGATTTCCGGGGTCGCCACTTCTACTCTCACATCCCGATGATCGACCGCTTCCGGGTCGGCATCTCGATGATCGAGACGAAGTCGATCGGCGCCGGCGGCGGGTCGATCGCCCGGTACAACGATCTGCTCAACCTCGTCGAGGTCGGGCCCGAGTCTGCCGGCTCGAATCCCGGGCCGGCGTGCTTCGACCTCGGCGGCGATCGTCCGACGGTGACCGATGCCGACCTCGTCCTCGGCTTCCTCAACGCCGAGTACTTCCTCGGCGGGCACATGCACCTGAACCGGGACGCAGCCGAGGAGGCGATTCGCCGCCACCTTGCGGATCCGCTCGGCGTCACCGTCGAGGAGGCCGCCCACCTGATCAAGACGGTCGTCGACGCGAAGATGGGCAACGAGATCTTCAAGGAGACGAACCTCAAGGGCTACGACCCTCGCGAGTTCGCCCTGTTCGCGTTCGGCGGCGCCGGGCCGACTCACGCCTGCGGCTACGGCGGCTACGTCGAGGCGCAGCAGATGATGACCTTCCCGTTCGCCTCCGTGTTCAGCGCGTTCGGGATCGCCAACACCGACTTCATGCGCAGCTACGAGCGGTCGTGCGCGATCAAGCTCTACGAAGGCCCCACCGACCACTGGCTCGACGACTACGAGGCGTTCAACGCGGTGATCGGCGAGCTCCAGGTGGAAGCGCTCCGGGACGCCGAGGATCTGGGTGTGGACCGCGTGATCTGGGGCCTCGAGCTGTACCTCCGCTACGGCCTCCAGCCCCACGTGACGCGCATCCGCTCGCCGCGGCACCAGCTCGCCTCGCGCGAAGACGTCGGCCAGGTCTACGAGGCCTTCGAGGACGAGTACGCTCGCATCTACAGCCGGGCCGCGACGTTCCTGACCGGCGGCGTCGAGATCGTCGGCATGACGCTGTGGAGCACCGTTCACACGCAGAAGCTCGATCTTCCTGTCCATCCGCTCGAGGGCGAGGATCCCTCGGCGGCCCGCAAGGGCTCGCGGCCGGTGTTCTGGGGCGCCGAGCAGGGATGGGTCGACTCGGGCGTCTACGACCTCGACAGCCTGAAACCGGGAAACCACGTCGACGGCCCGGCGGTCATCGAGGCGACCGACACCACGATCGTCATCGACCTCGAGCGCTCGTTCCGCGTCGACGAACGAGGCAGCGGCGTCATTGAGCGAAAGAGCTAGTTGCCGTGCCCCGCGATCCGTCGGTTCTGAGGCATTGGCGGCCGGAGCCTGCGGCTGAGTACGAGCTCAAGGCGATGGGGGGCCTCGAGCTGGGCGACTTCGAGATCTATCGGAACAAGATGGAGTTGATCTGCTGGGAGGCCTACCAGACCTTCTCGCGGATGGGGATCTCGCCGATGA
>Ga0315281_10000112_pt1 | contig 100230 bp, 98 predicted proteins | sample YL17G07_0_MG_FD_204540 | JGI IMG/M metagenome (GOLD analysis project Ga0315281, IMG submission 204540) | Sediment microbial communities from Yellowstone Lake, YNP, Wyoming, USA - YL17G07_0 | ecosystem: Environmental > Aquatic > Freshwater > Lake > Sediment | place: USA: Wyoming | collected...
CCATTCAGCCTTAGGCTACCAGACACCCTACGAGTACCTAACCAAAATCAAGGTGACCGAAAATGAATCATGAAACCATACAAAGAAAAACCCGAAAAGCGTTCTCAAAACGCGGGGTCCACTCCAGATCCTGCTGCCGAATCAATACGCCAAAGTTCGAAGTGATCAAAACGGCGTCGTAGGTTAGCTTAATGTATCTAAGCGAAAGACATTAGGCCTATATCACAAGGTAGGAAATCTTGGGAAAAGCGAAACAAGTTAGAAAGAAAAAGAAGCAAAAGTAGTCATAGGTTCTATCTGATCCCGTGATTGTTCTAAAGATGCCCCGTGCTCAACGAGTGAGTGGAGAACGTCAACAACGAAGTCAAATGCGGTAAGGTCTGACGATTTCGCGAATAAACACCATACGATAGGAAACTTGAAATCCTTCGGTCTGGCCATCTTCAGTTTGGACAAGCTTACAACAAGACGGAAGTGAACAAGGCATTACCGAGAAGACAAACGCTGGAAGCGCCCCTCCCACCCGGAGCGGCATTCCATCCAACACAATTTTCGTCGGACAAAAGCCCTTAATGAGTTACGTAACAGCAATCGTGATGCAATTCAATAGTGGCAGTAAGGAACTTACCGTGAAGGCTCGAGGCCGTTTGATATCTCAGGCTGTTGACGTGGTAGAGGTATGTCGCAGACGTTTCTTCGCCGGCAAACTCGACATCAAGGAGATTAAGATCGGAACCGAAGTGCTGGGTGAAGAGGGTCAATCAAGAAACGTTTCCACGATCGAGATTAAACTCGCGAAGAAAGATTAAACGCCCGAGCTCGTGGATTAGAAATTTGTTTCCTCAGCCAGCAAGCAAGGTCTCGTGGTGCGCTTAGATATGCCGCCTCAAATTCCAGAATCAGGTAAATGCGATGTCATCGTTGAACGTGACGGTAAACCCGTAAGATGCGATAAGGTCGCGAATAATATTCATAATATGTGGTGGGTTTGCGACGACTGCCTCAAGTATGCCCGAGAGCATGGCGGCTTTCCGATCAGCGCATTTAGGAAGATCACGCCATGAGCCGACACGTTGATTCCAACAATTTCATTGCCTGAACCATCGATGGAGGCTGAGAGGGTTATCTGGATGGATCCTTTATTGGAAAAGGTTCAGACTTAAGCGGCGGCATGTTCTTACCTGACCTTGGATATTCGATAGCGACGAGTTGCTTTGCCATGTCAACATCTAACCAGGAAGGAAAACGAGGAGTTTGCCAAAAATGCGGCTTCGAGACGAACAGTCCGGAAATATTCGCACTCCACAAAAAGAATTGTCCACGAGTCTAGTTGCGCAAATTTCCTAAGCACACCGTCGTTAGCGTCATCTTTGATCCAGAAAAAGTCATTCTACCCAAGTAACTGTAGCGGTGCGCGCACCATGGGACCCACACACTAACTCTCATCATAACGGCACCTTGGACTAGATGTGTTTCCCACGACAATTCGCGAAGTTGACTCATCTTCAGAGATTAGACTGAATCATCATTACTGAACATACAATCCTTGGAGATTCGCTAAATGTCACGAATGTTGTTATGTCTAGTGCAAGCTGAGACTATCTGATTTGCGAGGACATATGCACCAGGTCTTCCAAGACATATGGAAGGTTTACCATCAAAACATGCTTAAGAACCGCACTTGGCACTGGTGGTGGATTCACTTCTTCGAGAACCCAGATCACCCAGAATTCCCCAGGCAGCTGATGATTCTATGGGGCAATAGAAACTGCAAGAAGGTTCGCGTTAATGATTCTTGCTGGGAACCGACAATCCCAATGGAAACCAACGGAAATCACGCGGCTTTCGAATCAATCGTAGCATCTTGGTATTTTGACGGAAACAAGATGCATGACCAATTCATCCTCGACCATGGCAAGACTGAAACCCTGTGGGATGACCACTCTGGGCAAATCAAGATGGAGGGTGTCGATGGCTCCTATTCCTTCGGTGGCAGCCCCGCCGATTTCTGGCTGAGAGTTGACAACGAGAATGTGGGAATAGAACTCTCGATGCAGCGGTGGAAAAACGTATTGGCGGAACTAACACCAACGGGAAAAAACTTCTTCCGAAACATGGGATATTCGATGCTGAAATACAGGGCACTCTCTTCGTCGGGGAAGATTCGAATAGGCGAAACCGAGACTCCTGTAGATGGCAGATCCTATTTTCAAAAAGTGCGAATATCATCGCTAACTCCATGCTGGTACTGGGGTACAGTGTAGTGGGAAAATGGCGCTTACCTGCAGTACTTCCTGCCGCACATCGGAATACCAATGCTCAGGCACTCGACATCACACCAAAGCACGATGGATTGGGGAAAAAGAATGGTTTCAAAGACGCTCAACTTCTACGACCCTACACAAAGGAAGGAACATTTCATGGAAGACATTAGAATAACCAAGCGTTACAAAAATGACCTGCCGACATTCAGTGTGAACGCATCCTCCGATGAAGGCGAACTCAGAATTGAGATGGCAACATACGCGAGGTGCTGTTGGAACATATCACAACCACTCCTGGGACCGATATGGCAGGGGATACTGTACAACGAGTATCCTGCTAGAGTCATGGATTTTGAATTCAAAAGCGGCACCCGCATCGTAAACAATGTTGACTTCGGTAGGAGTTACTGCAACTGCGAACACACTTGGGGGACTGTCTAAGGAGTGCAGCGAAGACCGTGAAGCCTTGCCCTGATCAGTCCTAGTTGTGTGTGTGGGTATGCTGGTGCGGTCAAGCGAATTTGAACCGTCGTCTTAGTAAACGTGTGTGTGCGCACCGTTATTGCAAAATCGGGACGGATGCTCCTTCGAGCTCCTGTGCGCAGTGGATTACTCTGGGAAATTGCTCGGTCTCGCAGGTCACGTATGGAAGCTTTGGTGCAAGATTTACAATGTACACGCTCTGCTCCAGTTTTCTGGTTGTAGCAATGTTCTGAAGCTTAATCGTGACTCAAATCGGGATTTCAGTTTCGGTGTTTGCTGCGGGGAGTCGAACAAAGGCTATGTTACTCTTGAACCATTTGCAATCTCTCGGTCAGTTGTGAGCAGCGCCAGTTTGTCTCCTTGCTCTGCCGCCAAGAGCATCCCCTGTGAGACCTCGCCGGCGAACTTTGTGGGTTTCAGGTTGTATAGGAAGACGACGCGCTTTCCTTGAAGTTGTTCGGGTTCATAATGACCAACAAGACTGGAAACGGTTTGACGCACACCTATTGATCCAAGGTCTACGAGTATTTTGTAGAGCTTTTCTGTCCTCGGAACTCGTTCCACCTGAGTTATCGTTCCGATTCTAGCGTCAATTTTCTTGAACTCCTCGAAGCTAACCTGAGCGTCGATCTTTTCCTCACTCATCCGCGACGACTCCGTCCTACAGGCTTTGTCTGACTGAATATGAGCCCTTCGGCACTGCAATTCACCGTATTCCCGGTGGCAGTCGCTGTTAGGTCAGCTGGTTTAGGTGGGATGTGGGCCTGAGGTTTGCACAGAGCCAAACTATTGACTGTTAGCCGCCAACAGCTCTAACCGTTCAAGATTTATTGTACAGTCTATTGGGCCAAAGCCTGTCGATCTGATGACCAAAGGACCCGAGTGACGCTGAAGGAACTCACCGCCGAAATCGAATCTGAGCATTGACGCGAATCTGTACTCATGGGCTCGGGGGTCATGGAAAATTTATTACCAGTGGGACTTCGACAATAGGGCGGTGCAATTGTTTGGCTAAGAAACGTGCAGCCAAGAAAGGCGCGAAGAAGAGAGCGAAACGGACTGTGAAGAAGAAAACAAAGCCCAAGAAGATAGTGATGGCGCCGAAACCTCCACCACCCCCAATGACTGAAGCTCCCGCTCCAATGGAGCCGACACCTATGCCGACCTCCGTGGAACCAACTCCTGAACCTTCCACTATGCCAAGTACGCCATCAGGCACGACCACAGACGAATCGACAACCAGTTAAGTGCTGGTTGTCCTTCGATTTTTTCACCGGCCTAGCCGACTCAGGTTTCGCACGTCTCCTGCCTTATCGGAGATTGACGACTTTAGCGACGGGCATCTAGGTTGGAATCTTACGCTCTGATCAAGAATAGAAACCAACTCATCTCCAACGGAGACAGTCGAAGAAATCGTTCTGCACGGCGGCTATGTCTTGACGCACTAGAGGCTGCCTTGAAAGCAGTAGACCCGTACCGTTGTGTTCGCTCACAGCTGCGAATTAGCGGCAACCAACTAATCATCAAGGACTTAGCGGTCTCACTGCCGCAATTCAAGCGCATCATGTTGCTTGCCATCGGCAAAGCTAGCGTTCCGATGCTCCGAGCCACATTGAAGACGCTGAGAGGATCTGATGTCTATGGCGCATTGATTGCCCCAAAGGGTCGAGTTCGGTTACCGCCTCATGAAAGGGTCGAGGTGTTCCATGCCGGTCACCCTGTTCCAGATCGACAGGGTTGGGCCGCGGCTCAACATGTGACTAGTGCCGTGAGCAGGATGCAGAAGGACGAGTTACTCATTTGTCTGATATCCGGAGGTGCCTCGGCGATGCTTGCTGACCCCGCGGAGGGGATTTCGCTTGCCGACATCAGGATACTCACGAATCAACTGGTCAAAAGCGGAGCAACGATCCATAATATCAACACGGTCAGACGGCATACTTCGAAACTGAAAGGAGGCAGGCTCGTCGAGTTCTGCGGCGCATCTAAGATCCTATCCTTAATCATTTCCGACGTACCAGGCAACCCGCTCCACGACATCGCGTCTGGGCTGACGGCCGAAGACCCAACCACCTTCAAAGACGCCATAGAGATCCTCCGCGCTCACAATCTTTGGGATACGATCCCGAGCAGCATTAGAAAACATCTCAGTAAGGGCGCTTTAGGCGAGCTCCCTGAAACGCCGAAACAAGGCAACAGTTCTTTCGAGAATGTGCACAACATGATCATGGCCGACAATGGAACCGCGTGCATCGCGGCTCAACAGTTCCTCGCTAGGAAGCTTCCGTGCAGGGTCCTGAGCTCCTCGCTGGAGATGGACACGAGGAGCATGGGGCGATTCCTCGCGGCACTGGCCAATGAGCGGAAAGAGCACAACGAGCGTGTTCGGAGTTCTGGCGCCATCGTGGTGGGTGGCGAGACCACCGTTGGAGTTAAGGGACGTGGGATAGGTGGGCGAAATCAGGAAACCGCTCTCTGGGCTATCAATTACCTCCCAGAATTGGAGGGAGTGGCGATCGCAACATTCGGCACCGACGGCATCGATGGCAATAGTCCAGCGGCCGGAGCTCTGATAGATGGCAACACTAAGAATCGGGCGATTCTGAAGAAAATAGATCCCGACAGGTTCCTTGAGAGCAATGATTCCTATCGATTTTTCAGACGCCTTCGCGACAACATACTCACTGGCCCGACTGGAACAAACGTTGGAGACCTGAACATCATAATCACGCTGGATTAGAGGTGTCTGCGTAGGTTACTTGACAATTAGCGTGGTGCATTTTGCGTGATGACTAACCTTGTCGGATACACTGCCTAGTAGGAAGGCGCGAACTTCAGATAGGCCGCGGCTCCCTATGACGATCAGATCAACCTTCTCCGATTGGGCGGCCTTAACAATCTCTTCCGCAGGTACTCCTTGAAGCATCTTGCACTCATAATCCGCACCCGTACTCTTCGCGTACGCTTCAGCTCGGGTGATGATCTCTCGTCCTTCAGCTTCCATCTCCTTGACGAAAACTGTTGTAGCCAAGACTCCCGCCTCAGATGGAGTCACCGCGTAGAATCTGCGCAGTACAACGTGAACTATGATCAGCTTGGCATTGTATTTCTTTCCCAAATCCACAGCGTACTCTAGAGCTTTCTCGGAGTGGGGTGAACCGTCTACGGCGACCAGAATTCGCGTGAACATGACGGTCAGAATAAGATTATGGTGCCGGTAAGTAATAACTGTACTTAACGTTGCAAGGTCACTCAGAATCGGAACGTGTCTAGGCGTGGTCAGGGTTGCGTTGCATGGCCGGCCGGCCTCTTGAGAAGTCTGAGGTTGCTGGTTCTCGTGTCAGGGCCTTTGCCAGAGGTCTGGGGTAGCGGGTTGAGGAATGGATAAAGCGGTTCGGAACGGTCATCATTGCTTTCGTTAGTTACTGCATAGACAGTAAGCCGATGACTCTCTGTGTCGTGGGTTCAAATCCCACCCCCGGCGCTCTCAGCTCCACCCAGGATATCGTATCTCGACATAGACAACAGGTCGGCCGCGCCTTACTCTCCGAGAGTCTCAACTTCATTGTGAGTGTATAAACAAGAATACGGAGATAGCATCGAGGTTCGAACCCAAGCTCTGAGAGTTCCGCAACGCTTAATTTGTATTCTGCGTATTACACGTATAGAGTTGAATGAAGAATGCAAAGGCTTGTTGAAAGGGAGCTGATAGTTCCTGTGCGTTTCTCGAGGCGCGAGATCGAGACGATAGACAAAGCAGTGGAGAGGGTTGGAGCCAGATCCAGAAGCGCGCTCATAAGAGAAGCGACTCAAAGGTATCTTCAGGAAGTAGGTAGCCTCAAAGTCATCGAGATACGTAATGATGTCACGCTGAAAGATGCTAAGGCCGACATTGTGACCTACCTCCGCAAGCACAAAGAAGCTGAGACATTCGACATTGCAAATGACCTCAGGCTCGATCTCGACCTCACTCTCAGGGCGTTAAAGGGACTCTGGGAAGAAGGCAGAGTCGAATGATAGGCAAAGAAGTGGGAGACAAACTACTAGCTGAACAAATTGTCTGCGAATGCCGAAAACTGAAAGGCCCTGTGCTAATACACAAAGGTGCTCACAGGGCCCAAAGATACGCTTTGTACGGCCTTCCCACAGAAGGCGTAATAACGAAGAAATGGAGGTTGGTCAAGTAAGAAGGTCGATAGGACAGGTTTCGCTAGTCGATGAAATGAACACGCACTGTTTCGTGGGTACAAAGCCCCCCGGCGCGAACATTCACCTGCGTCAGAAGACTACTTCAAGTGAGGATCTTCGCTCACTAATTGGGCTGATCGTGATTTCGCAGTCGAATAGATTCTTGAGTCCGTGGAGGGCCAATCCTTCGTCCTCTTCTTCATGCGAGAATCGGTTTCGCCTGATTGCAGCGCAAGCGTGCTGTCGAGAGTTACAATCTCCGTTGTTGACTCGATGTAGGCGAAGTGCGATTACATCTCGCGCTAATGACATCGTCGTAACTAGGGAGATCCATCTGTTTCTTCCTGATTTTCTAGTGCAGCAAAGCGAGTAGGTAGAGTGGCGCCACCGCCAGCGTGATAGTGTTCAGCAGCTTCACAACCACATGTAATGATGGGCCGGCGGTGTCTTTGAGCGGATCACCCAGCGTATCACCGATGACTGTGGCCGCGTGAACCGCGGAACCCTTCCCTCCTAGATGCCCGGCTTCAATGTACTTCTTGGCGTTGTCGAGGGCTGCGCCAACGTTGTTCATGAACAGCGCCATGAGCACGCCGACCATTGTTCCAACCATCAGTAAGCCTCCTGCAGCCTCGGGTCCGAGGATGACTCCCACTACGATGGGGCCGATGACTATGAGTAGGCTTGGGGCGATCATGTTCTTCAATGCGGCTTTGGTGCTAATGTCGATGCATCGTGAATAGTCGGGCTTGGCGGTACCATCCATGATTCCCGGTATCTCCTTGAACTGCCGTCTAATCTCAATTATCATTACTGCCGCGGTGCTACCGACCGCTTTGATGGCAAGGGAACTGAAGAGGAAGATCAGCATGGCACCGATTAGCGCGCCGGTAAAGACCTCGGGCCGCGCCAGATCCACGCCCTTGAGACCAACAACCTCCAAGAACGCGCTGAACAGTAGGAACGCTGAAAGCGCGGCTGAGGCTACGCCGTATCCCTTCGTCAGCGCCTTCGTCGTGTTGCCAACGGAGTCGAGTCGATCGGATATCTCTCGAGCTTCTTCAGGTATGCCGGACATTTCGAGAATGCCTCCCGCATTGTCGGTTATTGGACCGAAGCCGTCCATTGCGAGCACCATGGGGGTCACGGATAACATTCCCATGGTTGCTACAGCCGTACCGTACAGGCCCTTCTGGAATGCGGGGTCGGTTAGGTCCAGGTGCACTCCTGAAATGAACCCGTTTCCAAAACCGAAGGCAAGCATGATTGCAACTCCAATTATGATTATGAACAGTGCTGTGGATTCCATGCCAACGGCGAGGCCGGTCGCTATTCCCGGTGCGGGGCCACTCTCCGAAGCAGTTGCGATCTCAAGCGTTGGTCTCCTGCGGTACGAGGTGTAGAAGTCCGTGATCCACGCGACGAAGACGGCGGCGAAAATCCCTACGAGGGAGGCGTAGAAGAACCCCATGTCACCATTCAGCAACGTTACCGTTAGGAAGTAGAATCCTGCCGCGCATATTATCCCACAAACAATCAATCCGCGTGTCAGAGACGTGAATGGATCTTCTTTCTTGCGAGAATAAACGAAGAGAGTTCCGACAAATGTGCCGATGAGTCCGAATCCCCTAGCCAATAGTGGAAAGATGAGGCCATTGATTCCGAACATTACGTACACGGCGGGCGCGATTCCGAGGAGCATGGCGCCTATGTTCTCGCCGGTGATCGATTCGAATAAGTCGGCGCCGCGGCCGGCGATATCGCCCACATTGTCACCGACGAGGTCTGCGATAACGGCTGGGTTGCGTGGATCATCTTCAGGAATTCCCGCCTCTACTTTGCCTACAAGATCGGCGCTCATGTCTGCGGCTTTCGTGTAGATGCCTCCGCCGAGTTGTGCAAAGAGCGCGGCGAAGCTCGCTCCGAACCCAAAGCCAACTATCAGTCTAGGGTCACCGTTGAAGATCAGGAATAGGGTTGCTATGCCTAGGAGGCTCATTGACACCACCGCTAGGCCGAAGACAATTCCTCCACGGAAGGCGATTTTCAATGCGCGGTCGAGACTGGTCATGGCTCCTCTGGCGGTTCTCACGTTCGAACGAACGGAGATGTACATGGCAATGTATCCGGCTAGGTTGGAGCATAGGGCTCCGAGAAGGAAGCCTGCGGCTGTATCTACGCCGAGCCACGCGTTTGTCGGATCTCTAATCCCAACGGCCAACAAGGCGGTTGTGATTACTGCGATGATGCTAATCGTCCTGTACTGTCGCCCCAAGTAGGCTTCGGCGCCGACCTTGATTGCGCCGGAGATCTCCCTCATCCGATCCGTTCCAGTATCCTGCTTCAGAATCCAAGTGACAATGAACCCTGCAACCGCGAGGGATAGAATGCTAACTGCGAAGACGTATTCTATGAGCAAATCCTAATCCTCAATCGGTAAAGACGAACGCCGCATAAAATCATGATTCATATTTAAGGGGCACGTGACTTCCTCCTATCGCTAAAGTTGTGGGCTTTCAGCGACTCAGTCTGGTTGCGAACTTTCTGAATCGCGTGTAGTTCCCGATTCATCGATCAGGCTCGATCCCCTTTGGAGGTTGAGCTTCTTCGCTTGTTTGTTAATCCCTGAGATTGTCCGCGTTGACGACGAGTCTGGGTTCTGTAGTTCGTTAACTAGTTGTTCGTAGAAGGTCGGGCCTTTCGGACCTGGCCTTCTCTTCGAGGGGGGCTTCTTGTTTGCTTCGGCGCAATGCCCATGCCGCAACCGCAACCAGCAAAGCCGCGACGACTACTGCGATCCAACTGGTTCCGATGGCTACGAGGATTGGTGCGATGAGCAGCGAGACGATGTTGACGACTTTGATCATCGGGTTCAGTGCAGGCCCAGCGGTATCCTTCAGTGGGTCTCCAACCGTGTCGCCGACTACGCTTGCTTTGTGGCGTTCGCTACCCTTGCCAGTGTTCTCGGCGATGTTTCGTGGTTCATCTTCGATGGATTTCTTGGCGTTATCCCAAGCTCCGCCAGCGTTAGCCATGAACACGGCCAGTAGCTGACCTGAGACGATTATTCCAGCCAAGAATCCGCCCAAGGCTTCGACTTGTAGCAAAAGGCCTACGATGATGGGAACGGTGAGTGCTATGAGGGCGAGGGGTACGAGTTCTTTTTGCGCGGCGGCAGTGGAAATGCCTACGACGGTTCGGTAGTCGGGTTGAACTTTTCCTTCCATCACGCCTGGCACGCGGAACTGCCTGCGAACCTCCTCAACAATCAGCTTAGCCGCACGTGATACCGCTCGGATGGATAGGGAGCTGAACATCCACGGCAGCGCTCCGCCAAGTAGCAGGCCGATGAAAACGCTGGTCTGGGATATGCTAATCGAGGTCAATCCGGTGGCCGTTATGTAGGATGCGAATAGTGAGACTGCGGCGATTACCGCGCTGGCTATTGCCACGCCCTTCGTTATCGCCTTCGTCGTATTACCCACCGCATCCAAATCCGCCATGATCCTCCGACCCTTGCGGGTCTCTTCGTCGTCCAAATCATGCCAAGCCATCTCCCCGATGCCGTTCGCGTTGTCACTGATCGGCCCATAGGAGTCCATGGCTACATTGTTGCCCGTGTGACTCAACATGCCAATGCCGATCATGGCTATTGCGTAGAGCGTCAAGACCCCAGTTGAAGGCGGGTAGAGGACCATTGCCAACACGAAGCTGATAGCAATGTAGAACAACGCCCACACTGAGGACTCGTAGCCATTCGCCAAGCCGGAGAGGATTGTTGTCGCCGGCCCAGCTCGCGTCGATTTCACAATATCCTTCACAGGCGTCTTGTCGGCGGCGGTGAAGTAGGAGGTTAACGGGTTGAAGCTCACCGCCAAACCGACGCCAATCGCGATCAATGCACCCATGCGCCAATCATTCACATACAGAAATGCAACCACAAAGGCCCAGAAGATCGTGTTGATACTAGAAACCTCATAGGAGCGGAACATGGCGTCTTCGGCGTTTCGTGCGCGCAGGAACTTGATCGGGAACTTGGTCCAGATGGGCACCGTGAACGTTCCTAGGATTGATGAGATGACTCCGATGCCGCGGATGATGAGTGGGAACAGGATCCATTTCAAACTATGAGCGGGATCAAGGAACATTAACGCAAGGCCAAGTATCAGGGCAGATACGATTGTGACTTCGTAAGATTCGAATATGTCCGCGGCCATGCCGGCGCAATCACCAACATTGTCGCCTACTAGGTCTGCGACTACGGCTGCATTTCGCGGATCATCCTCTGGAATATCTTTCTCTACCTTACCAACAAGATCTGCGCCCACGTCGGCTGCCTTGGTGAAGATGCCGCCTCCGACTCGCATGAAGAGAGCGAGCAATGTGCCCCCGAAACCGAACCCCAGTAGGGCGTCGGGAGATGCGATTCCGAATATGATGAATATAGATGTCCCGCCCAGCAAGCCCAAGCCGTCGGTCAACATTCCAGTAATTGTACCAGCATAGTACGCGATCGACAACGCCTCGTTAAAGTTCCTGCGCGACGCGGACGCGACTCGAACGTTGGCTTGAACAGCCATACGCATCCCATACTGGCCCACGATCAAGCTGAAAGATGCACCAAGTATGAACGCGGCCATGCGCCCTACGGCGATTGTGAGCTGAGCGTTATTCCCGAAGACCTGCGTTGCCTCGGGGCTGGGTTTGACCACGTAGACGCTGAAGAATAAGAGGACTGCGAGTATGCCGATGAATGGAAGAATTGTCCGTAACTGTCGGTTCAGGTAGGCGTCTGCACCGACTCGAATAGCGTTCCATACTTCCTGCATCTTCTCCGTGCCCTTATCCTTCCTGAGCACGATGCCCCTAAGCCACCAGGCGTAGAGAAGGCTGATGATTGCTATTCCAATTATCGCCCAAGGAGCCAGAGCTTCAAATGCACCAAACTCTACCATTACCAAGTCACCTTGGGAGGGACCGAGATACTCGTGAGGGAGGTCTCTGTGGTCGTCAAGCTCTCGACACTCAATTCAATCCTTGTAATCGCGGTTTGCGGCAAACTCCGCACGTTGATTTAAGCAAGGAGTCCGATTTCCACACGATATTTTCACGAACAACAACCGGACAGGCGTGTACATACTCTTTAAGGCCGGAGTGCAAGAGTCGCAATCTGGAATTGCTCAGTAGGTTGCGAGTCTTCAGGTGTGAGAATTGGCCAACACAATCTCAATTATTGGATTAGAAAAGATTCCCCTAGTCAAACCCGGAGACGACGTAGCTCAACACATCTTCGATGCCCTCAAAGCCGAGAACCTAGAGTTAATGAACGCCGACGTGATCGTCATCTCGCAGAAAATTATCTCGAAAGCTCAGGGCTTGCTTGTTGACCTATCGAACATCAAACCAAGCAGTCGCGCAAGATCCCTCGCCAGACCAACCAAGAAGGACCCGAGATTGATTCAACTCATACTGCGTGACTCGTCGAAGGTTCTGCGTGCCGATCGACAGGCTCTTGTGGTGCGCAGAAAGAACGGGTTCATCTGCCTAAACGCCGGAGTCGACAAATCAAACGTCAATGGTCGACTCGTGTATGCTCGTCTTCCGGTGGACGCGGACCGTTCGGCAAACGAGATCAGAGTGAAGCTGGAGCAGTTGTCTGGGAGAACGCTAGGCGTGATTGTAGCGGACACGTACAGTCGTCCTTTCCGGGTGGGTCAAGCGGAGTTGGCCATCGGAATAGCGGGCATTGAACCCATCGTCGATTACAGAGGCCTCGACGACCTATTCGGCTATAGGCTTAGGTACAAGTTCGTGGGGCTTGCGGACGAGATCGCAGCGGCCGCTGAACTCGTGATGGGACAAGGAACAGAACGAACACCAGTCGCAATACTCCGAGGCCTACCTCGCCTGAGACGAACCGAGGCGAAGGATCTCTCGAAGAAAATCTCATTGGGAAAACAGATGGATCTATTTCGAAAACTCCTCTAATGGCTTCCATGCAAATCGATGAGTATTTCGTCTAGTGTTTGTTCGAAAGGCATTTATTGAGTGAAATGATGCCCTTCCCTAAGCTCGGATGAACCATGACCGAGAACCCACCTTCCGCAGACGCAACGCCCGTTCAGCTGGGCGAGGACGACAAGTATCTCGTGGACATTTCTATGCCGCCAAAGGCAGTTCCTACGCCTAAGGAGTCGTTGGAGGCCATCAAAGGAGCCGTCAAGGGCAAGAGGCTTGCCAAAATGAAGAAGGAAGCAGTCAACTGCCCAGTAAAGTTGAAGGTTGTCTCATTCGTCGAATGCTTCACATGCCCCAACTTTAACCGCAGAATCCGCGGAAAGGTGGGATGCAGAGGACTACCATTAACGGCGAAGTAAACCGCAACTTGTTCGAGCCAAGTTAGTTTCTTGCACTTCACAATGGCGGTTTCATTGCTACCTCATTGCAGATAGAGATGCCTTGGTACTTCCGTGCGTCTAACTTAAGGGGTCCAAAAACCGTGATCAACATGTTTCTAGACCTGCTAAGAATGTGGTTAAAGGAGCAACGCCGCAAAATAAAGCGCTAGATACGGTGACGCCTACAACAACGAAGGCAATTAGAATAGCATTGCGATCCAGACATCAGGCTCCATTGCTTTTCCTTGCGGGCTCGCTGGCCTGTCCCTAAAGAAAAGAATAGAATATTCTTACGAATGTTTCCTCGCATTACCAAATCCGCAGAATGAGCATTTCTGTCGAAATCTGATAGCGAATCGCTTATTCAGAGTTGAAGGTTTGAGTCTTCGCAGACTCATTGAGCAATGTCGTTCGTAGCGATGAGTCGAATCCGTCAAAAAGCGAAAATGTGTATGGCTCGGGAAAATACCCGAATTGGAGTCGGAGGAGGCAAAGGCTATTGCAGTGAAGGATTTGTTCCGCTTGCAGGCGACAACTAAATGCTTACGATCATTTCCTAACGGGAAAGAATCAGGAACCTTTGGCGTTCTGAATTATCGTTTGCCCTTAACCTGGTGAAATCACTGTAAAGGAAAGAGTGAAAACAGCTGAATCACCAGGTTCGGCGACTTCAACGGAGTAGGTCCCAGGTCCCAGGCCATTGGTAGGTATGTTTACAGAATAAGGGCCATCAAGTGGACCTATTTGGGTCGTATAAGGGGTGGGCATGGCACATGTGCGCACTTGAACAAACACAAGCGTTAGCACACTGGTAGTTCCTGTGACTATGACAGGTGTGCCTGAACCCTGAATAACTCTGCTTGGCGAGAGAGTAGCAGCATAGACATTTGTTGGATTTGTGAGTGTCAGAAGTAAAATGGCGACTGCTACAGCGCCAACCAAGCTCCTAGAATACCCCAACTCCTGCACCAATTAGCGGTGCATTCACGTGCAATGCTCCCAATTTAAGTCTAGACCTTAATGATGAAGAACCGGATACAGCAATGTGTCAATGTGCAGAATTATCCTTCTTATCACTCGCATTCTAAATGACCGTTGCTTACTTGTTCTAGCCCTCAATCTGCATACATGTCAAAATCAGCTTTCTCTAGGGTTCGCATGACACGTTCTGCCCAGATTTCCATTCCGTCAGTCCAATTGTCAGGTCGAGCATTGGTCATAGGATCGGAGAGCTGAGTATCTTTAAAGAAGAGGAGAAAATATGTGGGGTCGATTAGACAAGAACGAAGAGATCGCTTTGCGCCTGCATGTTTCTTTCTCGCGAGGGTTGATCATGGCACTTGCCATTGGATGTGTGAATTGAGGACATGAATTTGGCGGGTATCGATAAGTACGAACTACTGTCCGATTTAGCGAAGCGGCGCGGTTTCTTCTGGCCTTCCTTCGAGATCTACGGAGGCGTCAGCGGATACATGGATCTTGGACCGCTGGGCACGAGGATGAAACGGCGCGTGGAAGAACTCTGGCTGAAACTATTTGTTACAGCGCATGGCTTCGTCGAAATCTCAAGCCCAGTCATAACCCCGGAGCGAGTATTCGCAGCATCAGGCCATGTGGACCACTTCAAGGATTTAATGGTTAGCTGCACCGCGTGCCATCGACACTTCAAAGCTGATTATGCCGTAACGGAAGCGATGCCCGCGCGCACCGATCTGGCCATTGAAGCTATGGCGCCCAAGGAAATTGATGCGTTCATCAAAGAGAACAATGTCATGTGCCCGGAATGCGGCGGCCAATTGACTCCGACCGAGTATTTCTCCACTATGTTCCGCACCAACATTGGTCCGTACGGTGATGTCACTGGATATGGCCGACCAGAGGCTGCGCAAGGTATGTTTGTGGATTTCAAACGTGTCTATGAGACGAGCCGGGAGAAGTTGCCTCTCGGGATAGCGCAGATTGGGACTGTTATGAGGAATGAGATCTCTCCGAGGCAGGGGCCGATCAGACTTCGAGAATTCACCATCATGGAACTTGAATTCTTCTTCGACCCAGAAGACCCAACCTGCAAGATCATGCCACGCGTAAGTGATGTGGAATTGCCGCTTCTCCTAGCGAAGGACAGAGAGGCAGGGCGGTCTGACATAACCCGCATTAAGGCATCGGACGCCGTAACCCGAAAGATTGTGGCCACCGAATGGTTAGCGTACTTCATGGCCCTCTCCACAAAGTTCGCCTCAGCACTCGGCATTCCGTTGGATAAGCAGAGGTTTGAGGAGAAACTCCCAGCCGAACGTTCGCACTACTCGTCGCAGACTTTCGATCATCAAGTTTGGCTTGATCGGTGGGGTTGGGTTGAGATTGCAGGCCACGCCTATCGGACAGATTTCGATCTTTCAGCTCACATCAAAGGGTCCGGCCAAGACCTCTCAATCTTCAAACCTTACCCAACTCCAATAGAGAAGAGAGCAACTGTTATTGTGCCGCTCGACTCGATTCTCGGGCCGCTTCTACGCGATAAGACCAAGCAAGTGTTAGATGCCCTGCGAGCAGCCAACCCGGAAGATGTCAAGAGAGCACTGCGGGAGAAAGGATACTTTGAGGTTCAGAGTTTCAAGGTGCTGTCATCGCACGTGAAGTTTGAGGAGCGTACAATACGCGAGACGGGGAGACGAGCGGTCCCGCATGTTGTGGAGCCAAGCTACGGGGCAGAGAGGAGTGTATACTCGGCTCTGGAGTACGCTTACACTCGCGTCAAGGATAGAGTCGTACTGAAACTCCCGTACAACCTTGTCCCACTGGATATGATGATCCTTCCACTCATGGGTAAGGATGGCCTCCCGGAAGCCGCCCAAGAGATCACGGAATTCCTCACGCAGCAAGATTTCCAGGTGGAATATGACGATACTGGTACGATTGGGAGACGTTACGCCCGAGCCGACGAGGTCGGCGTCCCAGTATCAGTAACCGTGGATTATCAAACGCTGAAGAATGGCACGGTCACGTTACGCGACAGGGACACGTGGCAGCAGGTTCGAAATGGCTGGAAAGCTATACCGGAGCTCGTCAGAGAGTTGCTGGCGGGAAGGCTCAAGTTCTCGGAGCTCGGAACGCCCGTTGCAGCAGCCTATGAGTGAAACCTATCGGAATAGCATCCCGAGCCGAAACTGCACTATTCTTTAAGTCGCATGACGCCTAGTAGTCTAGAAGGTAGCGTAGGCGCGGCGCATGACGTTTCCGATCGAAACCGAAGCCAATATCAGGCGGAGGATGCTCGACCTCTGCCAAGTTCATGCCCGGAACGTTGTAGAGATCACCCGTCAACTCGCACTCCTCTTAGATAATATCCACGACAATAAGCCAAAGCTTGCAAAGGAGAACTATGACACCATTCTCAAGACGATCGCGGAGAATGATAAGAATAAGGGTACGTTTCTGAACGAGGTCGCGTCGGTTGGCAGTCTGCTTCTCAGCAGAGAAGACTTCCTCCGGCTCTTGTTCAGGCTGGGCGAGGTGGCGGAGTATTGTGAAGCTATGGGCTTCCGCTTGATGGGCATTGTAGATTTGAAGTGGAAGTTGGATGCGAAGAAGCTGCAAGCAGTTTCTGAGTTGATGAGTTCGGTTCTGAAAGAGATCTCGAAGGTAAGGGAGACGCTGCATTCGCTTTCATTCGACCCAGACAAGGCCATTGATACTGCAAGGAGTGTGGAGGAGCTTGAGCGTCAGATCGATACTGAGTCGAGGAAGCTGGATATGGATCTGCTGGCAAGCAAGATGCCTCTCCAAATGCTGCTCTTCTTCCGGGATCTGGTGGAAAGGGCCGAGAAGATAGCGGATATTGGCGTTGACGTCGTAGACCAGATACGCGTGCTGGCTCTGACTGCATAGGTGGCGATTTAGAATGCCGAAGGCCATTGTAGCTGAGTTAATCGGAACCAGGCTGATTGTCTGGGATTTCCAGGAGGCGATGGCTCTATATCGGATGGGTTTCTTCGGAAAACCAGTCGGCATCCCCAAACCCAAGCCAGAGCAGGACTTCAAATCCCCATTAATGCTGGATCTCATGGAGGGAGTGTACCTGCTGGATAGGAAGATCATCAAAGTCACGGATGTGAAGACCTCCAAGCCAGTAAGTAGGGCGACAATTCTCAAGGTTGCCAACAAGACGTACAAGGAATTTGATCTAGGTTACGCGGCCTACGAAAACTTGCGCGAAAAAGGGTTGATAGTGACGCCGGGAATAAGGTTCGGCTCTGACTTTGCGATATATGAACACGGACCCGGAATAGACCACGCACCCTTCATCGTAACCGTGAAGAAAGAGGAGGAGACCATGGGCCCGTTTGAAGTCGTATTAGCAGGAAGGCTGGCGACAACCGTCCGCAAACAGTTCACAATAGCCGTGCCAAACTCACGTGGGAACCACGTGGATTACTTGGTCTTCAAATGGTTCAAAGCCTAGTCGCGAACTCAGTTGCGGCATTATTGAATGGTCCTTGTCACTTGAACGCGAGTTCTATCCTGCTTCAGTCCCAGCTTGCTTAGCAGCCTGCGCATTACCTCATGATCCTCCGCAACCCATGCCGATAATCGGCTGACCCCACTCTTCGCTAACCTGTTCATGCCCGATTGGAGTTCTGTCGTAGCAAGACCACGCGCACGATACAATGGGTGAGTAAACAACTCAGCAAGGGCAGCCTCTTCAGGAGCAGCTGACGTTACGAGAGCAGCGCTCATCACATTGCCCGTTCCAGGCGTGCTGCTGATAAAGGACGCTTCAGCGAGGAAGGAGCCTCTTGATCCGGTCATGATCTCTCGCAAATGCTTCTCGCAGAGTGAGGAATCCGCGAATCTAGTGGCCTCTTTGCTCTTGGCGTAGGATTCACGCATCAATTCAGCGAGGGGGAGTAAACCCTTCTGATCGGGGTTCGTCAGTGGGAGGATTGGCATGAAAGTGGTCTGTGTTATTGGCCCGGAGAACCTGACGGCACTACCCCTGCTCTGAAATCCCATACTTGTCAGCGGATCCGCGAATTCCTCCGGAGCATTCAGCGTCAAAGTTCTGATTTTCATTTGCTCGAGATCTTTGAGGAGAGGCGGAATCACTTCTTGCACTGAGCCTACGCCCAATGGATGGAATTTATCCAACGTAGCCTCTGTGTCTGAGATGTGCATGGTGAAGAGTGCGAGAGGATGGTCGGTCAGCAGGACTGACCATGGGCGTGGTGATTTTCTAAGTGCTTCAGCAATTTCGCCTATGTTCTTACATTCCGGAAATGCATCGTTCAGGCATGCCTTGCTCTCGAAGACTATTCCAGCAACACTACTGAGAACGCTGGGGTTCGCTTTTGAGATGCCAGTTATCATGGGCTATCCATGTGAAAAAATACATATCTCTCGTATATTCAGTTCCGTTCGATCTAAATGTACAGCGGGCTTGCCGTTTCAGGAGCCATCTTAGCGGTGTTCGGTGCTTTCCTGGTGCTATTGGATTTTTACGCGCCGCTTGGCGTTTCGATGTTCGGACTTCCAATAGCGATTGTCGGCGTCATAATGATCGCTTTGGGTTTCTTGCGCTCTGAGCCTCTACCCGTGCAACCAGAACTCGGAAAGAAGTTCTGTTGGTATTGTATGAAACAGGTTCCAAAGCAGGCAACCGAATGCCCTAACTGTACCCTTCCACAGCATGACGCTCGTGACTAGCCGATCGGATGTACTCAATTCCTAAGTTGACGGATCGCTTTTCGGCTGTTCGGCAGCGGCGTCTTTGCGCAGATCTATGTGCGCCTGCCCTTCCATGATCTTCCGTTGAAGCGCCGTGATCAAGTCGTCGATTGCGTCATGGTCGAGGCCCATTCGGCCTGGCGCTGCCAGTGTGTCATCTGCAAGTGTGGCGCTAATGTTTGGCCCCCCGTACCCCTCCATTCCAATTGCGTCGAACTTCAATCCTGTCTTTTTGAACTCGAAGTAACCCGAGATATAGGTAGCGCGACCTTGCTCATCGAGCGTATCAATGAACACCTTGAGGCCTTCAGGGAGATCCGGTCTGCTCAAGTGCAAATCACCAATTAGTTGACGTGTTCAGTTTCTTTGGCAGTCAATATATGTGTGTCTGCCGCTTTCGCAAAGCTACCTGTTTTGGTTCTACTCTGAGCGTGCGTACGGAAACACGTTACGCGTCTGGCGCCATTCTGTTCTTAATCTGGATCGAATTGCCAATGGGGGGCGGCATCTTCTTCACCAAAGTCCGGGATACTGTCTCGGTGGTTCTCGCGGTAGTGCCGCTTCAGTTGAAGCTTGGTGCTAAAGTGTCGTTCACAGAGGAGACATGAGTAAAGCCCGACAAGAGCCCGCTGTTCCTCAGGCCGCCTTCGCCCATAGTCTTGAAACGATTGATTCAACCCTGCTCGCCTGACTTATTGAAACTACACCATGTAGTTACTATATATTTGAACTGGACGAATCATCCTCAACGTTTTATTCCAACGGCAGGCACGGCTGCGATAAGTAGAGCGAGTGGAGGTGAGTGGAAAAGATGCCACACATGGCCTGGGGCTTCGGACTTTTCGGCCTGATCGAAGGCATAATTGGCGTTGCAGTAGCCATCGCGTTCATCTGGCTATTATACAAACTCGGCAAATTAGCGGACGCATATACAGCTAAGCTGAAAGCGAAGAATGAGTGAGTCCACTGCTCTCCTCGAATCGAACTAGAGTATGGCGACGCGGATATGAGAGAGTGTGATTCCATGATATCTAACGACAATGTCGCGACCTGATTTTTCTCCATTTTTGACCGCCTTTCCCCAACCCCGTCCGCAAAGCGAATCCCATTGAAGCCTAACGCTATCTTCCGTCGACCAGAGGAAGCCTTCATAGGCAATGCCTCTTGCATCTGAGGCGCGTTCTCGATCTTTCGAAACAATTAAACGCCGCCTAGGATGGGGCTCATAATGTTGCTTCCGAGTTCGGTTTGCCGAGTCGAGATGTACTGCTTGTTTGTTGTCAATTCCGCTTCCGGTTAGTAGCGGGATTTTGATACGTTTAGTCTAGAGTTCCTTTAGCTCTGTGCTCCGTCCGTCATTCCGTAGAAGATATCGTAAGCCGCATGAGCCAGGTGTTGTTGCAGTCTTGAAGAACGGAAAGTATGTTGCGGTGGGTGTTATCCTAGCACTTACCCTTTTGATTGTTCTCTTCGTTCAGTCATACGAGTCTCTTTCATTATATGGAGCATCGAAGAATCCCGTTCTCGATCAGTCGTCGGTAAACCCAAGCCCGGCCCCGGTGATATCCACTGCCAAGCCATCGGGCGTCAACGTATCGGTCATAGGTAAGTTAGGGACCATTACTGTTGCGCCAGCCTGCAGTCTCTCTTATCCTCCATGCGCAATAACCAACTCAGTTGTCTACTATATGATTGTTAACGGCCGAAACTACCGGTTGATATTCACGAATACAACAAAGGTTCCAGAACCACTTGTTGGATCCTACGTAGTAGTCACTGGGCTATTCGTTACGCCTTCAGCATATCGGGCCGATCAGTATACGCCACTACTCCACTTCTTCGGCGACATACACGTTCAAGTCATAACCTACTTCCACACATTGCCTGGGCTATAGACACGCGCGAAAGGCGCTTGTCTGCCAGTAGCCCAGAAGTAACTACTTCACGATATAGGCCGGCAGTAAGCTCGCTACGGCCATGAATCCCGTTACAATGATGGCTCTACCGGGTGGGAAACTAAGTTTCGTGACATACGCGCCTAGAAGGATTCCAATGACTAACGACATGGTAACGGTCGTGATGAATGCCACTGCCGCCACAATGTAGCGAACCGTGCGATCGCGCAATCGTTGACTTAGCGTTGTTTTCTGTAGGAGAGATTTTCACCATCTCTTGTAGTACTTTCTATGATTTCGACAGCGCGAGCACGTCGCATCACGGTAAGGTTTACCGAGTAGCGGCTTCTTCCTCTCCCAAGTCAGACTGTGCTTGGTTTCAGCCTGGCATTTTTCGCAATAAAGGGTAACCGATTCCACCATCTCCGGGCACAACTCCACTATACCATATTCGTCTGCAGTATTAGTTATGTTAAATCCTTGTATGTGAAAGGGGGCTCGGCATGTTGGGCGGCAATTTGACGCAGACCGTTTGCGCCAAAATTCGAGAACTACTCGACTGTGCGGTGCAAAGTAACATTGCTGACTGTGTTCTTCTTTCCGGCGGATTAGATACGTCGGTGGTGACGGCGCTGGCGTCCAAACGGAGAAAGTTCACGGGCTTGACCGTTTCATTGAACAACGCGCCCGATACGCGGTTCGCAAGCTTGGTTGCGGACAAATTCCAACTACGACACTTGATTGTCGAAACCGATGAAGCCAACGCCGAGAGTGCCGCCTGTGAGGTCGTGAAGGTGATGCGGTCATTTGATCCAATGGAGATTCGAAATGATGCAACAATCCTCATCGCGCTAAGCGCAGCTAAGGATGCGGGTTTCAACGCAGTAACGACCGGAGATGCAGGAGACGAACTCTTCGCTGGCTACAGCTTCTTCTTCGACAAGTCGCCCAAGGATCTCCAAGACAGTCTGAGCAGAATGTGGAGGATTATGCAATTCTCCTCGACACTAATTGCTCGGAGTCTTGGTATGGAGGCAAGGCTTCCGTTTTTGGATGAGAAATTCAAGCAGCTCGCTATGAGTATTCCAGCGTATCTGAAAGTTCATGAGGAGAAGGGGCGGGTTTGTGGGAAGTGGATTCTTAGGAAAGCGTTTGAGGAGGAGCTTCCTCCGGAGATTGTCTGGCGCATGAAGATGCCCATCGAGCAAGGATCCGGCACGGCATCGCTGCCCGCCTACTTCGAGCGCAAGATCTCAGATGGAGAATACACTGCCAAAAAGGAGGAATATTGGAGTTTGGATGGTGTCAGACTCATGAGCAAAGAGCACTTAGCCTATTACGAGGTATATCGAAAAGCGTTTGGTCCTCCCAGGAACATAGGGATTGGGACTAAGGCCTGCGATGGGTGCGGGGCGCTTCTGCGCGATGAAGTAAATTACTGCAGGACCTGCGGAGCCTATCCCTCTTCATGAAGAAAGACTCAAGAGACGAGAGCGATGTCGTGCTTCGAAGTTCGGGAGTGTTAGACGTTGTTGACTAAGCTGAACGATACGGTCTCCATTATCGATACTGAAGCTCTGCGGCAGCGAGGCGTAGTTGCTGCTTTCCTGATTATGGGCAAGGACCGAGCGCTGATCGATATGGGATACCGTTCGTCCGCTAGTACTGTCAGGCAGGATCTTCTAGATCATGGCGTTGATGGCGTGGACTACTTGTTGCCGACACATGTCCACTTGGATCATGCCGGGGCGTGTGGGACACTCGCCAACGAATTCCCAGGTGCCACGGTCTTCGCTCATCCCAAAGGCGTGCATCACTTGTCTGATCCAGCTAAACTCGTTGAAGCCACTACTGAACTCTTCGGCCGCGACTTGATGCAGGACTATGGTCTTCCGGAACCATTGAACCAGTCTCGCGTGCGGAGCATATCCGATGACGCTGAAATTCAGCTCGGTAGCGGCGTCACGCTCAGAGCCATTTGGACTCCGGGCCACGCTCCGCATCATCTCAGCTACCAGATCGAGGAAACTGGGGATCTGTTCACGGGTGATGCGGTTGGAATCTTGCTTTCTGACTTTCCAGTCTTGTTGCCAACGACCCCTCCGACGAGTTTCGATTTGGAGCTTGCCATCGAATCGCTCACTCGCATCCGGAACGTGAATCCATCACGATTGCTTACCCCACACTTCGGTGTCGTAGATAATGTGAGTAAGGCCATCGACGACAATGTCAGGAGCCTGATCGAATGGAAGAACACCATTCAACCCATGATCACGGCGGGGACCTCTGTGGATGATATGACTGATGCTTTGATTCGCCGGGTGTGCCGCCATGTGGGCAGATCTCTTGAATCGATTCCCGAGCATCTGCGCGTCTCGATTAGGCTCAATGTTCTCGGTCTCGTGCGATATCTTAAGAGAACCGTCGGGTGACCATCTTGGAAGGTGGGTAACGATTGAAATGTGCAAGAATCGGTCAGATCTGGATGCGAAATACGGGTAGCATTGTTCAATGCACTTTTCATTCAAAGTCCTATGCTGATGGGATGCGAAATTGCGACGAACAAGGTGGGTTGTTCCATAAATGGGCGCAAAACGTAAAATCGACCGTTAAATAGTCAGCATGGACGGAAAGACATTAAGTCTTAAGTAATGTGCAGACGAGTTACTTAACAACCGACTTCAAAACCCAGAAATCGTTTGATCATGATTGCAGATTGAGGCACTGATCGATGAACAAGTCTAGACTGTTCCTAGTGTGCCTCGTCCTCTCAGTCTTCGTTCTATCACCCGCCCTAAACTACGTTGCGGGTCTTCCACCCCTTGCGGCCGGCACCTTCCCTGCAGGAACGATCGTCGTTCCTATGGATGGTAAGCAAGGGGACCGGATCCATGTCTACGGTCTTATTCACGAATTCTTGCGAAGCAGACCCGATGGAGAGGTTGCAAGAATAATCGAACCCCCCGACGTTTCAATAGAGACAGTACTCACGCCAAGCGGAGCGGTCTACCAAGGTGGGCCGTTCCTAATCGATGCCAAGTTTCTGAGTTCGGTCAATACTCTACTTTCGTCAGTGCCCTTCAAAAGCGTCACCGTCACCACACTTACGACTTCCTTCACTACAAACCAGATTTTCTTTGTCAGACAACCAACGCGCATTCTGGTGATTCGTGGAGTGTTCGGCAGAACTGATTTGACCCTTAGCAGAATGGGTATCAATTACACTATCGTTGATCCTTCAGTAGTAGAAAACAATCCTGCCATTATCGATCAATATTCGTTGATCGTGGTAGATTGTCCAGGGTGGTATGGAGATCCATCAAGCTACGTTCCCAGCAGACGGACGGCAATTCAGGCGGTCTACGACACGATAGAGGCTCGTGTGAAGGCTGGAAACGAAGTAATCTTCACTGACATTGCGCTTAAGGATCTGAACTCAACGTTTCCGGGATATGTGCAGCTTGGTCCTGGTGGTGCTGGTGCGTGGCAGGGCACTGTCTACAATCCGCCAAAAGGAAGTGACTTTTCGCCCGAATTTCCAAGTCAGTACTACAATCCTGGTCCAAACCCGAATAGTGTCAAGATCTTCACTGAAGGAGGCGGCTCGGTTGTTTCAAGCATCCAACCCGCCCATGCGTCTGATGTCAGGATCCTGATCGACAGTAAGCAATTCGGCGTTCCGTACAGGTACGCTATCCTAGCCTTCTACTTCCAGTACGGGAACGGAATTGTGGAAGGCCTTGCGTTCCATCCTCAAGAACAACTGTATCCAACCTATGCTGACCAGAACGGCTACTATGCGGTCCACGAAATATACGGTGACAAATTCGTGCATGGTCCGCAGTCAGACTTCCTGCTAGACGCGACGCCGAGCCCTGAGACTATTTCACAAGGGCAGACAGCGACCTACACTGTTACTGCGACTTCGATCGGAAGCTTCAGCGCTCCGATCAACCTACAAGTCACAGGCGCACCGCCCGACTCATCTGTCACCTTCTCTTCGTCAACAGTCACGCCGGCCCAGGGGGCATCAGCAAGTTCAACCCTGATCGTGCAGACGACATTAAGCACTGCTATTGGAAGTTACAATCTCACAATAACCGGAACGTCTGTTCTCCCCGCGATCACGCGATCCGCCACAGTTGTACTTAATGTTCAACCTGCACCATCTGACTTCACTATTGACGCCAACCCGAAGGCTCCCAACCCGCTAATAGTCAACCTTACCCAGTGTGGAAACGCTAGCATCACCATCCGATCTATTGGCAACTTCAGCTTACCCGTCAACCAGTCATTGTCCAGTTTGCCTGATCACGTAACATCAGAGTTCATACCGAACCCTGTCACGCCACCGCCCGGTGGTACCGTCGATTCCCACCTCCAGTTTTGCGTAGCTTCCAACGCTGCACCAGGAAACTACACTATGGTTGTAAGTGGAACCGCCGTGACGCCAGGTGGACCGCTTACCCACACGGTCGATGTTCTCTTAAGAATCACAATCCCAGTGCAACTAACGCCCGCCATAAACCCCCTGATCTTCTTTCTCCTCTTACTGCTTCTTTTCCTCGCGCTAGGTATCGGCCTAGTGGCCATCGCCAAGTCAAGAACGGGGGGGGCAGGTCTCAAGCGACGCCCGCGCGTGCAATATGTGTTACCGCTTCCCACCATTCGGTGTAGAAGTTGCGGTCGGGTTATGCCGTTGTACGCGGTTTACTGTCCGTACTGCGGTCGCCCACAACCAGTCCTTACAAGGCGGCCAGCACCGATGACTACGACTGTTAGAAGAAGTGGAGTCACTCGCCGGAGAGCCATCGCGTTTTCGTTGTCACTTGTTTCTGGAATCCTAGTCATTCTGAACAGTGCCGCTTTTCTCGCGCCCTCTTTCTACGGACCACCTGTGAATTGGTCAGGAATATTCTGGTGGTTGCCAAGCATAGGCGTCTCGAATGCGTTCGTGATAGGCTTCATGATCGGCTTAGTTCTGATCTTGGGATCGGTGGTCATGATACTTGGAAACGGTGCATTCGCTGATGTCATCATATTCCCATTCGCCATCTTCAGCTTGATAATCGGAGGCGGGTTTGTGGCAGGAATGGTCTTGGGCATCGTTGGCGGAATCATCGGCGCCCTGCGGCAGTAATCGTTAACGAAATAATTCAACAATTCTCACCAACTTTCTAATCCTAACTGCAGGCAGCAGCTTTCGGTTAAGAGCCTGTTCTTTATTCAGATCGGATTTCGATCAAATTCACTGAAACGCCTCAATGAATTTTCAACATCTTGGCTTTTATGTGCGTTATCTTTCCTCGGCAAAGGCAAAAGCCAATGTGTTGCCTGTGCAATCTTGCTCAGAATCTGCAATTCGCTGCACAGTTTCCAGAGTCCTCTCGCTTAGAAACTATGACCTTTGTCATGGTGAACTCCTAAGTCACGCGGACATGACATCCTTGAACTAGGTACGAAACACAATGGAAGCTATAGAATACTATCGTGATTCAAGCGGATTCTGGCGAATCAAGAACTTCCGTAGACGACGCAGGGCTCGAATCTAAACGTCGGCTAGAGTGCGACGCGAAGAGTCCAACTCACTTTAGAACAGTGACTAGCTACTCAGTGTGAATCTCGACAACGTCTTTGTCTCCCAGCACATGCTCTGGGCCTACTCGTTCGCCTGCGAACTTGCTTGTCGGCCCCCAGATCCGCGAGTAGCGGTACCTGTTGGCCAAGTCGCTGTGGATAGCGCGGGCCAGTTCCCCTACGGTCGTGCCTGCTCGAACCACGAACGGACGTTCAGATGGTATCGACTGGCTGGGTTCTTTAGTGTAGACTCGGATAATCCCGAGACAGCGAAACAATCCTTCTCCGATTTTTCCCAGTCCGGTTCCGATTAAGCATGAAGTAAGTATGAGCGGGACAGAATCTCCGACTTCCATTTTGAGTTCGGTTGCATACTCGCGTGCTGCAGGCAGATCCAACTTGTTTCCCACGATAAGGCACGGCTTGTAGAGCGTGACGTTTTCTAGGATAGCATCCTCAACATCACTAAGGGAAGCGTCTCCGTATATTCTGACCAGAGCGTTCTTGATGCCGTAGCTGTGGAGAAGGCTTCTGATCTTTTCGGGTTCGATTGACGCGGAGGCTCCTGAGGTGGCGATCCGTATTTCTCCGGAACCCTTCTCTCTCACCACTTCGACGCTCGTGGACGGCCGTTGAATTGATATTCGTACTTCCTCAAGCGCCGCGGTAACGGAGTGAAATTGCTTCACAGGTTCCGCCGACAAATCCAGAACCAACAGCAAACCATCAGTGTTCCGAATTAGATCGATCGCCTCGGGTTGAATCTCAAGTCCACTGCTCTCATTGATTTGAGGAGCAGGGAGTTCAATCAACTGCAGTTGAATATCCTCGAACTTCAGCATCCCAGGAACCGGCCATTGAGTCGTATAATCATATGCGGCCACCACCGGTTGAGCATTTGTCAATGCTCTCAGGAGACTGCTGCGCCCCGTGTTCGTCGAACCAAACAACATCACCTGCGCTGCGCCCTCACGGTCCACAGACCAAGAGGATCTGCTGACGCTTCGTTTTCCGCGTTGAGCAGCTATCTCCTGTTTGAGTGTGGCAATCTTGGTTTTGGTTTGAGCTCGAAGCCGCTCGTTTCCTTTGTGTTTGGGTATCTCCGACAGGAATTCCTGGAACAGTCGAACTTTTTCCCGCGGATTCTTCGCAGCTAATGCCTCGTTCCACTTTGCCTTAGCTTCCGGTGGAAGATTAGCGGGCAACTGCTTTTCACAATCAGATCGAAAGTGTCAATGAAATAGAAATGGCGCGGGTGGCGGATTAATGTCCTTCTCTGGGGCTTTGGTTACAATTGTACTAGCGATTATGTCTCCTATTCTCTGTCGATTAGGAGTGACCAACACTACAACGGCCGCAAGGACATATAGCGCTGGGAGCCAATCTATGAATCTAAACAGGTTTCGTTTGAGCGAAGCTCCAAGCGAACAAGGGTCACCGTCAGTGTCCAAGACAATGAGTTTGAGCAGAGACTTGCCCCCAGTCGCGCTGAAGAACCACTCAAGGGCAGAGTAGTAGAGAAATGCGAGTAGGGCTAGAGATGTCCACAACCAGAAGTTTTGAGTGGCAGTCCTGACATCTTGACGAAACAAGACTGCAAGAATCCCCCACACGAGCCCTATGATGAAAGAGTCAACTACTCCTGCACCGACTCTCCGTCCGAGCGGAGCGGGCTTAACTCGGAGAAGAGGAGTAGAAAGCGTTTCAACGGTTACTTCTCCGTGCCCATTATGATCATGATTCTCATGCTTGCTCATTTGAACCGCGGACCTATGGCAACAAGGTAAGTAGTAAATTGTGCGGCCTCCTGTTAACCGACGGGCTGCATTCGAGGGCTTAGGGGTCCTGGCCATCGTGTTGATCGAATTCGCAGTCGTCTACGTAACCGGCCACAGTGAATTCGAAGCAAGAGCGCTGAGTTTCACTACTCTCGTTATCGCCGATCTAGGCCTGATTTTCAGTAACCGTGTCTGGACGCGTTCGTTCTTCAGAAGATCGCGACGCCGTAATCCAGCTTTATGGTGGGTTTCTGGGGGAACAGTCCTGTTTCTTGTGTCGGCTCTGGCAGTTCCTTTCCTACGTGATTTGTTCCGTTTCGCGCCGCTTAATCCTGTAGACTTGGCCCTTGGCTTCGGTGCAGGGTTCGCGTCCTTCATTGTGTCTGATCTCTTGAAAGCCAAATCGCCAACCAATCCGGCAAGAGTATGCACTCCCATGAATCACCTACAGAACTTGGCCGTGACGATGGGCGCTCACGGATGATCAGCTTTCGGCGGTGAATATGCTTGCACGCTAGGGTTTCAGCTAGCGCCATCGCATGCACCTGATTTCCGCTCTTTAGTATAGTCTATCTCTGTCCAGTTCAATCGCCGCATCAGTGTACTTCCTAGCGTACATTTTCCTGACGACTAAGTAGCGCTTCGGTCGTTCGGCGTGTTCCTTCTCGAAGATCTCGATAACGCCGTCGAACAGGTCGATGATAGTCTGGCGCTCTTGGTCTGACACGATTAGAGGATTAAGTGTACCTAATACGGTGTAGTTTTCCGCCTTTCGTTTTGCGACGAAGTCGTCCAGCCACTTTCTGGTCGTGAGAGCCTTGTGTTCGAGAAGGATATCGGATAGTAGGTCTATGATGAGGACTCTGTTGGTGCTTTTGCTTATCGTTGACTCCATTGCTTTGCCCAGAGAGATATTCACATCGTTAAGGTTCTGTACCCCTTGAATCTTGAAGATATTCGCTTTGTCTCCGGGTATCTTATCGGCTTGCGGATTGAAAGCGTAGAAATTTCGCGTGTACTTGTTCGCTAAATCACGTGTTCTAGACAGGTCGCGAGACACGAAGAAAACCGAGTAACCTTTCGAAAGGTACGATCTGATCATTCTTGCCAGTAACATATCTCTTTCATCGAAAGGTGGAGATACGAAGATAATGGCGTAACCTAGAGGCAAGCCCCCGCGTAGTGCGGTGTCAAGCTGCGGGTAACCAGTCGAGATGCTCGAATCCTGCTGTTCTGGTAGCAATCCATGCTCTTCAATCGCCTCTGACTCCTCGCGCCTCCGTCTCCTTGTTCTAACCACCAATACTGCGGCCACTACTCCGATGGCAATCGGTACACCCGCGATCAAGATAGATGGTATCGGTGACGGCAGCGGAGATATCGAGATAGCCGTTGACTGACTAGCTGATGACATGGAACTCGAAGTTGACGTTATCTGCGCGGGTTCAATTACCTGGACCTCGACCGTCTGGTTACTTGCCGCGTGAATCTCGACCCCAGCGAACACCCAAGCGCGTATGAATAGTCTCCAGGTTCCCGTTAAGGAAGGAGCTTGGGCAGTATTCGGTATTGTAACGTTCCATGTCTTTGACGAACCGGTTACGCTACCTAGTCCGCGGCTATTGGTCGATAGGGTCTGACTTGATCCTTGTGTTGACAGATCGACTCTAGCCAGGATGTTGTCGGTCGTTGGTGTGCACGTGACTGCAAGAGTGGTATCGATTGCTAGCGTTTGCCCGACGACTATTGTATGAGGAGCGGTTATGCTCATAGCTAGGATTTGGCAGGTCACTGCATGTGCAGTCGGCGCCATTTCTGCCACAATCATGATGGCAAACATTAGTAGCAGAAGTCTATGAGATAGCAGACCTCGCACTCTCTTCGATCAGTGAATCAACATTTGAATCATAAGTGCTTTTGTGACAATCTCTTAGATCGTGGCTTATGCTTTGGTTATTATCGCGAAACGAGCGAACTCGTATCTTCGTATCCTAGTTTTGTCCGCGATATCTTCGATGTACTCGGCGTTGCCTGCCTTGATACGTCGAACCGCTTCCAGGACTTGCTGTAACATGTTTTTCTCAACCCAAGGTTCGTTGTGACTCGGCATGAGTCTCTCGTAGTGTGGCGAGAGAGCAATCATCTTCTCATAGCTTCTGATGAATGCATCAAAATCACTGCCGGGTAGGTGGGTGTAGATTGCGCCGGTGTAGAATGTGTCTCCCGTCCAGAATAGCCGAGCGTCTCTGTCTAGGAGGCATATTGAGTCCGAGCTATGACCTGGTGTATGAACGACCTCAAGCCTTCTGTCGCCCAGATCAATGACATCGCCATCGTTCAGCCACCAGCTTACGTTGAATGGCGGCACGTGGTAATTCTCACGATCAAAATCATCAGGCAGAGGTTTCCACACCATCCCTTCCGCGAGGAGACGAGCCATCTCCTCCCGACTACACCCATTGCTTGCGGCTCGCCGCGCGTAGGGTGAATCGAATATTGCGACTTCGTCGAAAAGGTAGTTCTGCGCGATGTGGTCATAGTGACTATGCGTATTCACGACCGTGATCGGCAGGTGTGTGAACGCTTCAGCAAGGGCCTTCACGTTTCCGATTCCGCAGCCCGTGTCGATCAAAGCCGCCTTCTCCTCTCCGACCACTAGGTAGGATATGACTTCTTCAAACTGGCCGGGCTCGTAGAAGGCGTAGACCTCTGGATTGATCTTGTAGACCTCGAACCATAACTGACTGGATTCGAGTTTCTGCAACTCCAAGTAGATCTTCCGGGGCAAGGCCTTCCACCAATGAGCCGGCACGATGGCCGTTCCGGTCCGAGCCATCTTGTTTGCCATCGATGACCACGCATGCGCTGCCGATTTCACTGCTTTGCGGCTTATCTTCTACGGCCGAAGACTATTGTGCCAACTATAATCATTCCGACATCGAATGCGAATAGAGTAGTGATGGGATGGGGAATCCGGTCCATCCTTGGGAGATCGCAGATACGACGAAAAGGTAAGGACTGGTGAAGAAAGGCACATCCACTTCACCAAGTTCTGGCGTAAGTTGAATCCGTTCTCCGACAATCCAAGGCTCTAGAACCTCTTCGACGAAAGTTGATCCCTTAGTCCAGCTTCTTACAAACACATTTTGTCTATGAGAAGGATCGAGTGCGTCTTCCGCAACTATCTGTTCATCCTGTGGTAAATCATTCGTAAATAGGAATTCTACGTCCTGTGCCGCTACGCCTTCTCTTCGGACACTGACAAATCCTCGACACACGACATGCTTGAACTGTGCGGTTTTTTGTTTAGCTCGGTCCATAAACTCTGATTTGAACTGCATCTCGGGAAATATTGACCGAAGGTTTTTGGCAATGTCGATATATGACTTTGTATCGCCACGCAATGAGTGATTTATCGCGAGTTCGATCTTAGGTTTTATGAGATCTTTCGGGTTAAGTTCTGCGCTGCCATTCGCAAAGTCTAGCTTCTTGTGTTCCGATGAGGTAGATCCACCAGCGCGGGCGCCAAGCACCCTAGTTAGGCCATCAATTCTTGCGTCAATATTCCTTGGATCAACGATAAGTGTGAAAGATGGCAAAGAAAGTCGCTCAGTAATGATCACGCACTTGCAGGTATGTAGTGTTTGCTGATGGGACTTGTTACGCGCGTCTTCGTCCAACTTGACAGATAGATAGTTGTGATTGTAGTGCCTTCCGGTCCGAAGAGCTTGTTCCAGCCACTGAAATCAGCTATCCACCGTGCACGACCAAAGCTGACCCGCCTACAATCGTCACTCTGGAGGAACTGTAAACGCCAAGCCAACTTAGCATGTGCTGGAGGAATCAGGAACATGAGGGAGTAGTTTTGTGTGTGCACACTACTAATGTCCGAACCATTACCACACACAACGTAGCAACTAACAGTAATCCACAGACGGTTTCGTTTTTTTGGGGGGGCGCACCAGCTGACCCACACACACAAATCCACTAAACTATCGGTCTTTTGTGGTTCGAATGGTGCGCACACAAATTTGAAGCTGTTTAACGATGAGTGGTCATTGTCGATTGATGATTTCTCTTCCCATATCAAGGTGCACTTGCCAGAGGCGCATTCTTTTTCTCGATCATTTCCCCACAGTCTCCAGCATCGGTGAGGAGCTAATGATTACGCATGTGGTTCTGGCCAAGTTGAATGATCGAAGCTCTCAGAATGTGGAATCACTTGAAGCCCTTCTGAGATCGATGGCTGGAAAGATCCCGAGTATGCGTCACCTCGAGGTTGGGAAGAATATTGGTCTCGCGGAGTGGGATTATCACATTGCGCTAATTGCTAGATTCGACGATCAGGATGGTCTTAGCGTATACCAGACGCATCCAGTTCACGTTCCCATATCGAACAGGCTGAGAGAGCTTGCGGTTAGCATAGTTGTTGTTGACTTCGACTCGGATTAACTGCGAGTCTAGGAGCTGTATGAGTTTTCGCATTTGTGAGATCCACAAATCATGGACATGTCACTTGTCTTTGGCGTTGCTGCCGCCTTGTGTTGGGGTAGTTCGGATTTCGTGGCAAAATTGGCCGTGGCAAAGATCGGTTATCTGAGAACCACACTCTTTATGCAGCTAGTCGGCATCGCCTTCATGTTTCTCATAACAGGCAACGATGTTGTTCGATTACTGTCTTTTCCAACAGAAGTCTATCTCACATTCGGGCTTGGGGCGGTCAATGCAATAGCCACAGTTGCGCTATTCAAGAGCTTCGAAGTCGGTCAACTGAGCATAATGTCGCCCATAGCAAGTAGCTATCCAGCACTTACATCAGTGTTAGCACTTCTCCTCCTGAACGAACGCGTAACACAGATGAGACTGCTGGGGATTATGTGCATTTTTGCAGGAATACTCTTTGTCTCATTTCAGAGGAATTCGATACCGCGGCGAGAGCCAAAGCGTATTGCTTCTGGCGTAGGATACGCGTTAACTGCGTTCGTGTTCATGGGACTTCTGTTTTTTGCACTAAAGCTTGTCGTGATCGACTTGGGAGGACTCCTACCGGTGCTCGTAATTCGCCTCGTATCAGCGTCGATTGTCGGTGCCATTTTGCTCTGCGGCCGCACTCGTTCAGTAAGCAGGCCGGCTTCGGTTTTCCATCTCGTGTTCTTCGTTGGCGTGGTAGATAGCCTAGCGAATGTTGCCTACAATATTGGTATCAGCCTTGGAACTGTCGCCGTAGTTTCCTTTGTCTCAAGTCTCTTCAGCGCTATCACAATCCTGTTGGCGTGCGTTATCCTAAGGGAGCGCCTTCTGAGGCAGCAGATAATTGGAATCGCATTGATCATGTTGGGAATAGCGATCATTGGGTACTTTCCGTAAGCTTAACTTCAACCGCGACCTTTTCTGCTCTCTAATGCCGACGAGAGAATCGGCCTGCTTCGAGCCGTCAGCGAGCGTTCGGTGAGTCACCATGGGGTTACCGGAGAAGATTCGAGCAATAGAAGAGGAAATGAAAAGGACTCAAGTCCACAAACACACTGAGCACCATATTGGATTATTGAAAGCGAAGCTCGCCAAGCTCAAAGCAGAGCAGGATGTTGCTCAGAGAGGTAAGTCGGTTGGAGGACCCAGTTTTGAGGTGAAGAAGGGAGGAGACTGTACCATCGTTCTGATAGGTTTACCCAGCGTAGGAAAATCAACCATTCTAAACAAACTCACAAATGCACAGTCCAAGGTAGCGCCCTACGCCTTCACCACCCTGACTGTAGTACCGGGACTCCTTGAGTATCAGGGAGCCAAGATGCAGATCCTCGACCTTCCAGGAATAATCTCGGGTGCCGCAACAGGAACCGGGAGAGGTAGGCGAGTACTCTCAGTCGCCAGAAATGCGGATCTGATATTACTCGTGCTTGACGTTTTTCAGCCGGATCAAATTGGCACATTGAAAAAGGAACTGTACGAGATGGGCATTCGACTAAACACACGGCCACCGAACGTTACAATCGAGCGTTCCACGCAAGGCGGCTTAGGCATAACAGTAGCTTGCACTCTCTCAAAACTAAGTGAGTCTACGATCCGTGCGATTCTTAACGTCTACAAGATTCATGATGGCAGCATAATTGTTCGAGAGGATATTAGCGACGATCAATTGATTGACGTGGTGGCTGGAAACCGCAGGTACGTTCCGGCACAGGTTCTTCTAAATAAGGTGGATCTGGTGAGCGACAAATATGTTCGAGAGGCCAGAAAACGTATCGGAGAGGATTTCTTGCCCATATCCGCCGATCAAGGCCTCAACATAGACAAGCTGAAGGAAAGTATCTACAACCGACTGAACTTCATCAGAATCTACCTCAAACCCCGGAACGGCCCACCCGACCTGGATGAGCCCCTCATAGTCACAGCCGGTTCAACTATTGCGGAGGTATGCACGCGGATTCACAGAAACCTCGGGAAGGAAGCGAAATTCGCGCTGGTTACCGGGCCGAGCGTAAGATTTAGTTCTCAACGCGTGGGACTGAATCACGTGCTGCAGGACCGCGATATTGTGACGATTGTCAGGTGACCGACTGCGAGGTTCGATGTCTGCCCGCTCGCGATTTGTGCGGTTCCATGTATCTGCGTTCAGGGTCAGCAGGAAAGTATAACTCGAAGTTATACGAATGTATAACTCGGCGTTTTACTTGCTCGAAGAAACGATGCGTGTCGGGCCCAAAGGTCAGGTAGTCATCCCCAACAGTTTCAGGCAGCTCATGAAGATTGGGCCTGGGTCAGAGATCGTTTTCCGACTTGACAACGATAAAGTAATCCTTGAAGCGCCGAAAATCGAGGATCCGATTCAAACGCTGGAAACAATCGCTCTGAAGGGCAAGTCTGTGTCGAAGATTGACCTTCACTCCTACGAGGAAGAGCTCTACGCAAGGAATCCTTAGATGCTTTACTTTGACGCTGGAGTATTCATATACGCAGCTTTGAGCCGCGAAGCAATAGGGAAAAGGGCGAGGTCACTACTACAGAAAGTTCGTGACGGTAGAGAAGAAGCAGCGAGTTGCACTCTCGCTTTCGACGAAGTGATCTGGGTTGTTGGTAAGTATCGGTCAAGGGAAGATGCCATCACTGCAGCGGCAGCCTTTCTGGCGTTGCCTAACCTTAAGCTTCTCGCTGTAAACCAAGATTCGTTGTTTTCAGCGCTGAGTCTGATGCGTCGGTATTCCTTGGATCCCCGTGACGCTATTCACGCTTCGACAGCAATTCTAAACAAATGCTCAGCAATAGTGTCCGGTGATGCCCATTTCGACTACGTGGTTGAAATGCCAAGAAAACCGATCTAGTGCAACGATGTTGGGATCACAGCAATAATGCCTCGTTAACAGCTGTCTTTCGTCTTCCCAATCGAGTATTGGACGGATCGAAGTTATGCCGGCTTCCTATTTCTGGCCCCTATCAACACCACTACTCCAAGCGTTATCTTCTCAGAGAATGTTTGTCCAAATCCACTTTTCGACAGCATCATACGAGTTTCCGCGGGGGATGTTGAGAGTTGAATCTCAGGGTTTGAGTTGCGTCACTAATCTTAGCATATCCATCTCATGCCAGTGTTCCCTAATCTTATCGTTTTGAAAGTAGTAGATATCGATACCTGTTGCTTCGATTTGCTTGCCCGTCGCTTTGATGCCAAGGAAGCCTCCGGAATGTCGCCCAGTTAACGTCCACCTAGCCACCACTTTGTTCTCTTCGACTATGACGGCCTCCAAGTTGTAGTGAATGTCTGAAAATGCGGAGAAGAACAGCTGAATGTGCTCTGCGACTCCTTGTAGTCCGGCGGCCTGCCCTGGGGTAGGCCCATGCTCAATATAATCCACAGCAACGAAGGTTGGAAGACGTGAAAGCTCACGTCGATTTAGCACAGCCTCGAAAAACTGCGAATTGAATCCTTCAACTCTCTTTCCGACATGATTCACCATCGTTCTACTTCTACATATGAACCGCCCTACGGGTCTTGACTGGTGCGTAGTTGTAAGCCTGTGAGGTGGTTCTGAATCCATACAGTAGAATCAGATTTTTATCTAAAGACGATATCTACCGAAAACACCGAACAATTCGCATTGACCAATCTGAACGGCTATAGGCTTAAATATTATCCGGCGCGATATCCGCTCGAACTAACAGGAGTAATTGAACGAAATAATGGCGGAAGTATGCCCCACTTGTGGGCTTCCTAAGGATCTGTGTGTCTGCGGAACCATCAGTATGGAACAGCAGCTTGTTAAGGTCCGCCTTGAGACTAGGAAATGGGGTAAACCCACCACAATTATCGAGGGTATCAACTCCAAGAGTGTTGATCTAGGTGACCTAGGTGCCAAGCTCAAGACCTATTGCGCTTGCGGTGGCACAGCAAAAGAAGGCTTGATAATGCTTCAAGGCGACCATCGCAGCAAGATCAAGAAGCTGCTTGTTCAATTCGGTTTCCCGGAAGCCTCTATCGAGGTACACTAGGTGCGAGCCCACAGGGGATGATGGTATGACCGGTTTTCTTGACATATTGAAGAGCATCAAGCACTCAGGTCCCATGCCTCAGGTTTGCCCGTCGTGCAGGAGTACGAGGATTAGGCAACACGGTTCGTTGAATGGTTGGCTGTTTCCAGCCGTCTATGTGTGCGAAGATTGCGGTTATGCGGGTAAGTTCGTCTTGGAGCTTGATGTTGAAAACGAGAGCTCGCGGAAACGTTGAAACATTAACGTTCCATTTAAGGAACGTTAATATACCGGTCACTCAGAAGGCTGTACCACATGGCGGCGAGTAACGCTGAGCTCTCCTCATCCCATACTTCAAAGAACCCTGTTGTTAGCCGCAATACTCACCGTCATCCTATCCACACCGACACTGACCATCGTCCTTGCTGACCAGCAACCAATCACGCGAGCCCAAGAGATTCAACTCTACGCACGCGATTCGCTCATCATAATGAGCGATCAGAACAGCATTCAACGCGTCTTTCTGCAAGGAAATCTCACCGCAGCCAACATAACCAAAGCCCTGTACCCCACGAACGAATTCGAACTGACTGCACTGGACCCAGGAGTATACGACCTCAGAGTGCTCTTCGATCTTCAGACCGATTATAAGGTGAACCTTTACGTTCAGACTTCCAATCAATCCAGAATAGCGAATAACACCGCCTACTACCTCTCCGGCGGACCGTCTGAACTAGACGTAAAGGCAACATTCATCGCGCGCCCCCGCAGCGCTCCGATGGTGATGCCCTCTGAATCTCCTTGGGAGAGCTTCATCAATTGGATTAGTAAGTTTGGTCAAGCGTTTCCTGTGTGGGTAAAACTGCTCTACTTCGCTTTGGGGATTCAGTTCTTCGCCGTCGGAGGATTGTGGATTCGACGGGAGACAACCAAACGGGAGTCAGGGCCACAAAGGCTTGATTTTGGAGACAAGGCTTTCCTCTGGTTGGACATAGCATATAAGTTTCTTCTAGCGTCTTTAGTTGCGATCGTTGCCATAATGGGCGGAGAACTCCTAATCCTGTTCATACTCCGATTCATGTTTCTCGTTTCCCTTGATCTCCTATCCCTCTGGGATCTGTTTGTTGTAGGATTTGCTGCGGGAGCCGTGATCTTCGTCTACTTGATCCGATTTACATGCGAGAAAATTCTGGACATGAAACCTGTGGAGCATGAATGATCACGTCGCATAATCTCGACGACATGGAGAGCTACACACCGAGCGAACCTGAGACTGACTCAAGTGACCTTCAATGGTGGAGAAAATATCCCGCGCTACGATGGATAAACTACCTGGCATTGCGTGCTGCGGACCGAGATTTCACAAAGTGGCGCAAATCGAGGATCTCTCCGCGAAAATTCAGGAAGATTCAACAACGATTGGATCGCATGTACCCACCCAACAAGTTCTCCGCCAAGCAACTGATCGGGCGCGAGAAGGAATACAACCTGCTCTTAGATTCATTCAGATTGCACGTTCTGAAACACCCGATGCTGAAGAAATGGTTTGACAAGGATGATCTTCCAAAGGCAATCTGCCTGACTGGGGAGAGCGGAACGGGAAAGACCTTCCTAACCATGGTCTCAATGAAACAAATGCTGCTTGAAGCCCACAAGAACGGCATGCTGGTTTCTCCAGTAATAATCAAAGGTTCGGATGTGTTCTCCGAATACTATGGGAGAAGCACGAAACAAATAGGAAGGCTACTAGAACGTGCCTCCTCTTCGCCTTCTGTGGTGTACATCGATGAGTTCCAAAGCTTCGGGCGTAAAGTCCGCGGGGACACGGGAACGGAACTCGAGGATACGAGAGTTCAGGATGAGATAAACAGGTGGCTCGATAAGATTCTCGGCAGTGACACACGCACCCTGGTGATCGTAGCAACCAACTCCTACGAGCAAACCCGTGAGGACATCCGACGCCGTCTCACACGAGTGGATCTCGACTCTGGCATAACCCGCGAGATGCTGCTCGTAATCGTTAAGGGCAGGCTTTCAAGTGAAGGTTGGCATGGGATTTCTGCACCCGAAATATTGGAAGTGCTCGAACGCGAAGCCGCAATGCGTCGGCACGGCTCAATCACACCAAACGACGTTCTAACGGTGTTCAAAGAGGTGAAACGCTCCAAAGAGGTGCCGCTCTTGGAGACAATCCGACGATCGATGCCGAGTCCACTATCAAAGTGGACCAAACCAATCTACAAGGTAAGCCTGGAGGACTTCGCGGAAGCAGCACATTCCATGAAGTTCTATGCTGAACGTGAGAAGTCGCGTGAGGTCATGGACGCAGTCTACATCGTAACGCCCAAGGTTACACGTGACGAAATAGGTGGGCTTCATGACCTAAAGAACAAAGTGCTCAATCACATCGCATTGGCTTTCAATCGCAGAATGTCAGAGCTTGGATACGCGTCAAACTGCAGGTTTCTCCTATTCGGCCCACCCGGCACTGGGAAGACGATGCTAGCACTTGCGGCCGCTGCAGAGAACAAAGTGACCTTCATCAATGTAAGGGGAGGAGAGCTAATGAGCGGTGCAAGCTACATCGGCGAACCGGAGAAAAGAATCAAGGATCTGTTTGCCCTCGCGCGGCAACGCAGCCCATGCATCCTTTTCTTAGATGAGGCTGACGCGATCTTCTGGGGAGCTGATCCCACAGGAAACAAGATACTTGCACAAGTGAAGGCGGAGCTATCTGAAATAAAGCCTGACGAGGGCATAGCGGTAATTGCTGCATCAAACAAGGAAAACCTGATCGACCAAGCCACAAGGGACAGGTTCGAACCAAACGTGTTCTACGTTCACCCGCCTCTGAACGACGATGAATGGAACGAGGTCGTTGAGATTCACCTACGCAAATTCAGACGATTCCTGCATCCTGAAATCGATGCGGCGAAAACTACACGCTTATTCAGGATGCAGAGGATCCTAAGCCCAAGAGCCGCGGCTGAAACTATTACAGAGGCTCATCGACTGTGGGCTTCGGAGCTGAGTGCACTCTATGAATTGCACTCCGCCAAAGACGACGATCAAAAGGCGCTGGTTGAGGCACGATACGAAGCAGATTTCCGAAGACTCGATGATCTAATTCAGATCTCCCAATCCGAAGGGACTCCTATCTCGACAGATAGCATAAGCGAGACAAGTTACCCGGTGCGTCTCTATCACTTGGAGAAAGCCATTCAGGCCCTCGAGTCAACTCAAGAACGGCAGCAAAGGGAGCTGGAGGAAGCACTTCTACCATCGTCCCCAACGGTTGGCGTATCGTACGGTCTCTATGCCACAGATCATGGAACGGGCGGAACAATCGCAGTAGAATGCTCAGTCAGACCAATTATCCCGGGTGAAAAGCAAGTTTCAGTCACAGGAAATTCAACATCAGCGATAATCGGACAGTCGGTAGTGCCTGATGATTCTGTGCTACAGAGTGCACAAAATGCCGTAGAAGCCGTCACGTCTTGGTTGTGGAACTCATGCAGGATAGATCTAAGCAAAATGCACATTCACTTCCAAATCAGGAGTTTACTGGAAGGAAGTCCGGGTCAGGGAGTTTCAGGCCCAAGTGCAGGAATTGCAATCGTTCTTAGTCTGCTCTCCGAACTCTCGGGATTGCCGATCTCACCATCGGTTGTGGGGACCGGTACAATAGGGGTCAAGTTCGACATAGGCCCTGTCGGCGGTTTAGGAGGACATGGTACGCAGACAGGAAAAATCGTTGGCATTCTCAAATCCCGTCGCATCAAAATAACCGACCTAGTCCTGCCTCTCGCGAATTTCGAACTCGCCGGAGACGAAATGCGCATTCTAACTGACGAAGGGGTAAGAGTCCATCCCATCAGGACTTTTCGCGATTGCAACGAAATACTATTCAATATGAATGAGAAAGAGTTGATCGATAAAATAAAAGGGAGATTTGAGCCGGTGGTCAAACCGACTCAAGGGTTCTAAATGTCCAGTTTCAGTGCTTCTTTGAGCCCTTTGTATCTGTTTCGAACGGTTACTTCAGTGACGTTTGCGACTTCAGCAATTTCCTTCTGAGTTTTCTTTTCGCCTTCGAGGACACATGCAACGTACAGTGAAGCCGCGGCTAGGCCCATTGGGTCCTTGCCTGCGACGATGCCTTTCCGCTTCGCCTCGTTGATTATTTTGATAGCGCGCTGTTGAGTCGGCATTGAGATCTCAACTTTCGTCGCGATCTTTGAAACACACTTGACTGGGTCTTCGACAGGCATTCGCAAATCTAGTTCTCTAACTAGGAGTCTGTAGCATCTGGCTACGTCTTTCTTCCGAATTCTGCTTGCGGCTGAGACATCTTTTAGCGTTCGAGGTGTCTCGGACATTCTGCATGCGGCGTACAGTGAGGCTGCGGCGATTGCGGCAATGGATCTTCCTCTAACCAAGCCGTTGTCCAAAGCTTTGCGGTAGACTATGGCTGCCCGTTCTTTGATTGAGGCAGGTATGTGAAGCATGTCGGTAAGCCTATCAAGTTCCGCCATTGCTTGCGCGAGATTTCTGTCGGCTGATGAATGAACTCTCGTTCGGATTTGCCACTTCCTCAGTCGCAGCATTTCAAGTCTTGTGGCGAGAGGCAGCTGGCGACCGTAAGCGTCCCTGTTCACGCGGTCGATAACGGTCGAGAGACCCTTATCGTGAATCGAAAACGAAGTTGGGATGCCTACGCGGCCACGTTCATCCTTTTCCTCCTTTGTGAATGCACGCCACTCAGGGCCCTGGTTAAGGGCGTGCTCGCTTAGAACCAAACCACAATTATGGCAGATGATCTCTCCAAGATCGTAGTCTTCGACAAGGTCTGCACTACCACATTCAGGACAGTTAGTTACCTTACCCATCTTTTTCGTTGCGGTACTCGTACTCATTTTTCATCAATTCCTTCGATGCTTTACGCTCGAGCCATCTCCTCAGTAGAACCACACGAACCCGCGTCGTTCTGCTTCAGTACTCGTCATCCGGCCCGAAAGCTATAATAGCCACGACGATCGCATACTTAACCGTTGTGTAAGAATGCGCCATTTCTAGAACAAACGGCCCGTAGCGTGTCGATTTTGCGCTATTAGTGACTTAACGCAACAAGCCAAGGCTATAACGGCGGAATATCGGTCAGATCCAACCATTCCCAGAGATTTCAAGGCCAATTATCGGCCCGCATGAGCTGGTTTTCGCTTCAGGACGCATCAAGTTCCTTTCGAAAGTAGATATTATCCCCCTCTCGGCGCAGAAACCTCGAATATCGAGCGCATTCCGTCACAAGCATCGGCTGCTGATCGTCCGGTGACGTAATGACCTCGATGTCAACGATCCTGTAGCGAGCTTGATCCGGATCTTTCCCTTGAAGTGACCTAAAGTCTCCAAGCGAGAGCTGAGGAGCCAGCGGGTCAAGAACGTCTACAACCACCGGAATTCGACGTATCGGAATTCTGAGTACCATCTCAGCCCGCAAATGGCTCACCATTGCCCCTCCCGCGCTTCGAGAGCACATCTAACCATGGATTGTTCGTGAAGAAAGAGGGCAGTTGTCCCGCGCTTTCGCTGAACGAAGGTTGCTGTTGGATGACAACGTGTTGTGGCATGTCGATTGATGAGATCGGTGGTTCCTTTGGCGTATGTTGTAGGGTCTGCATCTCCTCGCGAAGTCTCACGAGAGTGCTCTTCATTTCGAGATACATGGATTTCAGTTCGGTTATCTCAGCGACTGTTGACGGATCTTGCGTCGGCATTGTTGGTACTGGTTGCGCGAACTGAACTACTTGGGGTGCAACAGCTTCATCTATACGTCGGTCATCATACAGGAGTAGTCCGATTCCATATGAGCGAAACAACTGCGCGTCAATAGTAACACCGAGCAGACGAGGCGCGGCCAAGTATACTTGATTCGAAGAAGCCCTGAGCGTCGCCAGTCCTAATATGGCTTCGATTATGGTACTCTGGGTGAGGACATCATTTCTAGCGACCACTACATTCACTCTCTGGTCACTGATGACGAAAGAAAGGGTGGCCGAGGGTGGCTTCTCGGCTACTTGCTGAGCGCCCATCGCAAGAAAGTAATGGAGCAATCTCTCTTCGATCGAGAGACTAGCCACTGAGTTTCATCCACCCTTCTAGACGCTGCCAATCCCAGTCGTATTCGTCCGGAACTGCAAAGCCATAGATAATACAGCCATGCCAAACCGAGAATTGCGGCGATTGAGTCATTTTGACGGAAACGTTCTTGATCCCTTTCTGTCTTAGCAAGAGTTTGATTTTGGTAGGTGAGTCAACTGCTACGCCTTCTAGTCGATCTGGTACCTGCCAGCTGAAGTTGCCGCCGGATAGGAGTATTTCGCGGTAAAGCATTGGCTGAAGTTCGACAGGGCATTTCTCCACGGCGGTTGTTATGGCGTCACCGAAATCCAACGTTCCCTTGAATACCGTGTCGCCCATCTTCACATCTTTGGGTCTAGACATTCCTCGACCGAAGTAGCTTTCGAAGATCTCATGATTCGGATTAAAGACGTACTCACCGATCAGGAAACGTGCCCAGGAATCTTTCTCGAGATCAATCTCTAGTCGTGTACCTGGAACCTTGAATTTTGCGCGGAAGCGCCGTGGTGTTTTCTTTGCTTCGTCGATTGCCGTGTCGAGATTGGCGGGAACAAGTCCGATGTTCTCCTTGACCCTGCGAACAAGAGACTCTTCGCGCGTTAGGTCTCCGTAGCCAGCGTCCTTGAGGATCTCGGATGTTATCGCGTTCGCGTCTCCTCCTCCGCGGTTCAGTGCAACCTGAGCCGCGCGGATGGGATACTTGGAGATCGGGCAGATCTGGCTGTTGCCGTGGCCAGATTCTATGACTACGCAGGTAGTAACTCCGTGACCTATGGCCACGGCGAACGGTTGGGGAATTACGGTTACGGCTCTAACAAGGCCATCGCTGTTGATCTCTCGGAGTATGTCGATGAGCCGTTCGTACATGTAACGAGGAGAAACCGCTGATAGTGAAGCTACGAGATAGTATCCTTGAAATCCATTGTTGCGGGACGGTTCGAACGATTTCAGACCAAATTGGCATAGAGCACTTACCACTCGCCACGCGGTCTCATCGCTCTTGTCAATTACTCCATTTCGCATGGGGTAAACTAGGCGCGTCGACAGATCTTCCGTAGATTGAAGATACAGCGGCACATCTTCGCCCACGACTACGTCGGCTGCGGACTCGAATGCGTTGTATATCACCGATTTCTTATCGGGGAAGTATCCGCGATTGTTCACTATTCGCGGAGTCTCGCCACACGAGATAGGTCCGTACTTGAAGTCACTGGTTCCGAAATCCATGGCAAACGTATAGTTGCTTCGGTAATTGTCCAAGGCCATTATGTTCGCGCTCCTTCAACTACCAGCCGCTTTCCATCGATCCGAACCATAACTTCCTGATCCGCTTCAAATGGGAATGAGGAATCCTTGACTAGGTCTGCAGGAATGTACAGGATTCCTGTTTTGCTTCGGTTGCTGCTGGTTGGTAGGATTATCTTTGCATTTCCTTCAAGCATCAGGCAGTTCACCGTGTGAATGACAATGCAATTCAACGGACCATATTTCGGATATAATCAGGCTGAGGCACGACGCTCCTAGTGAGCCGAGTGAAAGTGAACTATCCACCATAGCCACGATAATTCCACCAACCAAGCTGCAATCAGAAGCGTTCAGGCTCATGCAGATACGGATATGGGGTTATATAGGGCAAATATAACTTACGTCATAAAACATTCGAGGGAACCCAGCATTTGCCCCAACGCGTCCACAGCGCTTACGCGACCTTGAGGAGTGCGGAAACACGCGACCTGCTATCAAACGTGGGAAATACACCACTCATATCGCTACGACATGTGGGGCCCCGAAATCATGATGTCCGTCTACTCGTCAAGGCGGAGTGGTTCAATCCGTCAGGATCAGTTAAGGCGCGCTCCGTCCTATCAATAATCGAGACGGCAGAACGTGAAGGCGCTCTGACTAATGGCAAGACTATTCTCGACTCAACTTCCGGCAACGCCGGTTTAGCGTACGCGATGATCGCCGCAGGTCGCGGCTACAGAGTGAAGCTTACGATCCCTAGGAACATGAACGCGGAACGAAAGCACCTCCTTCGCGCTTACGGAGCCGAGTTAGTGTATACCGATCCTCTTGAGGGGTCTGATGGAGCTATCAAGAGAGCCCGCGAGATTTGCGCCGAAAATCCCGCCTCCTACTTCTACGCAGACCAATACTCGAATGACGCGAACTGGAAAGCGCACTACGAGACGACTGGTCAGGAGATTTGGAATCAGACGGGCGGCTCAGTTACGCACTTCGTTGCAGGAATTGGCACTGGTGGAACGTTGATGGGTACTGGAAGAAGGCTACGTGAATGCAACTCGGAGATTCAGGTGATCGCTGTGCAGCCGGATTCGCCATTCCATGGCCTCGAAGGCCTCAAGCATATCCCAACGTCGATCAAAGCAGGGATTTACGAACCCAGTTTCCCAGATCGAATAGCCGAGATCGGAACTGAAGCGGCACAGCGGACGGTGATGGAACTTGCCAAGAGGGAAGGGATACTTGTCGGCCCATCGTCAGGCGCAGCCATTGCCGCGTCTCTGCGGATTGCTGAGGAGATCGACGAGGGAACCATAGTTGCGCTTCTCCCTGAAAGTGGAGAGAGGTACCTAAGCGAGAAATTCTGGGAGGAATAATCCGGGATGTCTGTGATTATCAATAAAAATGAGTTGCAGTTCATCCTGAACCACGCGAAATCCACCTACCCCGAAGAATGCTGTGGCTTTCTCCTCGGTGTTGATTCCGGGATTCGAAGGATCAACCGGGTCCTGCCAGCCAAGAATGCGAATCAGAATTCACGAAGGAATAGGTACAACATTGATCCGAAAGAGCTCATCCGCGCTGATGAAGAGGCTCGGAGGTTACGTTTGGAATTGATCGGGATATATCACTCACATCCAGATGCCCCTGCACAACCATCCTCATTCGACCTCGAGCATGCGTGGCCATGGTACATTTACGTGGTTCTGTCAGTTCCGAAAGGCGAACCGAGAGATGTTGCCGCTTGGTGTCTTACCGAAGACCGATCACGATTCAACCGTGACGATTTGAAGATAATGAGTGAGGAATGAAACGATGAGCATCAAAGTGTTGATTCCAACCGCTTTACGGCATTACGTAGGAAACGAAGAAAGCCTGGAGATTCAGGGAACGACGGTAGGTGATGTAGTGAAGAGGTTAGTGGAGTCACATCAAAACCTCAAGCGACATCTTCTGACCGAGGAAGGGCGTATTCGAAATTTCGTCAACATCTACCTAAATGAAGAAGATATTCGCTACTTGAAGAGCACCGAGACGCCGGTCAAAGACGGTGACACGATATCTATCGTTCCCGCGATAGCGGGTGGCGTCGTCAGACTCCAGGCGCCTCAAACGCGAACTAGCGAGTTAAGCCAAGAAGAGATTCGCCGATACGGCCGGCATCTAATCATGCCGGAAGTCGGTTTGGTAGGTCAGCGGAAATTGAAAGACGCGAAGGTGCTCCTGATTGGTACTGGAGGATTAGGATCGCCACTATCTCTCTACCTCGCTGCCGCTGGGGTAGGCCGAATAGGTTTGGTGGACTTCGATGTCGTCGACCAGAGTAATCTTCAGCGCCAAGTCATCTATTCAGTCCGCGACGTCGGTCGACCGAAACTGGAGGCGGCCAAGCAGCGAATCTTGGAGATCAATCCCAACGTTCAGGTAGACACACACGAAACGCGATTGACCTCCGAGAACGCGTTGGAAATAATCAGGAATTACGATGTTGTGGTTGATGGGACTGACAACTTTCCGACCCGCTATTTGGTCAATGACGCATGCGTGCTTTTCGGCAAGCCGAATGTCTACGGCAGCATATTCAGGTTTGAAGGACAGGTTTCAGTCTTCAACCATAACTCCGGACCATGCTACAGGTGCCTCTACCCGGAACCAACCCCCCGCTGGTCTGGTTCCCTCGTGTGCCGAGGGCGGAGTTCTTGGTATCTTGCCAGGGGTCGTCGGAACGTTGCAGGCAACCGAGACGATTAAGATCATACTCGGCAAAGGCGACACTTTGGCTGGGCGTTTGCTGCTATTCGACGCCATGAAGATGAAGTTCAGAGAGCTCAAGCTTCAGAAGAATCCAGACTGTGCAATCTGTGGCAGAGAGCCGAGCATCAAGTCGATGATCGACTATAATGCATTCTGCGGAGTTGGACGCGGCGGAATCCTAGAGACTGTTGGTGACGAGAGCGAAATCACAGCGACCGAACTCAGACAACTAGTTGACGAAGGAGAGCATGTCAATTTGATTGACGTACGGGAACCACACGAGTACGAAATCTGCAACATTAAAGGCAGCAGACTCATACCAGTCAGCCAGATCCCTGACCATGTGAACGAGTTCAACCTGACCGACGAGTACGTATTTCACTGCCACACAGGTGTTAGAAGCGCGTGGGCAGTGAACTTTCTCCGTCAACTCGGATTCAAGAAAGTGAAGAACCTAAAGGGCGGCATTGACGCGTGGGCCGCCGAAGTCGACTCCTCAATCCCACGGTATTAGTCGAGTCACGGGAACGTAACCGATTCTTCAACATCCAATGAGAAACTGATTTGGTTCTTGGAGGTCACAGGTTTCAATATCTCTTCTACTTGCGATTTCTCCATGTTCGGCCCATTATAGGTTACCGCGAACTCTCTCCCCGGTTTGACCACAGAATGGACCTCCTTCCTGAAACCTGCCCCAACCAAAGCAGCGTCTACGTCTTTCAAACTCTCCACCGGGAAGGGACCGGCGGTTGCCAAATTCACTATCAATAATATGGCTTGTCATCTCTCCCGGTGTGTTGCGAAATGATAAAGACTACTGAACCCCCCTTGGCGTACGTAACGGTGGCTGTATGAGCTTCAGAAGGCTTAGATTGGCTGCAACCCTAGTGGTCTTCGGCATAGTCTTAGGTACACTCGGTTTTCATTTTCTTGAGAAGGCGGACTGGTTTACGGCGTTCTATTGGATGAGCGCGGAATTTACGCTGGTTGGAGCTAATGACTTCACCCCGCACACCTTTTGGGGGATGGCCATCACAATCATATTATTCTGGATGGGTATTGGAACGGTTTCAGCCGTGGTCTCGTCAGCCGTGAACATGGACGCGAGGCGACTCAGGCAGGAATTGGCTTTGAGCAAGTTGGGTTACAAGGGACATGTTATCGTTGTCGGCGCCGGCGCGCTAGGAGAAGCAGTAATCGATCTCTTAGCCAGCATGGGAGAGAAGAAAATCATAGTCGTCGACTCCAATCCCCAAGTCGCCAAGAGTCTGGCGAACAAGGATCGTTTTGTCGTGGAGGGAGACGGGGCATCAGAAGCGATCCTGAAGACGGCGAAGATTGAGGAGGCCCGACTACTAGTCGTCGCCACTGGTAATGATTCGAACAACATTCTCACAGTCATCAAAGGTCGCAGCCTAAACCCGAAGATATACATCGTCGCCCGCGCCAAGATGCGGGAGAATTATCAGAAGATCGCTGAATACGCGGATTTGGTTGTGTCGCCTACATTTGTTGGAGCCTCACTGATGGCTTTAGGAGAGACCCCTGAGGTTTCACGATTCGTTCATGGAATCCTCAACCTTCAAGATGGCCAACGACTATGGGAGGTTACAGTACGCGCGACATCTGAAGCTGTAGGAAAGACTCTTCGAGCACTGGAATTCAAGGAACGCTTCAACGCGTCCCTGCTCGCGATAAGAACAGGTCACGAGTTTCAGGTCAATCCGAATCTGGATTCCAAAACGAAGCCTGGTGATGTCCTAGTTTTACTAGCGGAGGAGACATCCTTCAAAAAAATCCGCAAGCTCCTTGAGTCAGCGTGACGAATTGGCGGAAAGACTCCACATCTGTACAGCTCCGGCGAAAGAGATTAAAGGAAATGACTATCCCGAATATGACCTCCTTACTTGAAGCAGAATCAATGATCGAAGGACCAAGGAAGCCGGGCTAATGAGCAAAAGAATCTGGATCGAAGGACGAGAATTCCGTGAGATCGCCAAGATGGCCGAACAGGAAGGCTGGTCCGACGAACAACTGGCACAATATCTGGAACGACGATATGGTAAACAGAAAAAATGAGTAGCGCGGTTGGAGCTCTGGATTTCAGGTCTAGTACCGGTCATCAAGTTATCGTGACTGTCGCGTCTCCAGTGAAGGCTATGGTAGGAATTTGAACCGAATCCAGTGGATCCCTAGGCTGCATCGTGAGGTAAGGTGTCACAGTATTAGACACGGCGTCTGCAACGTCATATCCGTCAGATAAGAAGCGCATCAGCGTCCCCGTCAGGTAGTCCACGACACCGAATTGGAGCGAGATTGAGCTACAGAATTCCACAACGGACCTCACGCCTCCATTCAAAAGGAAACCGGCCAAAGATGACGACACACTCGAAACCAATATGGCCACTTTAACACTTGACAACGAGGCCCAGCCAAAATGATTCTGAAAGAAACCCGCGCTTGCCCCAATGATTCCATGTGAGCTATCCAGCAATTTAGACGAGAAGTCTGAGGAATACTGCTGCAAGGTTGCCTGGTTTGTTGTCTCTCCAACATACCAGTACGTGGTATGCTCTCGCGTGTAGACATTTGTGCGCCAGATTATTACGTCGTAATCGTTCAGCCGAGTGGTGAGAAGCCTAACGGTTACCTGATCGTCGACGAGGTATGTTATGATGTAACCTGCCGCGGTCAGTGGTCTAGTAATTCCGGTAAGATCCGCGTCTCTGATCGGAGCTAGTTTCTGTAATGATGATAATATCAGTGCCTTATGCCGACCCATGGCCTGAACTGGAATTAGAGGTAGGACTGAAAGCGAGAGTAACGCGATTATCAGGATTAGGAGTGCGGTTTTGTGCAATCGGCGCCACGGAGCTTGGTCTTGGATTGCGGCGCATAAATCTCGGTGTCTGACACTCTGGTTCAGTCAATTTCCATTGGGCATAAGTTGCCGAGTACGCTACCACTAGTATGGTTGTAAGGTAGGTCGGGGTGGTTGACTGGCGGTTTGAAATCAGGGCGCTAATCTCGGCGTTACACTGAGGACAAGCCGAACTATAGTATTTACAATTAGTTGCCAAGAGCTATTTGCTGGTATCGAAGGTACTTACGCTGTGAGCCTCGGATGGAATTTACTCCGAGCAAACGCCAAGAAGACGTTTTGCGCAAAACTAGGAGTTTCGTCGAACAGCACGTTTCACCTAACGCCGACCGATGGGACAAGACCAAACAGTTCCCGAAGAACGCATGGCAGAAACTAGCAAAGCTCGGGTTAACAGGTCTCCCCATTCCACGCAAGTATGGAGGAGCCGGACAGGATGTCGTTAGCTACATTTTGGCCGTGGAGGAGATATCAAGAGCATCAGCCGCACTTGGCGTCACACTCGCCGTACATGTCTCACTAGTAAGCCAACCGTTACTCTGGCATGGGACGGAGCAGCAGAAGATGCGTTTCCTCAGGCCGCTCGCTCGGGGAAAGGAGTTCGGTTCTTTCTGCCTGACCGAACCCGGAGCTGGAAGCGATGTTGCCGCTATGGAAACCAAAGCCGTCCTGAAAGGCGATGAGTACCTGATTACAGGTCGGAAATATTTCATTGTCAATGCCCCCGTAGCTAGCACATTCCTAGTTTTCGCTATGACGGACAAGTCGCTGGCGCATCGTGGTATCTCATGCTTCATAGCTCGCCGCAACACGCCCGGCGTCAAGATCGGCAAGATCTTCGACAAAATGGGCATTCGATCATCCGTGGTCTCCGAGGTGATATTCGATAAGGTCCGGGTGCCCGCAGAGAACATGCTTGGACGCCGCGGAGACGGTTTCAAAATAGCCATGGAGGCACTCGACTGTGGCAGAATCAGCATAGCCGCACAGGCAGTTGGCATTGCGCAAGCCTCGCTAGACGCGGCCGTCCGTCACGCTCGAATGCGAGTGCAGTTCGGAAAACCCATCGCTGATCTGGAGGCGATCCGCTGGATGATTGCTGACATGGCAACTGAGATTGAGGCCGCGAGACTCCTCACACATCGCGCCGCCCGCTTGACCGATTTGGGTAAAAAGCATACGAAGGAAGCTAGCATGGCCAAATTATTCGCCGCGTCAACGGCAGTGGAAGCGGCACGTAGAGCAGTCCAGATCCACGGTGGCTACGGATACATGACCGATCTGCCACTGGAAAGATATTATCGTGATGCAAAGATAACCGAGATCTACGAGGGCACTTCGGAAATTCAGCGACTTATCATCTCCGGCGAACTTCTGTGAGGGTCACGAATGCCTCTGAAATCAAAGCAACAGTACCTCGAGAGCATGAGACATCTCAGCTCTGAAGCCTACATGCTTGGAAAGCGTATACCCGATGTAACGAAGAACGGATTCACACGCATGGCCTTGGAGGGAATCGGCCAGATCTACGAGCTCACAAGAAATCCAGAGTACGCGCCAATCCTAACTAGGAAGAGAGAGGATGGTTCAATCATCAGCGCGTATTGTTCAATTCACAAGTCCCGCGAGGATCTGATCAGCCGTGTCCGAGCCGCTCGACTGATCTGCCAAGAGACGGGCGTCTGCACCGCCAGCCGATGCTGTGGCTGGGACGCGCTCAACGCTTTGTGGCATACGACGTTTGAAATGGACGCGCATTTGGGAACCCAGTACCATAAACGCCTAACACGATACGGCGCGATGGTGCAAGGTAAGGATCTCACATGCGCTGGCGCTCTAACAGATCCGAAGGGTAATCGATCCTTGAAACCAAAACACCAGCCGGACAAGGACGTGTACCTTCGTGTGGTCGACGAGAACAGGAAGGGGATCGTCGTTCGAGGAGCAAAAAGCATGATCGGCGGCGCGATTGGTTCACATGAAATAATCGTCCAACCGGGAACAGGTTTTTCGGAACCCGAGAAAGAGCACGCAGTTGCCTTCGCGACACCACTCAACGCGGAAGGCGTAGTGCAAGTAGTGAATATGCAGGCGGCCGGAGAAAGGAAACTGAATGGAGGCTTCGACAAGGGCAACGTTAACTACGGGTCATCAGAATCCCTCGTAATCTTCGACGACGTCTTCATTCCAAAGGAACGAGTGTTTATGAACGGTGAGCATGATTATGCAGCGGAAATGGTGACGAGGTTCGTGCTGCTGCACCGCATGGTGCTAGGCGGATGCTTGGCAGGATGCGGAGACGTGCTGACAGGCGCAGCCGCACTCCTAGCAGAGTACAACGGCCTAACAAGGCAGTTGTCAGATCGACTTGCGGAGATGACGTACCTGTGCGAGGTACTCTACGCGCAAGCCTTGGGATCAGCATACGAGGGTCAAGAAACTGATTCTGGTGCATGGTTCCCAGATCCGCTCCTGGCTAATGTAACGAAGATCAGCGTCACTCGCTTGCCATACGAAATTCAGAGAATAGCGGAAGATATCGGCGGCGGAATGATCGCTTGCATGCCCTCAGAACTTGACCTAAGAAACGCGAAAATAGGTCATTTCGTGGAAAAGTATTATCGTGGAGTTCAGGGAGTGACGGCGGAAAACAAACTCAGAGCTGCTGAGTTGATCGAGAGCATGGTCGCAGGTCCGAGCAGGCTTGGGGCGCTGTGCATGCATGGGGGTGGCTCACCGGCCGCAGCCCAGATGACCATCAGGCAACTCACGGACCTTGAACACAAGAAAGAGTTGGCAAAGAAACTGGCAGGAATCTGAGGGCTCAATCCTATTGGTTGATCGTGCAAGCCTGGTTATGAGGCGGGAAATGCTAGCGTCATTTGAATCCGGGGGCTAACTTGCCTTTCGCCGATTCCGTCGCAACTACTTGTCCTTCCACAACAGCAAGTTCATAAGAAAAATCAGGAGAAACATGGAGAATCCTGCAGCGCAGATTGTCAGCGGGCTTTTGTTCACGTATTCAAAGACAAGCAAGGATCCGGAAAACAGCATCCCAATGGTCGCAACAAGGAGTATGAGCTTCCTGCCAATTGCAGCGACGATCTTGCCCATCGAAGTCAGCAGTAGTATAATCAGCATGATTGTGTATAGGGTGAATCCGTACATGCAAGACGGGTAGCCAAGAACTCGTGTGCAACCCCCGCTCAATGGACATGAGTTTGATAGGAGCACTCCGGTCGTGAGGTAACCAGAAAATCCCATGCCAAAGATAATGACCGCGAGTATCAGAACAGAGGTCTTCGTGAGATTCACGTGTGTCAGCTGCGAGCCCGCCGTACGCACCTTGTACTTAGATTTTGGCTTCTTGCATTGACTTGGTTCCCGCTGATGATAGTACACGTAAATACAGATGAGGACTGAGGTCAGTTTGCGATTTGCAGTTGAGCAATTTCAAATTGAGTTCACTCGTATCCGCCGAGCCAACGAAATATGGCCAATATGCGTTTGTTGTCGTTAGATTCGTCATCGCCGCGTTTTGGCTAAATTCCGATATACCTCGCTGGGTTGCACTAGCCGCTGGTCACCCATAGGCGAATGGATTGGTTCGAAACCTCTTCGGCCCAAGCATGGTCGTGCCTCTGACGTACTTTTTCACACTCCTGGAAACGCTTGGAGCTATCACGCTCATCTTAGGCCTGGCGACAAGACTTGTATCAGTGTGGGGAGTGATCGAGTTCGCGATAACAGGCACTAATGGCGTTCTGTTCGGGATTCCGGCACTGATGAAGGATTTTGGTCTATTGGCCGGGGCCTTAGTGTTGCTCCTGAATGGGACCGCTGTGTTGAGCCTCGACGGATTACTTTCCAAAAGAGCAGGCAAATAGCGCCTTTCTCCCCTCCATAACATTAAGCCCCCGCAATCCAAAGACTCGAGAGCAGTTAGTGCTATTAGCGAACATTTCTTCGATTGCGTCGGACGTTTTCTGTTTTCGCGCCGTTGGTGTGATTACTCTTAGTACCACACTCGCAACCACTCCTAAAAGCGGAAAAGGAACGCCTCAGCCCTCTGGGTGCCCGCGTACTGCGCGATCGTAGTGAATGATTTGGACGCAAGCATTGTTGGAGAAACTGCTGCGGTAGCTACTTCATGCCTTTGGACAGTTAGCTCCATATTCTTCACTGCAGCTGGGAAAAAGATCGGTTCACTTAGCGTTAACGCTTACCGCACGATAATGGCGGTAGGGTTCCTTGTAGTTGCGCATGCAGCTTTGCTCGGAACCATATTGCCCGTGGCGAGCGATGAGCAGTGGCTTTGGATGGGGGCGAGTGGAATCGTTGGCTTAGGTATTGGTGATTGTGGATTGTTCGCGGCTTATGTTGTGATGGGACCGAGACGCTCAGTTCTCGTCATGGCTTTGTCGCCAATATTCGCGTCCCTAGGTGCCTACCTAATGTTGGGAGAGACCATCCCGACATGGGCGATAGTTGGAATAGCCATAACATTGGGTGGTGTTGTCGTTGTGATAATGGAAGAGGAGGAACGCTCCGGAGAAGACCCTATCTCTGGAAAGCTGAAGGGTTACGGTGTTTTCTTAGCGTTGGTTGGGGCAGCTGGGCAAGGAATAGGTTTAGTCCTTGCCAAAAAGGGAATAGATCTGTACCCAGAGATGACGTTGAACCCGTTGTCCGCGACGTTGATGCGCCTAGTTTTGGGGACCATATTTGTGTGGTTAGTCATGTTGGTTGCAGGGAGATTGCCGGAACTTCGCAAGGCCATTAAGAGCAAAGACGGATTCAGCAACACTGCCGCCGGCGCATTCATTGGCCCATTCTTGGGAATCACACTTTCTATGATTGCGGTTACCTACACCGAAGCTGGAATCGCCCAGACTCTAATGTCCTTGATGCCAGTCCTCATAATCCCAACAGTATGGATACTATACAAGCAAAGAACTAGCTGGCGAGGAATAGTCGGCGCGGCAATCGCTGTAGTTGGCGTTTCTATCCTTTTTTTGACCTGACAGGTTCCGCTATCAGACCGGATCAGTGCATTTCATCTCGGAGTCGAGCCGTAATGATGATCTCTGATCGACAATTACAGGGAGTTACATGAACCCCGTTTACCCTCTGACTGAAAGGCGTATGGATACATGACCAAGTAGGCGAGGTCATCTCTCTGCACCTTGAATCGAAAGACGAGTAACGTTGTCGAGATGCTGTTAATCTCGTCGAACCCAGAAAGATGGCCGTACACGCCTTCATGCATCTAAACACTTTATGAAAACTGTCCCAAGTCGCCTTAAAGCTTCGGTCGCCGGGAATATGCGTGTACAACTATTAGAACGGTGTACTTTGGTCGCTCTACTATTCTTCGTCCTAATTGTGCCTAACCTCTCGTCGTCCGTGAACGCGCAGCCGAATCATCCGATAGCGATTTTCGCGCCTCCCCCAACAATGCCTCCGTTGACTCCCTCCATGCCGCTTCCAGCTCCCACTCTCGCTGGGATTTTTCCTGCACCTGTGTCAGGGGTCATTCGGATTCTCGTGATCGCCGCTGCATTCTCAAATATCAACTCCACGTTGAGTATCGCCACGCTTAAGCAGAATTTCTTCGGAAAGGTAACCGCATACTACCATGAAATCTCGTACGGGACAGTGACGATTCAAGGCGACGTTTACGGATGGTACAAACTGCCGTATCCTGAAGCGCACTACGGGAGAGACTGCATAGGAATAGACGACGCTGACTGCAGCGGGTCAGACGGATCATGGCAAGTTGCAAATGACGCCGCTCTTCTTGCGCAAAAAGACGTTAACTTCAACAATTACGACTTTTTCGTCTTCATCCATTCCGGAATGGGTGAAGAATCAAGTGGGGTGAAGGATGATGTGTGGTCGGTAACCTACTTGGGCGGTGTTTATGTTGGAACGAATACGCGAACTCTCACGAAATTCAACATTGACCCGGAACTCGAGGCAGGGGGGGCTGTACCAGAAGGTGTCTATTGCCACGAGTTCGGTCATCAACTGGGATTACCCGACCTATACAACACCAATACTGGAAAAACAATTCTAGGTCCTTGGGAGTTGATGGATAAAGGGTTGTGGAACGGCAACCCGCCAGGCTCGAGTCCAGCTCATATGACCGCATGGGACAAAATCCAGCTTGGTTTCATCAGCGGATCCATGCTTGCAACTGCCAACCTGGGGGTGACCTCCACCTATACCGTCGATCCCACAGAAATTGTTTCGAATAATGTTCATGCCATTGAGATACCAATTGGCACCACTCCAAATCCAAGCCAATACTACTTAGTTGAAGTAAGGGCGGCAGTCGGCTTCGACTCTGCCTTACCGGCGACAGGGGTTCTGATAACGTACGTCGACAACACAGCTCTCATCGGTCGGGTGCATGTTGTAGATGGTCACCCAAGCGTCTCTGGGTTAAATGATGCTGTCTGGAATGTCGGTCAAACGTTTTCGGACACTAAGAATAACGTGGCCGTGACGGTGACGGGCAACGTTGGAAACTCGTATCAAATCACAGTAAACCGAGGCAATGCTCCGCCACCACCTAACCAAAACCAGACGTACATAGACCTCGCAATTACCAACATAAACTCACAACCACAAGTCATCACCAGTCCAAACACGACAGTCACGATCAACATCCAAATCTCAAACCTAGGGACGATGACTTCGACAAACATACCGATTCAGGTCAATCTAAACGGTCAAACATACACCAACCTTCAGGTTGCCAGTCTAAGCGCAGGTTCCTCAACAGAGACCAGCTTCACTTGGACCTCTACGCTCGGAAGCCACGTCTTCCAAGTCACCGTAGACCCGAACAACACGCTCAATGACACCAACAGGGCGAACAACATTGCGACGTTCAACGTGAACGTGGGACCGACGCTTACAATCAATGTCCCATTAAATCTCACGTCCGCAGGCGCTCTCTGGGTGTCAGTTAATGGCGTGAAATACAACGTAACCTCAAGCCAGTTCCAACTGAGCGTTCCAAACGGTACAATCACCGTCGAGATTGAACCCGCAGTGAACATGTCGCAGGGTGTGAGGCAGCTATTCACTAATTGGTCAGACGGCAACCAAGCTAATCCACGTCAAATTGTAATCACTTCGAACACCGCCATCCAAGCGGTTTACTCGAAACAGTACTTGCTAACCGTGAATCCGAACGGCGGTTCGACAACGGCAAGTGGGTGGTATAATCCAGGTGCAGTGATCACTGTGTCGGCTTCCAATCCTTCCAACCTGAATGTGAACGCTTCAAGGCTAATGTTCGACGGATGGAGCGGCGACATGAATTCCAATTCGACCTATCTGATCCTTAACATGACGAAGCCGGTGACCTTGAAAGCGAATTGGATTACTCAATACTACGTTACGATAATTTCTCCAACCGGCTCACCAACAGGAAGTGGCTGGTATAACGCTGGACAAATCGCCACGGTCAGTGTACAATCAACGGTACAATATTCAAACGGAACTAGACAGATCTTTACGGGATGGAATTCAACTGCACTTGGACGGAATCCTTCGGGACAAATTGCGGTAAACGCACCAACAACCTTGCGTGCAGCGTGGAAGACTCAATATTTGGTTGATGTTCAATCTCAATACGGAACCGTTACGGGTTCAGGATGGTATGATGCCGGCTCGACTGCGCCAGTATTTGTTCAGTCGCAGGTTGACTATGGAAATGCCACTCGCAGATTGTTCGCGGGATGGACAGGAGATTCCGCGGGCTCGTCACCCAACATGACATTGCTTGTGAATTCGCCGAAAACCCTCAACGCTCAATGGTTGACGCAATACGAGATTACATTCAGGGTGAACGGAGTTCCGAACGCTACAGTTCTCAAACTTAACCTTAACAGCGCATACTACGACCTGTCCGTCAACAGCAACTGCCAAGCCTGGTACCCGAAAGGCGCAACAATCAACCCGACCCTGAATCAGACGATCACAGACGGATTCATGGTCTACAAGTTCGTGGGCTGGCAAAATTCAACGGGCGGAACGAACGCAGGACCGCTAACAGTGAACGCGCCTCAAACTTACGTCGCTTCATACTCGCCGGAGTTTACCTTGCCGCCGATACCCGGATTCCCAATCGAATCGATTCTTCTGGGCATGTTGCTGGGCATGCTAGTGATGGCGTTTGCGAGACGAAGACGCGGAAGCGGGCGCCAAGCAATAATGGGATCGATGAGAAAGTCACAATCAGCTCTGCGGAAAAGCGCAAAATAGGCCTGTTCGTTCTTTGCGAGCGCTTTGTCAGCCAGCCATTAACGATGAACTCAGTATTCTTGCAGGTTCTGTATTACGTGAGTAAGAACGTTGACTGTGACTGTAAAAAAGACGTTCTTATCGCCAGCTCTCTTTCGATAACTGCCTGTTACGCCCATATCGCCCTGTGCGTCAGGCGACATTCTGCCCTCTATAGTGAAGTAGTCTAGATTCGACTTGAGTCTGGCTTGCAGGTAATCTCTGAGCAGCCTGTCAAATTCAACAGAGTTCATGTATAGTATGAAGTCATCCACGCTCATAATTGTGCCGGAACGCAGAACCCATCCGAGTCAGGTAGTGCGCGGGACGAAACTCAGCTGTTTGGAACCACGTCTACGTAGGTGCCGCATTTTTCGCAGAATGGCCAGACTTCGCCCGCAGACGCCATGGCGTTGATGAACACCTGAATCTCGCTGCCGCAGCTTGTGCATTTCACCTTCAAATCCAGAACCCTGTTGTTCTTCTTGAGAAATGCTGAATCGATTCCCAAATGATCACGCCCACCTGTTCTCAGTAATGTCGCTCTGTGGGCGTGTATTTTGTTATCGTGACCGGCGCATATTCTAGCCGTGGTGGTCCGTCTAGTGCGTAGTAGGCGAGAGTGTGCTTCAACCAGTTTGGATCGTCTCGCTTCGGATAATCCAGCCTTGCGTGAGCTCCCCGAGACTCTGTCCTAGCAAGGCCTCCTGCGAGCACTATCTCAGCGATCTCAAACATAGCTTCAAGTTCCAAGACATTCGTGAAATTAGTGTTGTATTCCTTAGCTTGGTCGTCCACGTGTCGATAGGCACTCTTGTGTAACGCTCGCAACTCTCTAAGCCCTGCCTCTAACCCTTCGCCTGTGCGGTATACGTACGCATACTTGTCCATGATTGTCTGGACTTGGTCATGAATTTCGTATGGATTTTCGGTTCCGCTTCCGTGGAGGATCTCGTCGAAGAGCCTATGCTCTTCCCGAGCCACCGCTTGCTGTTCTAGGCTATGAGTTGAGATTGACATGACATGTTTTGCTGCGCCAACGCCGGCTTGTGTCCCAAATACGAGGCATTCAGCGGTTGAGTTTGCGCCTAGTCGATTGGCTCCGTTGATACTAACACACGCAGCTTCCCCAGCTGCCCACAGTCCAGCGATGGAAGTCTCTGCCTTGGCATTTGTTCTTATTCCGCCCATCATGTAGTGGCAGACTGGTCGCACCGGTAGGGGTTCATCGATTGGATCTATGCCCTTGAACTTTATCGCGATCTCTCTTATTCCAGACAGACGTTCCTTGATCTTCTCAGCGCCTAGGTGGTGCAAGTCGAGAAGTAAATGCTCCATTCCGGTCGCCGGGTCTGTGAGTCCACGGCCTTCTTTGATCTCAGTGATCATTCCACGTGACACAACGTCTCGTGAAGCGAGATCCATCTTTTCCGGCGCGTACTTCTTCATGAAGCGTTCTCCTTTACTGTTGATCAGGATGGCTCCGTCTCCTCGAGCGCCCTCTGTGATCAGAACCCCAGATGGAATCAAGCCCGTTGGGTGAAATTGCACGAACTCCATATCCTCGATAGGAGCGCCGGCGCGGTAGGCTAGTGAGAGCCCGTCGGGGGTGGATGAGTAGCCGTACGTTGCGAACCTATAGAGTCTGCCAGCTCCGCCAGTGGCTATCACACCCGCCTTGGCGTTGAACGCATGAAAGCCACCCGTCTTAAGATCGATCGCCGTTACCCCTCTGAAGACCCCGTTCTCAACAATTAGTGACGTTACGTACCATTCTTGAAAGAAGTGGATGTTGTCGAACTTTCGAGTAGTGTCATATAGAGTCTGCATCTCGAAGAAACCGACCCTATCAGCAGCAAATGTGGCTCGTGGGAAACTGTATCCTCCGAAGTTGCGCTGGGCTATTCGGCCGTCCTCGGTTCTTGACCAGGGCATTCCCCAGTGTTCTAGTTGGTAGATTTCAGCTGGCATCGCGTACGCGAAGAATTCCACAGCGTCTTGGTCGGCGAGAAAGTCACTTCCCTTCACAGTGTCGTAAATGTGAGATTCGAATGTGTCACCTTTGTCAGGGTAGAGGACAGCTGCGGTGCCTCCCTCCGCTGAAACCGAGTGTGATCTCATCGCTTGGACTTTGGTGATAACTGCAATGTTGCAGTTGCCCTCGGACACACGTGTAGCTTCGATCGCTGCTCGCAACCCGGCTATCCCTGAGCCCACAATAACAACATCATACGTGAGTAGCTCTGTCATTCATGCTTGCCTCGCTGTCGGTATATAGTTTCCATGCCGGGCATCTCACCAATATAAGTGTGAACACGGTTTGTAGAGCAATAGAAATTCAGAAATTAGGTCTATTCTTGAGTTGGGCCTGCTCAAACGCGTAATGTGGAGGTACTCACAATCAAGAGAACCACGCTCACTAGGCTTGGAAGCCTACTTTTCGGTTTCGCGGTTCTCATAGTCTTCATCTACTACGTTGGAGTCGACGCCGTCGAACGCGTTCTGTTGCAGGTCAATCCCGCTGTGATTCTGGTCATGGTTTCGCTCCAGCTACTTGGCTTCGTTTTCTACGCCACAGCTTGGTACGTGCTGATACGGGCCACCGGCTACAGACTTCCATTCATAACTTGCCAAGGTATCACGTTTGCAAGCATCTTTGCAGCTTACACTATGCCAAGCGGCGTCTTCCTCGAGGCAGTGCGCTGTATCCTAGGTTCGAAAGAAACTGGCATGAAGTTGGGAGAGTCGACAGCGACAGTTATTTTTCATCGCATACTATACATCGTAGGTTTCTTGGCTAGTACAGCTGTAGCAATCCTCGCGCTCATGATAGCTGGAATGATCACCGGCTCTGCCGTTCTCGAACTTGCTATCGTTCCAGTTGTCGCTATCGTAGGCCTAGTCATACTGCTCTACCTCTCTTTGTCGCCCCATCGGTTACAGCCGCTACTCGAGCGTGTCCTAAGATTCGCTCAACCATTGATTAGATTAGTTCAGAAGGAGGCGAAGGTTGACGGAAAGGCCGACCAGTTTCTAAAGGAGTATCATTCAAGTTTTCGAAAGATGCTCGCTTCAAAGATGCATATTGCCATATCCTTTCTCGCCAGTCTAGGTGACTGGGGTTGCTCCGTTTTGATTCTCTGGGTTGTTCTACTAGCGCTGGGTGTCGATGTTTCTTTTTGGGTTATCATGATAACTATGGCTATAGGAAAAATGATTCAGATGACGCCCATAGCTGTACCAGGGATGCTTGGAATCTACGAGGCTGCGATAACTGCCTCCCTCTCTTTGTTTGCCATTCCAGTTGCGGTCGCGGCCTCAGCTGCTCTCTTGTCGAGGATTGTCACATCATGGTTAGATTTACCGGTCACGGGAATAGCTGCGTACCATTACAGTACCAAGTTTCTTGGAAAGCGATCACTTTCGTTTCGGTCATTAAGTTGAGCTAGCAAATCAACCATCTACGCTTAGGTGGCGGTTGGAGCGGAGTACTTCTGAATCAGAGAGATTATCTTCTGTTCGTAATTGAAGAAATCTTCGGAATGACTGGCTTTTTCGCGAGGGCGCGGGAGATCTACTGCAATATGGGCTACGACCTTACCCGGTCTGGCCTAGAGGACTATGATTCTGTCAGCCATGAAAACTGCTTCATGCACATTGTGTGTAGCCATGATGAATGTGTCTGTGACTTTTGACGGCTCGCGCCATACCTCGAGGACCTCCTTTCTCAGGGTTTCAGCGGTTAGTTCGTCAAGAGATGAGAATGGCTCATCCATTAGGAGAACTTCAGGTTCAACGGCCAGTGCTCTTGCGATGCCCACTCTTTGTTTCATGCCTCCGGAGAGTTCTCGTGGGTAGGCTTCTTCGAAGCCACTTAGTCCAACTGCTTCGATAAACTTGGCTGCTTTCTCGCGTCTATCACGAGGCCTTATTCCTTGAGCCTCCAATCCTAGCTCGACGTTCTCTCGAACGTTCTTCCAAGGCAGGAGAGCAAACGTCCCCGTCCACCTCTGCCTGGATTTTCTATCGGGGCACACAGTTGACCTTTAAATGCATTCCGCACGAGGATACCGCAATTCAGAGAACCTCTGGTTGCAATTTGCTCACCAGTCTTATATCGAACGGCACGCATCCATTCGACGTGAAAATGATTGGCTCTCGTTGGATATGAATGGCTAGTTGTCGTCGGGATTCTGCTGGTGATCTTCCTCTGGGGGCCACAAAAGCTTCCGGAGCTGGCTCGATCTATAGGATTGGCGAAGAAGGAGTTCGATAAGGCAGCGAAAGAAGGCACTGCGTCTCTGACCACAAGCAGCACCACGACGGAGTCGACTGACGCTCTGATTACGGCGGCAAAGAGTCTCGGTATCTCCACTGAAGGTAAGACGAAGGAACAGATCGCCAAAGAGATCGCGGAAAAGACCGCAAAGTAGTAACGGCGAACGGGAAGAACGCCCAGTTGCATGTACAGACGTTACCGCTAGGCCCGTCTGTATGGTTCGTCGCTAATTCAGTCAATCATCAGTCATGACTTGACTATCCACAAGGCGTAGTCTTGCTATTCTTGTCAGCTTTCTTGTTTGCAGGTGGCATGGAACTTGAGTAATCAGGACAGACTAGGCACAGTCTGGGAGCATCTGAATGAACTCGCAAGCAGACTGAAGGTTGTTCTCTACTCCCTCTTTGTGACCACTGTAATTTTCATGGTGTTTCCGGCAAACGCGTTCTTCCTCAAGAACCCATTGGCCTTCTATGATCCATTGATCGCGCTGGTCCTGCAGCGAGTCTTGAAAGATGTTCTCCCGCCGGGCGTTCAGCTCATTGCAGGCGAATTCACAGCTCCGCTTGAGATCTATTTGATCGGGTCAGTTCTCTTAGGAGTCGCAATGAGTACTCCTGTCATTGCCTATGAGATTTACAGGTTCATCGATCCCGCTCTTTATCCGGAGGAGAAGAGAGCAGTATATCCGTTCGTCATATCGTTCACTGTTCTCTTTCTGATTGGAGCGGTGTTTGGATACAAGATCCTAGCACCATTCATGATCTGGGCAATGATACCATTCTTCACTCTTACCGGTGCAATCCCACTTATCCACGTCATGGACTTCTATAGTCTAGTATTCATAACAACGCTAACGGCAGGATTCTCGTTTACGCTGCCAATCTTTTTCGTACTCCTAGTCAGATTCGGAATTATCAAGACGAGTCTGGTGACAACGAGACGCAGATACATCTATGCTGCGATGTACGTTATCACCGCAATCATCACACCGGACGGTGGGCCGATCGCTGACATAGCGCTCTTTATCCCCATGATAATCCTACTTGAAGTCGCGGTTTTCATCGGTAAAAGGTATGAAAGAGCGGGCGATGCGATTCAGAGGCCCTTGAGCGCTAAGCCTGTCTACTTGAAGTGCAAGTATTGCGGAAACCTACTAGGATCCAGTACAGGGTTCTGCCCAGCTTGTGGAAAATCCCAGGTCTAACATCCATACTCCGCTGACCTCACAAGGGTTCAATCTCGAACATCCATCACAACGCTAAAGATCGAGAGTGCTCCATTTTCGCTTATGCCTATTCCGCTTCTGGAGCGCTCACCAAAAGAAATCGCTTGGATAGTCAAATCAAGAATCATGGCAGTGAACGAGGTCAAGGACTGCCCGCAGGTAAATGTTCGAGTAACCGGGAAGAGACTTGACATTAGCGCTCGTGTGCTGCTTAACAGCAGCCTCAGGTTTGAAGAGGTCCACAGAATCGTGTCCGCCATAGAGCGAGAGATTAGAAGCAAAGTGCAGAGAATTGCGAGAATTACAATTCAAACTGAGCCCGTCGGACATGGCCGGTCAGGGATAGCGACGCTCGCGGCTGAGATCGCTGACCAGGTCCCAGGATCAAGGGGAGTACACAACGTTCACATCCAGAAGATCAATGGGAAGCTATGCGTTGACCTCCGACTTGAGGTCAGCGCGAACATGACTGTGAAGCAGGCGCACGCAATTGCTCACGATGTCGAGAAGCGACTTAGGGCGGCTGACCCAAATATCTCTGAGGTGACAATTCACATGGAGTCCGCCTCAGACCTTGTTTCCAGAGAACTAGCGGGACGCGGGACGGAGCTAAAGTGGTACATCGAACATGTCGCGAAACGGTTTCCGGAAATCAAGTCGGTGCAAGGTGTAAAGATTCGGAGAAGTGGCGATGGGCTTCATGTTGTTCTGCGATGTCGGTTCGATCCGGCTATGAGCGTAAAGCAGGCCCATGAGATCTCGCGCAGGCTTGAGACATCTGTCAGGAACGCGTACCCGATAGTTGGCGGACTGGAGGTTCACGAAGAACCCGCATAATGCCTCATGCGCGCTTGCACACGTTCATGATTGAAAAGGTAACATAACGGCTAAATCGGGCACGTCGAGGCAGGGTGAAACTTGTCTGTACCTACCCAACCATCAGGCTGATGTAGTATCACGTCTGACCCAAAATCCAAAGAAACAGCTACTCAGACTGACTACTGGTCGCTCTCCGCCGAAGGAGTCTATCGGTCGCTAGGGACAAGCGCTTCAGGCTTGTCCGCGGCGGAAGCACAACACCGCCTTGAAGTCCACGGATACAACGAACTGCCGGCACATGTATTCAGTTGGGTCCCTATCTTCGTCCGGCAGTTCAGGAACCCACTGTTCTTCATACTTCTCGTTTGCGCCATAGTGGCCGGATTCTTCGAGATCAGGCAATCAATCGCGATAATTGCGATGATTGCTCTGAGCGTGGTCTTGGGATTCTACAACGAGTACAGAGCCGAGAAGATCATCGACGACCTCCGACAAAGCGTGTCGTTGAAAGCCGTTGTAATTAGAGACGGGAAGCCCGCTGAAATCGATTCGAAGCTAGTGGTGCCGGGAGACCTAGTCTCCTTGTACGTCGGAGACATCGTCCCGGCGGACATGAGGGTCGTTGACTCGAAGGAGATTGAAGTCGACGAATCAGTGCTGACTGGAGAATCGTTTCCAGCAGAGAAAAACTCTGCCACTATCGAAGCTATTCGCCCAACCCCGCAACAATTGACCAACTATTTCTTCATGGGTACAGTAATTGTCCATGGCAGTGGTCGCGGAGTTATAGTAGCTACTGGAAGACATACACAGTTCGGGTCGATATCGAGAAGTCTGGCGCGGTCTCGTCCCGAGACTGAGTTTCAGAGAGGAGTCCGGAGATATGGCAACATGCTCATCACGCTTGCTCTCGCTCTTGTTGTCGGAATTTTCGCGTTAAATGCCCTTGTCGGGCATCCATTGATAGATTCGCTCCTGTTCTCGCTGGCTGTTGCCGTGGGCTTGGTACCTGAGTTGATGCCTGCAATTGTGACCATTAGCCTCTCACAAGCAGCGCGACGAATGGCGAAGAAACATGTCGTTGTGAAACGCCAAGTGTCCATCGAGGACTTTGGCAATATGGACATCCTCTGCACCGACAAGACTGGAACTCTTACAAGTGGAAAGATCTCTCTTAAGGAAACTTGGACTCCCGATGAAAACAGGGACCACCGGATTTTCGAATGCGGTCTGCTCTGCAACAGTGCCGCGGTAGGCGAGAATATCACTGGGAACCCAATGGACGTGGCCATTTGGGAACACGGTGTCACGAATGACATCCATCAGAACATGAAGTCGTACACAGTCGTGGACGAAGTTCCCTTTGACTATCAACGTCGAATGATGTCCGTGGTAGTCAGAAAGGGTGCAGATCTGATTCTAATAACAAAGGGCGCTCCCGAGTCTGTTCTTCCTAGATGCAAAAGTGCAGAATTGGGTGAAGAGAGTAGACCAATCGAATCTGTCCAGCATGTAATCGACGGAAAGCTTGCAGAGCATTCTGCGGCCGGATATCGGACACTGGCAGTCGCCTGTCGACGAGCGGAAGCGAAGAAATCGTATTCCGTCGAAGACGAACTAAACCTAACTTTCCTAGGTCTCCTCATATTTGCTGACCCTCCTAAGACGGATGCCCGCCAAGCACTTGACAAACTGAAAGAACTTGGCGTAGATGTCAAGATATTGACCGGGGACAACGAACTTGTAGCAGTAAAAATCTGCGAAGAGTTAAGCATTCCCGTCTATAGAGTGATCAAAGGTTCGGAACTCGGTGCGATGAGTCTTACTGAGATTAGGGCCGCGGCCGAGGAGGCCACGATCTTCGCTAGGATAACTCCTGAACAGAAACTCGACATCATAAAAGCGCTCAAGGCGAACAAACACGTTGTTGGATTTCTGGGTGACGGAGTCAATGACGCTCCTGCACTATTCGAAGCTGATGTAGGCATATCTGTGGACTCCGCGGTCGACGTATCAAAGGATGCAGCCGACATCGTTCTGCTTGACAAAGACCTTCTTGTCTTGGCTAACGGAATTGAGGAAGGCCGTAAGATCTTCGGCAACACCACAAAGTACATTCTCATGGGTACTAGCTCCAACTTCGGCAACATGTTCAGCGCTGCCGGCGCATCACTTTTCCTACCTTTTCTACCAATGCTGCCGATGCAAATCCTATTCATGAATCTCTTCTATGACGTAGCGAACATGACTCTCCCAACAGACAATGTTGATGAAGAGTACACTTCACTTCCAAGACGTTGGGACATAGGTTTCGTTAGAAAGTTCACGTTATTCTTTGGACCGTTCAGCTCTCTCTACGACTTTCTCACTTACGGCATCATGCTCTTCATTTTCAATGCCTCCCCAGCCCTCTTTCAGAGTGGATGGTTCGTCGAATCGTTCTGGACAGAAGTACTCGTCATATTCGTAATCAGGACGCGAAGGATTCCTTTCTTTTCAAGTCGACCTGGAAAATGGCTAACAGTGCTCACACTCTCATGCGTTGCCTTGGGAACTATACTTCCATTCACCATCCTAGGGGGCCTCCTTGGATTCGCACCACTGCCGGCCCAGTATTGGGCACTGTTGATACTAATGGTGGCAACCTATCTGCTCCTGGTGGATGCGGGGAAGGTGTTCTTCTACAAGATTTGCAGATTCTGAGGTGATAGCGAAAATGGCGTACTCTGATCTTTTGGTCTGGTGGAGCGTAAGTATCAGCTGGAGCGCGGTATTCCTCATCGCAGTAAGTCTGTATCTCTATTGGGACAGACGAAAGAGACACCCAGAGGGCTCACGAATACTGAATCGGTTCAGACTGTCGGATTTCGTCTTCGTCTGGGTATTGGCAGGGCTCTTGTGCCTGTACATTGTCTCAATTTACCGCGGCTCCTCACTCATCTTCGCGGCCGGGAACATTGTGGTTGAGGCTATCTTGGTTGTCTACACGCTCAAACACAGATTGAAGTGATACCGACAACCTGAACTGGTCAGGGCATGTGCACTAAGGCGTGTCCTCGCAAAGGAGTCCGGGTATCCTACGTGGTTATCGCGCCTTCACGCGTTTCACGATCGGAGGCCTAGCCTTGCGCAACACCCGGTAACCGCAGAATGGGCATTTGATCTCCGGGGTCATTGCTAACTGGTCGGCTGTAAGTTGCTGGCCGCAGCTAATGCATTCATACATTATGCCAGACGGACGCTCTTCACTTTCACCAGACATTGCTGAACGTTCTCCTCGGTATCTAGAAGCGCAATTAAACTTGTTGCCTGGTCAGGTGCGGCGTTTCATAAAGTCCTCGATCGCATCGAACGCTTGACCAAGCATCGTTTCGTCAGGCAAGAAGACGGCTCGGAAATGGTCTTTGCCATAAGTAGGATCGAACCCTGATCCGTGGACCACTAGTACGCCTGTATCTTTCAGAAGGTCGGTGACGAATTCCTCGTCGCTCTTCCACTTGGTTCCGGCCAGGGCGACTTTGGGAAAGAGATAGAACGCGCCGCCAGGTGTTGCGGAGCTCATTCTGGGAATGGCACTGATGCGTTTCAGTGAGAAGTCGCGACGCGCCTTAAGCTTCGCGACCATTTGACGAATGTGATCCTGGGGGCCACGAAGGGCTTCCACGCCAGCGAGCTGCACGGGCGTGCTCGCCGAAATTCTAACTCGTGATAGCCTCTGGATTCCATCCCAAACGTCCGCTAGCCTACCCTCAGGGTCTTGTAGGTACAGGTATCCAAGACGCCATCCGGTCATGAGGTACGCTTTCGAGAAACCATTCAGACCGATTAGCGACACATCCTTCGCTAGAGAAGCAACGCTGGTAAACGATCCATCATAGATGATCTTGTCGTAGATCTCATCAGCCGCGACAGGAATGCCGTGTGAAGCCGCCAAATCGAGGATTTTCTGCAATTCGCTTCGCGAATAAAGCGATCCACAAGGGTTATTGGGGTTCACTATGACAATTAGGCGAGTTCTGTCGGTTATCTTGGATTGAAGGTCCTGAATGTCAGGAGCCCATCCGTGTTCCTCAATTGTGCGATACGTCATGGCCTTACCGTCAAAGAACTTCACGTAGGCCAAATAGGGTGAGTAGCATGGGCCGGGCATCAGAACCTCATCTCCCGGTTCAACAATGGATCCCATCAAGAATAGTATGGCTTCAGAGATCCCAGTTGTTACAAGAACATTGTCAGGAGTTATGTGAGCGCCATTGAGGCCATTCTCCTTCTCTGCCACCGCTTCTCTTAGTTCCTTCATTCCCTCTGAGGGGGAGTAGTAATTGGCTCCGCTTTCGATCGCTTTCTCTAGAGCCTTCTTGATGTTAACAGGTGTATCGAAATCGTATTGGACAGGGTCGCCTATGTTCAGCGGGAGTATCTTCTTTCCGCTTCGTCTCACTTCTTCAGCCTTTACCATAATGTCACGAATTGCATACTCAACACCATGTGCTCGTCTCGATACCTTCGAAATTAACTGCAACTCTTCCACCTGAAGACCGCCGTTCGCGTATCCGACTAATATCGTTCTACCACTCCTTGACGGAGCTTTAACCATGCCTTTTCACGTTCAAGATTGCAACCGTACTACGCGTAATCGCCAAAGCTAGCAGAAAGTAAGATACAGTGAAAACGGAAAACTATGCTCCGTCAGGATTCGACCCCAAAGCCACGAAACATCTCGAACCTGTTGGCTCCGAGCTTATTGCGATGTCGCCCTTTTGCCGCCATAACAGTTTTACGCATGGCCGATACTGACAGCGATATGAAACCAGACGAATCGCAAGTCCTTCTGCTAAAGATTGAGGAGAAGCAGATGTATGAAGACAATGTCACGTACATCTACGCGGGAAACGATCCGTCGGCAGTTCACAAACCTATTACCGTTTACAAGGAGAAGAATGCAAATGCTTACCTCGTTGCCGGGCGCTATGTAGGATTCACGGAAACGCACCTAAAGTACAAGCCAATGAGCGAAGAAGAGCAGAAACTAGTTGTTGAGAAACTCGGTACGGGAAAAATCGTAAGATTTCTAACCAATCAAACCGCAGCCGTCTAGCACTTGTCGATTGAAAGCTTCACAGTCCTGAGAGCTGTAAAGAGAGTCGTCGCCCTGAAACTTGCTGTGTACGCTTGAACTTTCGTGACCTTTTCGAAACCGTACTCGCGTTGATTGTCTTCGCGTCAGCGTATGCGCTCATTCGCATCGCACTCACTGAGCTGCCCCCCTTGACGGTGGCGGCGATCCGCTTTCTTCTCGCATCATCACTCATGATTCCATTCGTGATGATTCGCTATCGAGAAAGACGCCCTAGGGTCACCAGATTCGATCTCGCCGCATTGTTTGGTCTATCGATTGTTCAGATTTTCCTACCAAACGTTCTGCAAAACATAGGGCTCGAATATACTACTGCGTCGGTGAGCAGTGTCCTTCAATCTACCGCACCAGTATTCACTTTGATTCTGTCATTTACAATGCTTGGAGAAAGTATTGGAGCACGGGAGGTTCTCGGAGTAATCTTGGGAATGACAGGAGTCGTATTATTATCTACTGGAGGAAATGTGGCAAGTCTCAGTGGCTCAGTCTTCCTTGGCAACGCCCTCCAAGTTGGTGTTGCTGCATCTTACGCTATTTCGGGTATTGTTGGAAAGATCATTCTGAGGAAGTATGCGCCGATGTTCGTTGTAACGGTCACGTTTGTGGTTGGAGCCGTACTGTTGAGCGCGTGCGCTACGATATTTGAGAGAAATCTGTGGCCGCAACAGTTGTCTGAGGAAGTCATCATCGCGTTGCTTCTTCTTTCCCTGCTCTACTGCCTGGCCCTTGTCTCATGGTACGATGTGCTTCAGCGGACCGGCGTATTCCGCCTGTACGTTCTTCTCTTCACCATGCCTGTTCTCGCCGTAATCATTTCCATGATAGTCTTGGGTGAGAGTTTCACGCCTACCGACGTTCTCTTCTCCGCCATCACACTTCTCGGGGTAGCTGTTGCTCAGATGGGCAAACGGAAATAGGACGAATTGAGTACTGCAAGAGTGATGCTTTTCTATACTCGAGTAATAGGTGGCTGGTAGGCGAAAGACATGGTTGACACTAGCAGAACTGCGTTTCAGAATGTAGCTGACAGATTGAAACTCAGTGAGGACAAAAAACGCGCCCTTGCTGAGCTTGTGCTGCTTAATCCAGACTTGCTTATCTCACACTATAAAGATAGCAAGGGACTTGCATCCGAGGCTGAGGAATCCGTCAAAAACGGGAACGTGCTGGTAGCGGGGAATCGATTGGCCAGCGCAGCCAAGCTAGCGCTTTATGAAGGCAATTCAGAGTCGGCTAGGAAGTATCTTGAAAGGAGCATCTCAGTCAACAGGAATTCGCCATACGAATCGGCAGTAGCGAATTTTGACAATCTGTCGCGATATGCTGCCGAATTCTACAAGGCCAGATACGGGAATATCTCTGTGAAATAGTGGCTAATTGCCTGTAAGTGAAGTCAGCTAGGAATCTCGTGACTTCGGTTCTAGTTTCGTGAAGTAACCAGAGCCACAAGCGTTAACGCCAAGCCCAAAAGGAACAGGATTACCCCTATTACCAGCCAAGCCAGCCAACTGGGCATGAGACTCGATAACCATTTTACAATTCCCAATGCGGCGAAGGCGATGCCCATAACCGCGATGACAACCCCAGCTAAAGCCATTGCTAGCATTCGGATAGCGCCCTTAACGAAGCGTTCAGCGGATTTCCTGACGCCGCCTAACGCTTGCTGAATGACTCCTTGAACGAGTCTTTCAATGAAGGTTGATTTTTCGTGTTCCGGCAATTTCTGCGCCTAATCACTTGACTTTGACAGTGCGATTCCTATGGCCATGCCAGCAATGAAGGCTACACCAAGCGCCAAGACAGGACGTTTGGTGAATGTCTTGGCAGCTTTCTGTTGAAGGTCATCAACCTGCACCTTCAGCACTGACAAGCGTTGGTCCACGTCCTTTCGTAGCAGCTTCACGTGCTCGTCTAGGCTGCGGATCTCTTGTGCTTCTTTTTCTTTTGACAAAATGCTACGCCATCAGGTCCATGAGGCGGCTGAGAATAAAAGAATACCTTTTCGGCGTGCGTTCTAACGTGACTTTCTATGCCCAGGTGACAAGGCGACGCCTACTAACAGGCCAAAGGCGAACACCAATCCGGTCATGAGTAATGGATTATCGCGAATGGCTTCACGCACCTCTTTGACTGAAATCACATCATTCGGAGCATGCATGTCCATTATTTCTTCAAGTTCTTCGTCGCTGTACTTTTCACTCTTTTGTTCTGACGATGGCATGGCTATCATTCCACGAAGAGGTGTACCATCAGATATTGCTTTTGTCGAAAACCGATTCGTGGAATAATCCGATCTCAAATCGAGGTAGAAGCCCAACGACAAGGCAGTCCCATGCCTTCGAAATTCTCCAGACTTATTAGCCGCAGTCCCTCCTCCTGATGCAAACACGTTCTACGAAGATGTAACTGCCTAAGTTAGATTCTGAGGCATGGAACTTCGTGCCTTGGTCACCAATCATCGCCTTCGGAGGTCGGATCAACGGCACTTTCATCACTTGTTCGGAAGTGGAGCTTCTGGTCAGATCTACGGCACTACTTTGGTCCTGCTTTGATGGTTAACGTCGCATACGTCGACCTAGGCAATTATGGACCCGACATTAGCGGCGGAGCGTCATTCGGCTACAGTATGCTATGGGTGGTGTGGCTCGCCGGAATCATGGCAATGCTGCTTCAGTTGGCGAGGAATACCGGTAGCGACGATCGTTTTTGTCGCTGTAATACTCGTGCTCAATTGTCTCCTGATTTACTTGGGTTTCGGTGGGCAGTTCTAGCTACAAAGTTGAGCGATATTTCTCAGAGATACCTTTTGGCCTGCTGAGCAATTGCGTCGGCCATTTCCGACAGTCGCGCATTGCCTCCTAAGTCATACGTAACCTTCTTTCCCTCCGCGATGACGGTTTCTGTAGCCTTGAAGATGGCCTCCGCTTGCTTTTTTTCACCCAAGTATTCCAACATCCATGCACCTGCCAAGACTGTTGCTGTTGGATTCACTTTGTCTTGCCCCTTGTATCGTGGGGCGCTGCCGTGGGCGGGTTCAAACATGGCATAATCGTCGCCGAAATTCGCGGAGTAGATACAGCCAATACTGGCCACGAGCGCGGAAATTTCTTCCGATATTATGTCCATGAAGAGGTTTGTTCCGAAGACGATGCTTTGATTGAAGCGCTGAGGATTCTTGATGAGCTGCTGCGCGAAGTTATCGATGAAGTACTCTTCCAAACTGATGTCCGGATAGTTCTTGTGAACGACTCGTACCGCATCCATGAATAGCCCATCAGTCTCCTTCAGTATGTTCTGCTTGGTTATCGCAAAGGTCCTCTTCCATCTACGACGCTTGGCTTCCTCAAATGCGGTTCTAGCTACCTTCTCGCTCGGTTCGCGCGTGATCTTTCGAAAAGCTATCGCGACATCGTTCGAAAGTCGATGTTCAATGCCTGAATACAGGCCTTCGGTGGCTTCGCGAACGCAGACCAAGTCCACGTCGCCTAGCGGCCGTTTCGTCCCCTGAAAGGTACGTATCGGGCGAATGTTTGCGTACAGATTCTTTCCTTGACGAATGGTGACCGCAACACTGCGTGGAGTGTTGGGTCCTGCAGGTGTAGTAGTCGGACCTTTCAAGCATGCGTCGGCTGATTCAATAATTTTCCAACTCTTCTCTGGAATCAGTGTAGATCCGCCGGTCGTCTGCCACCACTCGTATCCAGCATCGCAAGTGATGAAGTCCACAGATGTGCCAACCGCTCTGACCACTTTCAGAGTGGCGTCAACTAACTCCGGCCCTGTTCCGTCTCCTCTAATCAAAGCCACTGTGCGCGGCAAAAGGCATCCCCTCGCAACGCAACGCGATAATAGTTAAGTGTTATTTCTTGAGCGAGCCTCAATTTCACTCAATACGCAGTCATTCGCCCCTACTGAGTCCAGTTGTTTCATTAACAAACGCTCGTCGCTGCAGAGTTCGAGTGCGACCAGCCTGATCAAAGTAAGCCGTAAATAGACAACGGGCTAGCGGAGTTCTGTTCGCAGGTCGTATTCGAAAAATGGACAAAAGTTTGATGACTGCCGGTGTTCTTCTTATGCTCGCCGGCTTGACTGGAGTTGTCTATGGCGCGGGAATCAACCTTCAAGGAATGATGGCTAGGGGCGCCACTGACTACTCTTTCATCACAGCGTACGTTACTGAATGGCTTCTCGTTCTGATTGCAGGGCTCGTTCTAATCGTGACCGGCGCACGTAGGAAATAAGGCATACCGGCCTGATTACGGTCGTTGGCGGGCGGGGAGGGATTTGAACCCCCGACCGCAGGCTCCGGAGGCCTGTGCCCTATCCTGACTAGGCTACCCGCCCCTTCTATGAAAGCAGACTATTGTTCTATAGAGAGAGTCAAAAAGTAACGCTTCTAACCAGAGTCGTGAGTGGGTTAGTTATTCACGGCCGACGTTTCGACCTGCAGCAATCAGAATCTTTGGAAGGATTGATAGGCTCGAACCAACCTTAAGAAGCACGCTCTTTGCCCATGCAGGAGAATGGCACGCTAACTGGAAACTGGTCGACTTGGTTAGTGTTCTTCAGCAGTTTAATGAACAGTGTTTGAAAGCTCTGGAGGACGCGCTGAAGAAGACGTTTCCGGATTGGACGAATAAAATACCACGCCTCGCGATCCCACCCACCTTCGAGTTCGGCGAACTGTCCTCCTCAATAGCCTACGAGATCGCTAGAGCCAAAGAACTCAAACCTCAGGAAGTCGCTGAGACCATTAGCAAGGAACTCAAGTCAAAAGAAGGATCTCTAATAGCGGACGCAGAACCGGTGTCCGGATACATCAACTTCAAACTCGAATACAGAATTGCGTCCAATCTGATACTGAGTAGTGCCTTGAAAGATGATCGGAATTACGGTGTCGAGAAGGCTGAGGTTCCGATTAGAGTTTCGGTGGAACACACCAGCGCAAATCCAAGTGGCCCTCTCACAATGGGTCACGCTCGCAACTCCGTCCTAGGCGACACACTGGCTCGCTTACTGGATGCTCGTGGTCATAACGTCAATAGGAGATTCTACGTTGACGATGTTGGGAGGCAGGTCTCCATATTGGCATATGGATTCAGGTTACTCGAAGAACCTGAGCCTGTGGGAAAGGTGGATCACTGGCTGGGTCGACTCTATGCATTCACAAATTGCGCTGTCCAAATTGAAGCGACCAAGAAGAAACTGAAATGGCTCAACGAAACCCCAGGCTCTTCTGAGGAGAGGCTGACCCTTCAACGCAACTTGGACGAGTGGGTTGGAATTGCCGCGGAAATGGAGACCCTTGACAAGGATCTCTTCTCGAGAGTCATCGGAGCAGTCAAGTCGCAGCCAGATCCCGAAGCTGCAGTGCAAGAGATCGGACTCAACTACGAGAAAAGGGACCAAGACACGGTAAGACTCGTTCGGAAAGTCGCAAACCTGTGTCTGGAGGGCATCAAAACCACTCTTTCAAGCATGGACATAGTCTTCGATACTTGGGACTGGGAGAGTCAAGTCGTATGGGGAGGACTTGTCGAAAAGGCATTGGCAAGACTCCGAAAATTGCCGTTCACCAAGATTGAAGGTTCATCTGCCTCGCTGGACATTAACGCGATAGTTGACGCGTTCTCTCTGAGGGAAGCCTATGGGCTCTCGGAGAGCTATGAAGTGCCTTCGCTTACTCTGATCCGCAGCGATGGAACAACCCTGTATCCAACTCGCGACATTGCATATACGCTAGTGAAATTCGCTGATTCTGACAGGGTAATCAACGTAATCGCCTCAGAGCAGAGTCTTCCCCAACTCCAGATCCGACTAGCACTGCACGCATTAGGAGAAAAGAAAGCGTCGCAGAACCTGATTCACTACGCATACGGTCTTGTGGAACTTCCGGGCGTCAAGATGTCAAAGCGGAGGGCGCACTACATCGCCTTGGATGAGGTCATTCAGCAAGCCTATGCCCGGGTCATTGAGACGATGGCTGGGAGGAAGGAAGAACTCGGAAAGGATGAATCCGATGCGGTAGTGCGCTCAATTGCTCTTGGCGCGGTAAGATTCGCTATGCTATGCGTGAATAGCATGAAGAATTTCACTTTCACTTGGGACAGAGTTCTGAGTCTTGAACGCAACAGCGCGCCATTCATAAATTACGCTTACACTAGAGCCGGGAGCATACTTCGGAAACTCGGCGAAATTCCCAAGGACGCTGACTTCACGCTTCTTACCGAACCGCTTGAAAAGCTTCTGATATTCAGGATCGGCCAGATGCCAGAAGTCTTCTGCGAAGCCGCTGACCAACTAAAACCCGAAGAGCTGGCGAACTACGCGAACGCGATCGCAGAGAAGTTTCATGAATACTATGAAAAAGTCGATGTAATTCATGCCGACGAGCAAGTTAAGAAGGCGAGAGCCCTATTGGTCAAGGGAATTCAGATAGTCCTCCGAAACTCGATGGAATTGCTCGGAATCCAAGTAAGCGAAAGGATGTAGGCAATTGGTCAGAGAGCTTCCGAAAATTAACTTACAATCGATTCGCCCTGGACTTGACTTGAGTTGGAAAAGCGTTTATGATCGACTATTCCTAGTGCTCTTCCTCGTAGACCTTGTTCTTCGCACGATCTGGCTCGACAAGCCTACTGGGTCACTGATCTTCGATGAATGGTACTACGTGAATGTGGCGCGGGTTATTCTCCGCCTTCCGCAAAGTCTAGGCGGGAACGGAAAGCCTCCGTACCCAGATGCGACTATGGGCCTCGACCCTAACCACGAGCATCCCCCACTTGCGAAACTCTTCATAGCATTCTCCATGTACTTGTTCGGCGACAATGGGTTTGGTTGGCGTATTCCCAGTGTCATTTTCGGAGCTGTAGGCATCATAGTCTTCTACCTTTTGATGAAGAAACTCACGAAATACCAATCCCTTCCGCTTATCGCGACGTTCCTCTTCTCGTTCGACAATCTAATCTTCGTTCAAAGCAGAATTGCCACACTGGATATCTTTACGTTAACATTCATGCTGATTGGCTTCTACTGGTATTTCTCGGGTCACTCATACCTTAGCGCAGTCGGGATGGCACTTAGCACTCTAACAAAAGTGACGGGAGGCGCCGGATTCATCATTATAGCCGTGCTCCATGTGACGAGATTCATTAGAGACAATTCACGTGGCCGCAAGTGGAATGATCTGTTTGCATGGTTTGAGAAGTACACCGCAACCTTCGCAGCAACTTTCCTTCTCATACTCACCGTGCTCGATCGCCTATGGGTAGGCTATTCGAACCCTTTGGATCACATTCAATTCATACTCAACTATTCGTCGTCACTGGTCTCCTCATGCCCAAATGGGATAATTAGTTGCCCCTGGCAGTGGTTGATCAACCAAGTCACAATCCCCTATCTGACGGTAAACGTTGAAGTCACATCGGGCAGTGTGACAAAGAAGTTCGATTCAATTTCATTCATGGGGGCAATGAACCCTGCGATTCTATATCTGACGATTCCGGCGATGCTCTACCTTGCGTACGACACCTACACTAAGAAGGGAGATTTCTCACTGTTCACTTTGATTTGGTTCGCAATCACATACCTGCCATATTATCCAGCAGCTGTCATAGGCCACAGGGTCACGTACCTCTTCTACTTTCTAATGACGATGCCAGCCGTTTGTGCCGGAGTAGCTTACATGATCGCCGACCAAAATCCACCGAAACTGGTTGTCCTCTTCTATCTCATAGTCGTGGCAGTCAGCTTTTATCTCATGTTCCCATTCAAAGTCATACCCTCATGACTGTGCGAATCGGCTCGGCAAGCCCTTGTGCATGACCTGAAATCGCCCTTTTGAACCGAAATCGAGAAATACGAACTTGTAACCTAACGCACATGCTGCAACAGTTACAGAAGTTTCATAGACCTGTCGTTACTAGGAGGTGACATAAGCTGGCTCAGGAAGACCGAACCGGTCCATCTCAAACAAGGCCAATCAAGGCTAGGGACCCGATACCTGCGGACACAATTCTGGTCGGAAAGAAGCCAATAATGGCGTACGCCACAGCGGTTATGATGCACTTCCAATCAGGTGCACAAGAACTGACCATAAAAGCTCGAGGCAGAGCCATCAGCACTGCGGTTGACGTCGTTGAGGTCGTACGACGACGATTCATGGCGGGCAAACTGAAAGTTAAGGAGATAAGCATCGGAACACAGGTACTCGGAGAAGGCGGAGACTCACGCAACGTCTCCACCATGGACATCAAGGTCCAGAAGACAGGATAACCGGCGCCGCCTCATTTACAGGCGTACTAAGTCATTCCGTGCCGATTTGTGCGTCTGGGATGACGAATATGTGCGCCGCCGACCAGCTATCTGACAGTATGTTGGATCACAAAACGATGTTGTGGCTTCAACATACTCTGAAGGCAGGGACATGCCTACCTTCAATCCCTCTTTCGTTTCAATTCTATCGGAAATCAGAATTGTCTGAAAGCTTCGTTCGTGCTTGTCGATTATGAGAAACTACTTTCGATGACTCGCTAATTCTTGACAGCTTTCTTGCACGAAATTTGAATAGCATTCGTTCGGTTACGGGCAAGAAACGATCGGAGTTGTTGAAAACACAAACGAGGTCCATACATTGGCACATGGATTTCTTAGGGATTGGGAAAGAGAACCACGAGAACCTCTAGTCACACGTGTCAGCGGCCATTTTCACCACCAAGTCCCGATAAAGGAACAGCTAGCCACAGCCACATACCGACTCAAAGTTCAGGAAAACAAGCTCGAATCAGCCTCCTTGCGAATGCAACAGCATGACCGGGACATTTTCACCAAATGTGTCAACGCCCAAATGACACACGACGTAGCGCGAGCTGCAATGTACGCTAACGAGTGCGCCGAAGTGCGAAAGATGGCAAAAGTCACGCTTCAATGTCAACTTGCACTAGAACAAGTCTCTCTCAGACTCGAAACAATCGAGGCGTTTGGAGACATTGCACAGATGATGGCTCCTGTCGCCAGCGTGGTACACTCGATAAAGAACCAAATTTCGGGCGTAATCCCTGAGGTCGGCTTCGAACTTAGTGAGATTGGGGAAGTGCTGAACAGCGTCGTGATGGAGGTAGGAGAATCGACTGGGACATCATATGATGTCGAAGCTTCAGGCGTTGAGGCACAACGCATCTTGGGCGAAGCCAACGTCATCGCTGAACAACACATGAAGGAGAAGTTTCCAGACCTGCCGGCCGGGGGACAAGCTGCGGCAGAGAGCCACAGAGCGGGCGAAACGTCAATACCTCACTAGGAGCATTGCCAGTTGACCGTTACTGTCGAAGAGATAGGAAAATTCCTCGGCAAGCCTATTGAGGATGCAATGGGCCGACCGATCGGAAAGCTCGTCGGCCTCACAGCAGATATCAAAGACGAGGTCACAGCAATTCAAGTGGTAGAAAACAACGGCGAAGTAACTCAATATCCAATGGATTTCGTGAAAGTAATTGACACTCGCCCTACCGTCCTGCAGACATGGCGTGTCGAGGCTGAGGACTTGAGAAGAGAGTTCGATATCATTAAGCGCAGAAGCCAAGCTCTCGATCTGCTCCTTAAGGATGGGGACATCGACCAAGGAGAATACAGGCAGCTGCGGGACAGTTACGAAGAACTCACTAAGAAGATCAGCGAGAAACGGGAAACACTACTCGGCACATTGAAGAGCGTAGAGTCGAAACTTGAGCACCAAATCAGAGATCTCCAGACTGCTCTGACGAACAACAAGATGCTTTTCACGTCATCAGAGATTGATGAGCAAACCTATCATGCCGTTACAGAGTCAGTTCGATTCACACTGGAAATAGCTCGAAAGGAAAGGAAGGACGTAGATAATACGCGAGAATACCTATCGCGGATGGAATCCGCCGAGCCCCAAAAAGAAGCTAGCCCTGTCGCAGCTCCAGTAAACACTCCACCTGATGTTGTTGTCATAAGAATGAAGGAACCGACTGAAGCATAGTGTGGGGTGCCGTGCCTTCTCGATCATCAGAAGATTCGAAGAGAAGATTCACCCAATGCCCATGAAAGAAAGAATCGAGCACGCGTCTTTCAGATTGCGTGCACAACTTGACAAACTTGAACACATGTACTCTAGGCTTCAACAACGAGACAGAGATCTATTCCAGCGTTGCGTCGGAGCACAGGTCTCAAAGGACTTTGCCCATGCCAAAATCTACGCCAATGAAAGCGCGGAGATCAGGAAGATAGCGAAGGTTGTTCTGGGCAGCCAACTTGCACTCGAAAGAGTGATCCTTAGACTTGAGACGGTCGAGGAATTCGGCAACATCATGTCACAAATGGCTCCCGTAATGAGCATAGTCAAGGAGACAAAGTCCAAAATCGCTGGAGTTGTTCCACAAGTCGCAAGCGAATTAGACGAAGTAAACAATCTGCTTGGAGACTTCACCGACGAGGCAGGAGAAGTAACGGCAGCGAGCATGCCCATTGAGACAACCGATGCCGAAGCAAAGAAGGTTTTGGAAGAAACAGGCGCAGTGGCTGAGCAAAGGCTACGTGATCAATTCCCCGATCTGCCCTCGCTAGACACACTGAGGCAAGTCAACCCCATCCAAGTTCCGGAACCGGCTATTTCAGGATCGGATTTCGAGAGATTACAGGAGAACGTATACCAGTACGCAAGGAAGCACGACGGCGAGCTGAATGTTCGATCTTGCGCTGATTCCATAGGCGCCTCCCCACAAGAAGTAAGGAACGCTCTCGAAAGATTACGTGACGCAGGAAGGATCGTATTCGAATAGGAAAGACGATCCCGAGAGGGTGCGTACAGTGCAGATGTCACCGTCAGAAGAACTCGAACAGATGGCAGTACGATTTGTGAACGAGGCTATCCAGTTCGATAGGCAAGGTGGACGAGGAAACGCAATATCGCGTTACCAACGCACGATAGAAATTCTTCTAAAACTGTGCTCATTGTATCCCGAGGCGGCACAGAACCGGCTCTACATGGAGCAGATCGAGAACTGCAAACGGAGAATTACGGCACTCAAGAATCCAAACGGTCAATTCGACAACGCGGATCAATCTGCCTCCAAACAGCCCACGAAACTAGAGCAATTTGTGCTCACCGAAAAGCCGAAAGTGAAGTGGAGTGAGATAGCGGATCTGCACGACGCCAAGAAAGCCATCGAAGAAGCGGTTGTCTTCCCCGTTAAACGACCCGATTTATTTCCGTTGGGCTGGCCAAGAGGGATTCTCTTTTTTGGTCCGCCCGGCTGCGGCAAAACTCTTCTAGCAGCAGCCATAGCCACAGAAATAGATGCGGTGTTCTACAGCGTCGATGCAGCTTCCATAATGTCGAAGTGGCTAGGTGAATCTGAGAAGAACGTTGCCGAACTCTTCAACTCAGCGCGAAGCGCGGCGCAGGACGGAAGTCCCGTCATAATATTCATCGATGAAATAGACTCCTTAGTTGGCATACGCGGAGACGAAGTCGGCGGAGAAGTCAGAACACGCAACCAGTTCCTGAAAGAGATGGACAACATTCTCGACAAGAAGCGCCTGAATCACGTATACGTTGTCGGCGCCACCAACAAGCCATGGGCCTTAGACGACCCGTTCATTCGCAGATTTCAAAAGAGAATCTACGTTCCACTGCCAAACTCTGAAGCCAGGCGAGAAATGTTCAATATTTATGGGCACGACCTGAATCTAGCACCTGACGTGGATCCGGAAATCATTGTCGATAAGACCGAGGGGTATTCGGGCAGTGATCTCCGTGATATATTCCAAAACGCTCAGACAAAGGTCGTTCGCGAATTCTTCGAAGCCGAATCTGCACGAGACCAAGGGCAAGCTCGTCCAGTTTCAATGGACGATTTCAGAGAGACGCTGAGAAGACGAAAGCCAAGCGTCTCGCCACAGATGTTGAGCATGTACGACAAGTGGTTTGACACTTACAAAGCATTGTAGGAAGGTATCAAAATGATCGACTCTACGGATTTCAAGATACTGGCGGAGCTCGTTGACAACGCCAAGTACTCCTTCGCAGAAATAGGGCGCAAACTAAGCCTTCACCCGAATGTCGTAGCTTATCGAGTCAACAAGCTTGAGAGAACAGGGATCATCAAAGACTACAGAGCCGAGGTGGATCTGGAGAAGCTCGGAGTCGCTGAACAAATCCTTGTAGGCGCAAGCTTCCCTCGCGACGTTGAACGCGATGATGTCATCCAGAAGATCGCAGCAATCCCGCAAACAGTGAAAGTAGTAAGCTCTCTCGGGGAACCCGAAGGACTAGTTTTCCTTGTGGGTAAGAACAAGTCCGAAATTGAGAAACTGATGACGAAGCTCAGATCGCTGGGCGTCAAAATAGAGTATACGGGTTCAGTCATTCGGACGCTCGACGAAGGAAGGCTTGGCAATCTGCTGAAGCTTCTGGCCAGCGAACAGGAACGCACTGAGAGCCGGAACGGCAATGGGACACTCGCAAAAGGGGGGATAGAATGAATGTTTAGAGAAAGAACATCGTGGACAAAGAAATTCAAGGAAGCAGTACGGCCAACGCCTATGCGACAACGAATCAGCGAATGCCTCTTCAAACTCAAGGTTCAACAGAGAAAACTGGAACGGACATCATACCACATGCAACAACGCGACCAAGCATTGTATGGAAAATGCGTATTGGCAGTGCAAGGCAAGAACACTCAACTTGCATCGATGTACGCAAATGAATGTGCAGAACTGAGGAAGATGGCGAAAGTGGTATTGCACAGCGAACTTGCTCTGGAACAGGTTACCCTGCGATTAGAGACCGTACACGAGTTCGGAGATCTGGCGAATGCCATGATGCCTGTGGCAAATGTTGTAAGAGCACTGAAATCGCAACTTGAAGGAGTGATGCCGGAGGTATCACTGGAGCTCTCTGAAGTCAATGAGACTCTTGAAGGGTTGGCGGTCGAAGTAGGCGAAACTACAGAGACATCCTTCGACGTAATGTCCTCGAGCGAAGAATCTCAACACATCCTTCAGGAAGCAAACATAGTGGCAGAGCAGAAGATGAAGGAACGATTCCCTGAGCTTCCGCCGATACCTACCCACGAAGCAAGAATGTAGTTCCAGAAATCCCGCCTCTCCCATCCCCCCTTCCGTATTTTCAATCCCTTTTTCTCATAGTTGCACCCTCTGAAGCCTTGGGTGTTAGCCAGTGGTAGTGGTCAGTAAGGACCTGAGCTTGAGCTCATCGCAAAGAAGACAGCTAATAGACATCACGGAGCAAGTTCTGAGCTTCATTGACGCCAGCGGAATACGGGATGGCATCTGCACAGTAAGTGCCCCTCATGCCACCGCTGCCATAATCGTCAACGAACATGAAAGCGGCTTGGGACGGGATATCCTTGCCAAGATCGAAGACTTGTTTCCTCAGGCTTCAAGATACTCTCACAATGCAATCGATGATAATGCTGACGCGCACGTTGCAGCAGCATTTTTGGGGCACTCGAGAATGTTTCCCGTGGCAAAAGGCAGGGCGATCCGAGGAACTTGGCAAAACGTTTTCCTCGTGGAGCTCGATGGGCCTCGTTCTCGGCGGGAAGTGCACCTACAAGTATTGGGAGATATTTGACGCTCTTGTATGTCGGACTAGACTCAAACGGTATCCACCTACGAGCGTCTAGGGACAAGTTTTAGGTCTCGCAAACCTAATAGCGCAGAAAACGGAGCCAGACGTACGGAAGGTATGAGAACTGACTGAGGAAAACAATCTAACATGGGTCATAGGTGGTCCGCAAGGAAGCGGAATCAATTCTGTTGCAGAGACCTATGCCAAAGCCTGTGCACGTGGCGGATTGCATGTTTTTGCAAATATCGAGTACCACTCCAACATCAAAGGAGAACACAGCTACTACAGAGTGCGCGCTTCGGACAGAGAGATCCGATCGCATGTTGATTGGATCGATCTCTTAATTGCTCTCGACAAGGAGACTTTGTTCGGAGATCTGCACAAGGAGTACCCGTCGCATGATGGTCATAGACGTGAAGTAAGTCCAGGAGGCGGCATAATCTACGATGCAGCCCTGAAACTGAAACCGGAAGATATTGGTCGACCAGATGTCAATCTCTACCCGGTTCCTTACCAAGACGTGCTGCTTGGTGCGCTCAAAGAGACCGGTCATGACAAGGAATTGAGCAAATATCAGGTAATGGCCAACACTGTAGCATTCGGCGCGTCTGTCGCGTTGATAGATTTCGATTTCGACATTGTTGGAGAAGCTATTCGAGAAGGGTTCACGGGAAGAAAGGCGGCGCTTGGAGAGTTGAATGTCAAAGCCGCACGCCACGGCTACGAGTACATGAGGAAAACATTCCAAGATGGTTTTGCGTACAGGCTTCACTCAGTTCCATCAAAGGAGAAACGCATGGTAATTAGAGGAGTCCAAGCAGTGGGAATAGCGAAGTTCAAAGCTGGCTGTTCTTTTCAAACGTACTATCCGATTACGCCAGCCACCGATGAAAGCGAATACTTGGAGAACCATCAGAAAGACTACAACATTGTAGTGGTACAGACGGAGGACGAAATATCCGCGGTCTTGATGGCAACTGGCGCAGCGCACGCAGGCGTCCGAGCTGCAACATCTACATCTGGCCCGGGTTTCTCATTGATGGCGGAAGGCTTGGGTTGGGCTGGACACACAGAAGCGCCGGGTCCAGTGATCATTCTGTATCAGCGGACTGGCCCATCGACCGGCCTGCCAACGAGAACCGAGCAGGGGGATCTCCAATTTGTCCTACACGCGGGACATGGTGAATTTCCGCGAATGGCAGTGGCTCCTGCAGACCCGGTCGAATGCTTCCATGATACTTTCGACGCATTCAACTATGCTGAGCGATTCCAAATGCCGGTCATCGTAATCGCCGACAAATTCCTAGCGTCAACCTATCGTACGGTGCCAATGTTTGACACATCAAACTTGCAGGTAGATCGTGGACAGCTAATGAGCGAAGCCGATCTGGCTGCAAAGCCTCTCTACAAGCGATATGAGTTTACACCGCTTGGCGTGTCACCCAGAACTATCCCTGGGACTCGAGGCGGGATCTTCCACACCACCGGTGACGAACATGATGAACTCGGTCACATAACGGAAAACTCAGAGAATAGGATTAAGATGATGCAGAAGCGGATGCACAAGCTTGAGCTAGCCGCCGAGGTGATTCCTGACTCAAAGAAAGTGAATTTCTTCGGGCCGAAGCAAGCGGACGTGACGATTGTGGGATGGGGTTCAACAAAAGGAGCCATTCTTGATGGAATGCAAGACCTAGAGGCAGATGGGATCAGATGCAATTTTATGCAGGTAAGATACATGAGTCCATTTCCAACTGAACTGGTGAAGAGGTATTTGTCGAGCGCAAAGAGGAAAGTGCTAGTTGAGAACAATTACACTGGACAGCTTGGCGGACTGATACGAGAGTATACAGGGATAGCCATGGATTGCAGGATCCTCAAGTATAACGGTCGACCCTTCTCTCAAAATGAGGTTTACGAGGGAATAAAAGACGCAATCAACAATGGCACAAAGGAAGTTGTGATGGCCCATGCTTGAGCTGAAAGATTTCAGGACGAAAGTTCACAACGATTGGTGTCCCGGCTGCGGTGACTTCGGAATACTGAACGCAGTGCAAATGGCACTATTCGAACTCAAGCTGGAACCACACCAAGTCGCAATCTTCTCAGGGATAGGGTGCTCAGGAAAGACATCACACTTCGTAAATACCTACGGATTCCACACTCTTCACGGTAGAGTACTCCCCATAGCAACAGGCGCTAGACTCGCCAACCCCGCCCTCACAGTGGTAGCGGTTGGGGGGGACGGTGATGGGTACAGCATTGGTGTAGGGCACTTTGTAAGTGCTGGAAGGCGGAACCTTGATTTCACATATGTGGTTCATGACAATGGCGTCTATGGTCTAACCAAAGGACAAGCTTCACCGACACTCCCGAAAGGCCTTAGAACAAAGTCTATGCCTACGCCGGCGATCGTTCAAGGTATTAATCCGCTCGCCATGGCAATTAGTGCGGGATACACCTTTGTGGCTAGGAGTTATGCACTGGACGTAAGACACCTGAAAGAGACGCTTAAGGCCGCTGTCCTACACAAAGGAAGCGCGCTGGTTGATGTTCTTCAAACTTGTCCGACATACAATGACATTAACACAAAGGAATGGTACGCGGGAGCAGACCTGACTACAAAGGCGCCTCGACTTTACAAGTTAGAAGAAACGGGATACGACGGGAACGTCAAAGACCCGACTGACACGAATGAGGTCAACCAGAAGAAAGGACAGGCGATCATTCGATCCTTCGAATGGGGCGACAAGATACCTATAGGCCTCTTCTATAGGATCGAAGAGCCAACATTCGAAGACATGCTAGCAGACCGAATGCCATCCTACCAGGAAGTCCCACTAGTGAAACAAGACGTATTTCACAGAGACGTGACACCGCTCTTCGAATCCCTAGTCTAAGACTTCTACCTCTTCTCTTTCTTTCCTTTTCCATGTACACCCGGCGTCGTCATAGCGTACGGGTCCAATATCTGATCCAACTGCTCCTTCGTTAGAAGCCCTTTCTCCAACACAACCTGCCGCAGGGAAACACCGCGAGCCATCGCCTCCTTAGCAACTTCCGCGGCTTTCTCGTATCCAATGAACGGGTTCAGTGCTAATGCGACGCCGGCACTCCTCTCAAGGAGAGTCGTACAACGTTCATCGTTGGCTTTGATTCCTCTGACAAGACGTTCACTTACACTCTTGATCGCGCTTGTAAGAATAAGTAACGATTGGGTAAGATCGTAGGCAATTACAGGCATCATCACATTCAACTCGAATTGCCCTGCCTGTGCAGCTAGCGATATCGTCAGATCATTGCCAATGGCCTCAAAGCAAACCATGTTCAGCATCTCCGCCATTGATGGGTTGACCTTTCCGGGCATTATCGACGATCCCGGCTGTACAGCTGGAAGCGAGATCTCCCCAATCCCGGTGACGGGACCTGAACTCATCAAACGGAGATCATTGGCGATCTTTGTGAGATCTACGCTTAGGATTCGAAGTGCGCCTGAGAGTTCGACGAAATCGGCCATAGATTGCATTAGCTCTGCAAGGTTACGTGCGACTCTGAACTTGAGGCCAGTGTAATTGCTAAGATTCATAATAGCCAGCTTGACATACTCTGGATCGGCGTTCAGACCTGTGCCGACTGCGGTTCCTCCGAGGTTCAATTCCAAAATCGTCTCAAGCGCCTTCTCAATCCGCGATGTGTCATCTCGAATCATACTGGCGTATGCTTCGAACTCCTGGCCAAGACGGATCGCCGATGCATCTTGCAGATGCGTACGTCCGGATTTGACGATGTGATCAAATTCCTTCGCTTTTACTGCGAACGCATCCTGAAGATCTCCCAACACGTCCTTCAGCGGCTGTCCCATCAGTGCCGATGCGACTCGGATGAATGTAGGGAACATATCATTAGTTGATTGTCCCATATTCACGTGGTCATGCGGATTCGCGAACTGGTATTCACCCTTCTTTCCCCCCAAGATTTCATTCGCTCTATTCGCCAAGACTTCATTCGCATTCATATTGTGGGATGTACCTGCTCCAGCTTGGAATACGTCTACTACAAACTGATCCACTAGCCTGCCCTGAAGGATCTCGTCAGCGGCGGATATGATAGCCTTGCCTACCTTGGTGTCGAGGAATCCAAGTGTTAGGTTGGCTTCTGCTGCAGCCTTCTTCACTAGCACGGTCGCTCGGATGAACTCGGGTAGTGGTTTCGTTCCGCTGATGGGGAAATTCGCGACTGCACGAGCCGTTTCTGGACCGTAATATGCGCTTGCGGGAACGTTCACGGTGCCTAGTGAATCGTGCTCTACTCTGACTGCTTGCGCGACCGACATGACAAAGCCCTTAGTCGAGTTTACGGTCTCGAAAATAAAGGCGTTAGCCCCGTCACTCTGAACGCCTTAAAGCCAAGTATTCTCTATCGAAATGCGATGCCGCCTGTGGAAGGAGAACATCAAGGCGATCCGAGAACATGTCCGCAACAAGTGAAGAGCAGACTCTGCGCCGAGAAATAGGCTGGTACGGCTCCTTCGCTATGGGTTATGCGGATGTCGGAGCGGACATCTACGTCGCGATAGGCCTTGTTGCTCTGTTTGCCGCGGGCGCCTCACCGTTAGCATTTCTGATCGCATCTGTGACCTACATCACTACAGGTCTCGCATATTCTGAACTTGCAACAACCTACCCCTATGCCGGTGGCGCCCACATCTACGCGATGAAAGCCTTCAATGATCTCACAGGGTTCATTGCAGGCTGGGCAGTGATGCTTGACTATACCGTGGACATAGCACTATTCGCACTTGCATCCGCAGGCTACCTGAGCTTCTTCTTCCCATGGATAAGGGCCGGACGGTTGGTTCTTGCGCTGGGACCATTATCGGTTGGGATTCCTCATCTTGGCATTATCGCAGCAGTCATGATTATAGGCCTCTTACTGGTTAACATCATAGGCATTCGCGAATCCTCGCTGTTCAATGAAATCCTTGTCTCACTAGATCTGATTGTTGAAGCAGTCATTCTGATATTCGCATTGGTACTCGCCTTCAGTATCACGCAGTTCTTGGGCCAAGTCTGGACATTCGGCTCACCCCTACCTCATGTGAATATCGCCTACTCGCTACCGAGCTTAGGAATTCGAGAACAGAACTTCATCTATGGAATAACGCTCGCGATGACTTCATTCATTGGAATAGAATCGATTGCCCAAGCCGCGGAGGAAACGCGGCGGCCCGACAAGTGGATACCACGCGCAAATAAACTATCGATAATTTCAGTCGTTGTGTTCGCAATCGGTCTTTCAACGATCAGCATGGGCATGATGGGTTGGCAGACTCTAGCGGCAGCTAGTAACGATCCGATTAGCGCCATTGCAGCTCACATTCCAATCTTGGGACCCTATCTAGCACCGGTTGTGGCCCTGACCGGTTTTGCAATCTGCTATGTGTCAACAAATACTGGGGTAATCGGTGTGTCGAGAATAGTCTATTCAATGGGACGATTTGATCTACTGCCTCGATGGTTCTACAAGGTTCACCCCAAGTTCAAGACGCCCATACGCACCATCTTGGTTTTCGGATTTATCGGCCTTGCACTCGGCTTGGTTGGCGAGCTGACGTTTGTCGCTGACCTCTACAACTACGGAGCACTTCTTTCCTATATTTTGGTCAACATTTGTCTTATTGTTTTGCGCAACAAAGAGGCAGGCGCGTACCGTGCATGGAAAATCCCAGGGACGATTACAGTAAAACTCGGTGAGCGCAAGCTCTTCGTTCCCATAATCAGTGTGGTCGGAGCGATCTCGTGCGCAGTCCTTTGGAGTCTCATCCTGACATTTCATGAGGGCGGGCGTCTTCTAGGAACGGCTTGGGTTCTGATCGGGATTGTGGGTTTCGTTGCGCTCCGAAAGTCAAAGCACATGTCTGTTTTGACGGCGGAGACTGGGAAAAGAATTATGCCAGGGGGCTATATGATGAACGCAGTTGCACTCGTCAGAACACCCGAAGATGAAGACACGGTAATCGCTTCGATCAGTGAGGCCTTGGACAAGCGTTTCCGAATTACATTGCTCAACATAATCGATCCGGCCGACTTTGGTTTGAGCACGGACGACCTGAAGGACTACTCTCAGATCAGAGCATATCAAACACAGTCAATTGTCGAGCTTCAGTCCATTGCTCGTCGATTCAAGTCAATGGGTTACGAGGTAACAACACGCGTAGAGATCGGATCATATGATCAGATGGTTGATCGAGAGGCAGCTGACGACAAAACCGACCTTTTAGTGCTCATTAGGCGGAGAACCTTGAAACGTAGGATCGAAAAGGAACGAGAAGACTCCGCCATGGCTATACTATCTAAATATCCTGGGAAGATAATGATAGTTAGGAGAGCAAGAGCGAAATGATGCCGGGGGGCGTTGTTGTCATTCTGGATGTAACCGTCAAGTCCCAGGGACTGGAGAAAGTTTCAGAAGCGCTTAGTGATCTGCCTGAAGTGACCGATCTATACGAGGTTACGGGTGAGTATGACCTGGTTGCTCTTATCAGAACCGACTCCATCACATCCTTCAGAAACCTGCTGAAAGACAAGATTCTCTCTATTGAAGGAATTAGTGGAACAAATACCCTGGTGATAATTCACACCCACAAGCGATTGGGTAAACCAATAGCTGAGTGACCGCGATCGAGAACAAATCTCAGGTAAAAAGTCCCGTCAAGATTCTCATTCCCATAGGTGACCTTGTGAGCCGGCAACTGATAACTCGTGCTCTTCATGTGCTCTCGACGTTCAAGAACCCGCTCGTCGTTTTGCTACATGTCATCGAAGTACCTAGCAGGACCGGTACCCTTGACCCTGAGCCATATCGCAATGAGATCGACAAGGCCGAGAAGAAACTAAAGGAACTCTCGACGTGGCTGGAAAATCAAGACCTGAAAGCAGTAGTCAAAGTGGCAGTTGCGCGTAACGCTGCGGACGGAATCGTGGAAGAGACTGAACGGGACGGCTATCTGCTCGTTTTTCTAATGAAACGGAAGGTCAGAAAGGGTTGGAAACGTTTCTTCACTAGAAGCGTTAGCGAACAGGTCGTCCGCTCTGCCAACTGTTTGGTTATGACGGCGCCATTAGAGCAGTTGACAGGTACCGGTCGCGAATCAAGTAAATACTAATTAACATCTTGGTACTGTGAACGCTTCACATAAGAAGGCAGCGACATATGGACAAGTCCGGTGTTTCGGTTCCACCTCCGGTCTACTAGACTCCACGGAATAAATCTGCGAATAAATTCTTCTGGCGTGATTTCGAAATGAGCAAGGAAATTGGAATTACTGTTAATAAAGCGGACGACTTTTCTGAGTGGTACACGCAAGTTGTGACCAAGGCCGAGCTCGCAGACTACGCTGCCGTCAAGGGATTCATGGTTCTACGACCTTACGGATATTCGATCTGGGAGCGGATCAAAGAATGCCTGGACCGAAAACTCAAGGAGACGAACCACTCCAACGCCTACTTTCCTCTGCTGATTCCCGAGAGCTTCCTCAAGAAGGAAGCTGCACACTTCAAAGGCTTCACTCCGGAAGTCTTCTGGGTTACGCATGCTGGTGATAACGTTCTCTCTGAACGGCTAGCGGTGAGACCTACCTCCGAGACCATAATCTACGACGCCTACTCGAGATGGGTCAGGAGTTGGCGTGATCTTCCACTACTGATCAACGTGTGGAACTCTGTACTCCGCGCCGAGATCACAGCAACCAGGCCGTTCATAAGGACATCTGAATTCCTGTGGCAGGAAGGGCACACAGTTCATGCTACGAAAGAGGACGCGGACAAAGAGGTCATGCTAATCCTGGAGTTCTACAGGGAGCTAGTGGAAGATCAGCTAGCGGTTCCCGTACTGACTGGTTACAAAAGCGACAGAGAGAAGTTTGTAGGAGCACTCTACACTACAACCCTGGAGGCCATGATGCCCGACGGTAAAGCCTTACAGATGGGCACGTCACACAACCTAGGACAAAACTTCTCGAAACCCTTCGAAATAAAATACCTTGGAAAGGATGAAGCTACCCACTATGCTTGGACAACCTCTTGGGGTGTCTCTTGGCGCCTTATTAGTGCCATAATAATGTTGCACGCCGACGACAAGGGCCTCGTATTACCGCCTCGCATTGCGCCGATTCAGGTCGTCATAGTACCGATACTCTACAAAGAGAAAGATGCGCAGGCAATTACGGAGAGAGTGCATCTGACAGTGGAAGCGCTTACGAAAGCCGGCCTGTCAGTTCAAGCAGACTTCCGTGAACAGTACACGCCGGGGTGGAAGTTCAATGAATGGGAACTCAAAGGCGTTCCACTAAGGATTGAGATTGGTCCGAGAGATGTAGAAAAAGGCCAGGTAACCGTGGTAAGACGCGACACATCGCAAAAGCTGGCAGTTAGCTTTGACGCGACGGTCAACGAAGTTCAACGATGCCTCGACGAAATACAAGCCAATCTCTTCTCCAAGTCCAAAGCCTTTCTGAATTCGATGATTCGACAATCCACGGACTACAATGAATTCAAGCAAATCCTAGAGAAAGAAGGGGGATTCATACGGGCATGCTGGTGTGGGGTAAGCGAATGTGAGGACGCAATAAAGGCCGAGACGGGGGCAACAATTCGCACACTCCCGTTGACCGAGGAGAAGACCTTCGGAAAGTGCATCCGTTGCGGTAACACAGGTACCAAGGTGGGATACTTCGCAAGATCCTACTAGCCACAGCGTCCATCTCTAGAACCGGACCATGCGAACCGGGCAACAACCTTTATGCAGTACGTCAGATCGTTTAGTCAACGATGACGAGAATTGACGAAGAAGAGGAAGTCTCGCGGGCGAAGTAAGGGCGGCAAGGGCAGTGCTGTGATGATTCAATGTTCACACTGTGGGAGGCCTGTTCCTAGAGATAAGGCGAAACGTGAAACAAGATGGACGAGTTTAGTGGAGCCTTCTCTAGCGCGGGAACTGCGCTCGCATGGCACCTATATCGCTCGAGAGAGAGTCGTCAAATTCTATTGCGTTTCCTGCGCAGTACATTTCGGGCTTACGAAAGTTAGATCCGCAGACGAAAGACGCTACTACTAGTCAGCATCCTTAGTGATTCAAGGCTTCAACGATCAAGCGTCCGCGAATGGCGCTTTTCCTTTCTTCTACCGCCGCAAGAGAGATTTTGAAATCGGGTCCCACTTGCTCAATCATTATTGATCCTGCTGCCGACGCAAACAGCGCGGCTTCGGTCAAATCCTTCGTTCGATCGTATTCGGTTATGAAGGAGCCGCCATATACGTCGCCCGCACCCGTAGGATCTATGGCGCGCGTTCGATAGGCGGGCACTCGGATTAGCTGATCGTCATTTAGGAGAACGGATCCGCGTTCGGCGAGTGTCACGATTGGAACAGCCTCTCCCAGTTCTCCCAATTGTTGAAGAGCACGAACTGGATCTTTCTCGCCGGTTATTGTTTCGCTCTCATGCTCGTTTGGCTTGATGAAGTCAACCAAGCCTGCAATTCTCTTGAATGAGCCCTGATCGCACCTGTGGACTATTCTCCCGTCAGGGCCTATGATTCTGATAAGCCCCTGAGGGTCGAGAAAGACAATAGGCGAGGTTGAAGAGCAAACAAGCTCAACCAATTCAAGATCGACCTCCCCCAGAATAGGTCCAATCAAGAAGAACCGGCTATTGAGAAAAGACTCAGGAAAATCCTTCGGCCTGATCTTGTCGGCTACCCCGATTACATCCAGCGTCCTATCACCAGTCTGATCGTAGTTGAGATGGAAACCTCCGGTCTGTTTGCTTGTGATTTCCATTTGAGCTTCAATTCCATAGTCTTTCATGTCCTGACGGAAGCGGTCGGCAAAGTCGCGTCCCATGGAGCCAATTAACCCGACCTTCTTCATTCCAAGTCGCTTGGCTGCAAGGCAAGCATTGGTACTACATCCAGATAGAACTCGACCGTCCGTTCTTGTTTCTGGAGTCACTATGATGTCGTACACTGGGTTGCCTATTCCCACGAGGTCAAACATTTTGCTTCACTCCTGCAGTCTTCTTGTATGTATAGTGCAGTCGCTGTACCACTGTGACGTGAGAGAGTGTGCCTACAATGAGTACGCAGACCGTTAGTGCAAGTGGCGCTAATGGCTCCAGCAGCGAACCTAATAGCAGTAGGATCAGTTTCTCCTGCCGTTCCGCGATTCCGACAGTGCAACTCGTTAGGCCGCCCACAGATTCGGCCTTTGCTCTCACGAAACTAGCCATGATCATCCCAAACAAGCAGAACATCACCCAGATCCAATCCACCAACCCACCGAGCCCGATGCCGAACAGAACCGCAAACTCCGCGTAGCGATCAAGTACGTGGTCATATACTGCTCCAAAACGGGTCGTCGTACCTGTAGCACGAGCAACTGCGCCGTCCAGCATGTCAATGAAACCTGACGCTAGAAGCCCGAGGGCGCCGAGCAATGGGAGACGAAAGCTGTAGGCAGCAGCCGCTAGACACGAAACAAGTAGACTGGCCGTCGTAATCGAGTTAGGCCTCGCACCCCATTTCCCGAGTTGTGCACCAAGCGGTCGCATCGCTGCTTGGTATCGCTCACGAAGTCTGCCTAGCAATCTGAATCAACTGGCGCAATTGAGAGCTAATCTTTATTGATATTTCGCATGACCGGTCGCAAACACAGCCAAGGGCGGGAAGCCAAGTTTTTCAAGCAGCAGGCTTCATTTCATTGCGATTCGAAATGGGCAAAGTGGCCAAAGGTCAGCAATGTAACGTCGTTGGCTGTAGTGGAACGGCAATCCGTTCGCTCTCGCCTGATAAAGTGGCTCATGCGGGCATCAACATCGGAAAGGCTCACAGAGCATATCTGTGCAAAGTGCATTACCGAGAGTATAAGAAACTGTCAAAAAAGGATAGGCAGATCGATAAATGGCGCTTCTCCGCCTAACATCTGGACAGCCGCTTCATACTATGAATCTGATTGAGTGAACATAATGCGACTACTACTACTTCACTGTGACCGATTCGAGTACGAGGCTCGGGAGCAAGCAGTCAAGAACCCTGAACAAGTCTCAGACAGCAACAAAGGAGGACAATTTGCGAATGTCTTGGTAGCTTTCACAACCATTGAAAAGGAAGATGAAGCGAACCCCGACGAAGTCATGGAGAAGGCGGCATCTTCAATCCAAGAGGTCGCAGACCAAGTTAAGACCAAGCGCATCTTGGTTTATCCCTATGCCCATCTATCGAGCAGTCTTGGATCGCGCGATATAGCCATCAATATCCTTCAAGGCGTTTCAGATCGGCTAACGGATTCTGGTTATGAAGCCCACAGGAGCCCGTTTGGCTACTACAAAAGTTTCGGGCTTCACTGCCTAGGCCACCCGTTATCCGAGCTATCACGGACCATACGACCCGAACAGGCAAAGGCGGAACCAGCCCCGATCAAAACGTACTACAAGATACTCGCGCTCGACGGAAACCTATACGAACCAGACGAGTACCCCTTCAAACCAAGCGAAACCGAATTCCAGACTCTTGTGGAAAAAGAGGCGTTCAAGAAAGGGCTTGCAGGTGGAGAACCCCGGTACCTGGAGTACTGCAAGAAGTTTGGGATCGAGTGGGAACCATTCTCTGATCAGGGGCACATGAGGTACAGCCCTGAAGCAGTCATGATGTTCGATCTGATCAGTGAATACTCATGGAACGCAGTCGCTTCGATGGGTATGCCGATCTTTCAGGTCAAAGGGACGAACATGTTCGACCTAGCCGTTCCGGCTGTAAAGGAGCATGCGGACCTATTCGGCTCACGCCTTTACCGCATCGAACTGGAAAACAAGAGCCTGGTGATGCGTTATGCCGCATGCCATCAGCAATTCGCCGCGGTACGAACATGGACGTTAAGCTACAGGCACTTCCCGTTCGGAACATTTGAAGTGGCGGATTCATATAGACTCGAGCAAAGCGGCGAACTGCTGCTCTTGTTTAGGGTTAGGAAACTGCACATGCCCGACTGCCACGTCTATTGTCGAGATATCAGTGAAGCGAAACAGATCACTCTGCAGATCCACAATAAAATCTACGAAGAGATCGGAAAACTGGGAAGAGACTACGTCTCCGTTTACAATATCACGCAAAGTTTCCTCGACTCCAACAAGGAGTATGTGATGGAGTTAGTGAGACGTGAAGGCAAACCGGCATTGCTGAACTTCGTTCCTGAAGGAATATACTACTGGGTCTTGAACATCGAGTACCACATAATTGATGATCTTGACCGACCCCGTGAGATCGCAACGGTTCAGATTGACATTGGAAATGCGAAGCGCTTTGGCATTTCGTTCGTCGACGAAAAAGGCGACAAGCAGTTCCCCGTAATACTACACACTGCAGTAATTGGTTCCGTGGAACGATACTTGTTCACCATACTAGATCAATGTGCGAAAGTAGAGGGAAAAGGAGGAAAACCGAATCTTCCGCTGTGGCTTTCGCCAACTCAAATCCGCTTGATCCCCGTTCGACCTGAATTCATAGACTTCTGCAACGAGATCGCCAAGAAACTCAATGAATCAGGAACACGCTCTGACATTGACGATAGAGATGAAACTGTAGACAAGCGAGTCAGAGAAGCCGAAATGAACTGGATACCGTACATAGCCGTTGTTGGAAAGAGAGAGAAGGAGGCAAGTGTCTTCTCAGTACGTCGTCGCATCGACGGAAAACAGTACTCAGCCCAACTCTCAGAATTGGAGAAGGAGATCGCATCATCGACGGAAGGATACCCGCGGATGCCATTGCGTCTTCCAGTCTCGGTCAGCAAGAGGCCAGGCTACAAGCAACTATCGTCATCGGAGAAATCGATCAAATAAGCTTAAGCTTATATCATCTTCAATCAGTAGTTCACGCTCAAGCTTGTGAAAAGCCATGAGCAAGGATCAAAGTTACGGATTCCTAATCTTCATCATCTCGATCATCGTGGCTATAGTGTACCTCGCGGCTTTCTTCTCTCAATCGATAGGTTTGGATCGAACTGGGTACTGGCATGATTTGGCGGTCGGGATTCCTGTACTCCTATTTGTGCTGCTTGTCCTGGTGATATCGGGTTGGATCGGCTGGACGATGCTGACGACTCCTCCTCCAGCCCCATTGGAGACAGAACCCCAGCCGACTACTACCGTATCGAAACCACTGGAGAGCACAAGTCCTAGTCCAAGGAAGAGCCGGCCTAGAAGAAGAAGGAAGTAGGGGCCTAAGATACCCGCTGCCGCTGCAGCAGGGCTTACCTTAGTTTAGATTACGCTCTCTCTCGGATATACTTCGATGCCCTTTTCCGTTATCCTGTAGGGTCGCGGCTGGCGATCAATCTGAGTTTCACGCATCTTCTCAACCTGAATTGTTCGCTCCATTGTTCGACCAGCGGCAATCGTCTGCATCAAGATGACTCCATGAACAAGGTACTCTTCAATCTGCAGAGTCCTGCCTTTTAGCCCAACTCTACGCAGTTCAGAGGAAAGTACGCATGTGGCCCCAGTCTCGGATAGTGCCTCAACTAGATCCATCAGGGCTTTTCGGCGCAGCGTCTCATCAGGATACTGAAATAGCAGTAGAGATACGGGGTCCACTACAACCCGGAGGGCGTTGATCGCCTTGGCACTATTTCGTATTACTTCGAGCAGACTTATGAGCGAGAAATCCTGTCGACCTATCGTAAGTTTCCCGATTCGCACCTCACCGGGAATAGTTCGAATTGGTGATGCGTCAACGAAAGAAAACTTGCCTTCCTTTTCGGCAGAGGCAAGATCCCAGCCAAACGCGCTCATCTCTCTGATGTAATGTCCCTTGCCTTCCTCCATGCTGACGAAGAGACCGTTCTCACCGAACTTGGTCACACCGTTCACGAGAAATTGTGAACATAAGATCGTCTTGCCAGCACCAGGTTCCCCCAATATTAGTAACACTCTACCCTGAGGGAAACCTCCACCCAAGATCTCGTCCAGACCTGGAACCCCAGTAGGCGTACGCGCAACAGACTTCTTCAAGTTGAACCGTTAGCGGTGTATTGCAGGTTGGATAAATCATTTAGTGCCACATCGCAGTAACGATAGCACTTCAACACGCAATATAGTAGATTTTCTGGAGGGCAAAAAGACTCGAATATTTCAACAAGGCTCGAAACGGATTCGATATTGGCCAAACTCCGGACCAGGCAGTTTGGAAAGTCGCTGCTTATTCTGGATCAGTGCACGTCAACCAATGATGTCGCGTCGAAGCTCGCGAGCGATTCGCCAATCCATACATTGCTGCAGAAAGGGGATACATTGACGACGTGATCGAACCACAGGAGACCCGTCCGCGACTAATCCGAGCATTGGAGGCCTCGTTAAGTAAGCGCGAATTGCAGCCACCCAGGAAACACGGCAACGTCCCATTATGATCAACAGTCCTTCATGCCTGATGGGTTCTCTGAGCGGAAATGCAGCTTGATGCCTGTGGGACGTGGAGTGAGGTGCAACCATGAAACTGTTGATCGCTAATCGTGGCGAGATAGCCCTTAGAATAATCAGAACGTGCAGAAAGCTTGGCATTCAGACTGTTTTGGCGTATTCGGATCCGGACCGCGAATCACTCCCCATGTATTACGCGGACGAGAAGTATCCACTCGAAGGTGCAAGTCCACTCGAGACGTATCTCAACATACCAAAGTTGATTCGCGCAGCCAAGCAAACCGGTTGTGACGCAGTCCATCCAGGATATGGCTTCTTAGCGGAAGACGCGGCTTTTGTGGCTGCCTGCGAGGAAAATCACCTAGTCTTCATAGGTCCATCAAGCAAGGCCTTGGAGAAACTTGAGAACAAATTGATCGCCAGGGCAACAATGCGCGCAGCGAATGTACCACTCATACCTGGCTCCGAGCACCCGGTAAGAAGCGAAGAGGAAGCGATCGATATTGCCTCCAAGATTGGGTTTCCAGTTATCCTCAAAGCGGTATATGGCGGGGGTGGGCGTGGGATGCGAATTGCACGGACTCTTGAAGAGGTACGCAGATTCTTTCGAGTCACAAGACTGGAATCGCTTTCTGCCTTCGGGAGGGAAGAAGTGTATGTGGAAAAGCGCCTCACGGATCCACGACACGTCGAGATCCAAGCAATAGCAGACAAACGCGGACAAGTCATAAGCCTCGGGGAAAGAGAATGCAGTATCCAAGGCAGACACCAGAAACTGCTTCAAGAAGCCCCGTCCGTTGCAGTTGGCGACGATCTACGTCAACGACTCAATGAGGCCGCCAAGCGAGGGCTAGCCGCCTCAGAATACACCAATGCTGGAACCGTAGAGTTCCTACTTGACAGTTCAGGGAAGTTCTACTTCCTGGAAGTGAACAAGCGGCTTCAGGTTGAGCATCTAGTTACAGAATTGACAACAGGCATAGACTTAGTAGAAGAACAACTCAAAATCGCACCCGGCTCAGGGCTGGATATCTCGCAGAATGAAGTGCACACAACTGGTTGGGCTATCAATTGCCGAATCAACGCAGAGGATCCGCGTCGTGGTTTCGTTCCCTCGCCAGGTACAGTAGTTCGATATCAGCCTCCGGCTGGTCCTAGTATCCGAGTCGATTCTGCGCTCTTCTCTGGATACAGCGTCCCCGAACAATACGATTCAATGGTGGCGAAACTTGCGTCGTGGGGGCGGAACCGAGCTGAAGCGATTCAAAGGATGAAAGTTGCCCTTGAGGAGATTGAGATCTCAGGAGTACCGACCACAATTCCGCTGCATCACATACTAATGAGTGACAATCGATTCATTCAAGGGGACTTCCACACCAACTACTTGAACGAGATGCTACCGAGCATGAACAGTTATGTGGCAAGGCTAGAAGAGTTCGCAGTCGTCGCAGCTGCAATCGGTAAGACGGCTAATCCAACGCGATTTCCGAACCAACAAACGATGAGCCAAGGGGCACGGTGGCGTGCATACGCCAGAACAACCCTCATGACCCACCAAAGATGAGGCTGCCAGTTTGCTGCGCACATATAGAATCCAAGTAGACGACAGAAGTTACGTCGTCTCGGTCGAACCAGTCCGCAAAGACAGATTCCGAGTGAAACTGCACGACAAGGTCTTTGAAATTGAATCAGTAACTGCCGAGGAGAATCCTTACTGGATTGTTAAATTCGGCGAGACAACGGTTCGTGCTCGAACTCGCATAATGAGCAATGATCGGGTTGATGTTTACCTGGCGGGTCTTCCGTTCACGACATCCTTGCTGCCCGTTGGACCGAAGGGCTATGCGCCGCCTGCGCAGAAGGGTATCAGCGGCGAGATACATGCCCTAATGCCCGGGCGAATAACAAGTATACTCGTCAAGGAGGGCGACGAGGTTCAAGCCGGCGGTCCGCTGTTGATCTTGGAGGCGATGAAGATGCAGAATGAGATCACCTCTCCGGTTTCGGGCCACGTCAAATCAATTCGCGTTAAAGAAGGCAACATAGTAAAGAAAGATTCGATCTTGATTCTTGTAGAATAGTTGCGAGTTGGCTAGACTACGGACTTACTCATACGATCAGTAATGCCGAATTCAGCAACGTTCGAGCGTTGTGTTTCACCAAGTCGGACGTGAGCTCATATGTACATTATCGAAGTCGCGTGGGGTAAGATGCAAGTGTTTCTATGCCGGTCAGTTCCCTCAGACGAACTGCTGCACAGGAGGGGGTCATTCTATGTTTGGGCGTGCTATGCTCGTTAGCCAAGTTCCGGTATGCTCACGGAATCGATGACATGCGCAACACTCGGCGGTTGTGTTTACCAGTTCCATTAAGCTACCGGTCTCGGGAGGACGGAATTCAGTGTTGACGATCGAGTTTTTTGTTGCGCTTGAGTCCCTGTTAATTCACCAATCGCCTGTTAATCCCAGTGCTATGAGATCTCTTGCCTAGCCAACTCGGAGCCCTTCACCAGATTGCAGAGCTTTGCATACGCCACGTCCCACGTCCGGGTACGGAGTCCGCAATCTGGATTCACATAGATCCGTTCCGGGTTGCC